>Ga0206125_10004437_pt1 | contig 12464 bp, 9 predicted proteins | sample Helgoland_Spring_4_FD_148598 | JGI IMG/M metagenome (GOLD analysis project Ga0206125, IMG submission 148598) | Pelagic subsurface seawater microbial communities from Kabeltonne, Helgoland, North Sea - Helgoland_Spring_Bloom_20160331_1 | ecosystem: Environmental > Aquatic > Marine > Epipelagic ... | reverse complement strand
CGTCTCCAAAGTCAGTATGACCACCAAAGACACCGACGTCACCATTGCCGTGCCCCCACCATGCGTCCTTAACGTGCGCATGAAAGATATAAGCCCCGAAGTCGCGAATGAATTTCACGTAGTCCACACCTTGATAACCGAGGTGACTCGGGTCGTAGTTAAATCCGAAACGTGGGTGATGGTTGATCGCCTCAAGTGCTGTGGCGGCGCTGGCAATATCAAAGGCAATTTCAGTCGGGTGTACTTCGAGCGCAAAATACACATCCTCCTGCTCAAACACATCGAGAATCGGCGTCCAACGATCGGCGAAGTCTTGAAAACCGGCCTCGATTTGACCGGGCACGATTGGCGGAAAAGAATACAACAGGTGCCAAATTGACGAACCGGTAAAGCCATTCACCACCACACGCTCGGGCGCACCACCTGGTTTGGCATCGAAGAACTTGCGGGCAGCACGCGCGGTGTCCTGCATCTCTTTGGCCGCGCGTTGACGAACACCCTCAGGATCGCCATCGCCATAAATTTCGGGTGAAAGAATTGCCGCATGACGCTCGTCAATTAAGTCGCAAACTGCTTGGCCAACAAGGTGATTTGAGATCGCATAGCAAGTCAGGTCATTCGCCTCAAGTAGTGCCCACTTCTTAGCGATATAGTCCGGCTCGTTGAGCGCGGCCTGCACGTCGAAATGGTCGCCCCAGCAGGCGAGTTCGACACCGTCGAAGCCCATCTCTTTAACTTTGGGGGCCAGTTCGGCGAGTGAAAGATCGGCCCATTGGCCGGTGAAAAGTGTAACAGGACGTGACATAGTTAATATTGTTAGTTGGAAGTGGTTAGTTGGAAGGTTGCAGCAAATGGATCGCAGCCGTGTTGTTGTTGGCTTGAGCAATGGATAGAGCGGTCTCGCCATTGACTGCGTTGACAGAAGGATCGACACCAGAATCGAGCAAAAGTTGCACCATCTCGGCACTGCCGCTGGCGGCTGCTTCGTGCAGAGGCGTGCCGCCGCGCTCGCTCAGTGCTTTAGGATTGGCGCCGCCGTCGATTAGGACTTCGGCAACCGCCAGTCGGTCTTTTGCTGCGGCATTGTGCAGCGGCGTCCAACCGGCCTTGTCCCATTCGTCGGGCTTGGCATTGGCTTTGAGCAGTGCAATCGCGACTTTCGGCAGATCGCGATCGACGCAAAGATGTAGCGGTGTGCGTTTACTGGAATCGGGTTGATTCACATCCGCACCAGATTTGACCAGCACCAGTGCGATCTCATCCTTCTTACGCAAAATAGACTGATGAAGCGGTGAGAGCTTCGGATGCTCACCTTTCATCGCACGCTCAGGATGCGCTGCGAGTTGCAGTTGCACTTCGGCGAGATCACCCCGCGCAATCGCTTGATCGATACTACTATATTGCGAGACTGCAGCGCAGAGCAACGGAGCAGCTAACCACAGTGATAGAATAAATCGATGCATCATTTATTTCAATCAAGTACTGTCCACTTGCCATCCTGAGCGCTCGAAGCAACAGCTGCTTCAATGAAAGCTAGACCGATGCGGCCATCTTCGACAGTGGCATATTTGGAGCCATCGGCGTTGACAGTTTCCTCGGCATTATAAGCGCGCACATCACATTCAAAGTCACGGTGTAAGCGTGCCAGTGCATCGTGAAAAGCTTCACCATGTCCGGATGGTAGCGTCGGCTGGCTCATCAAATCATCCGGCAGTTCACTCAGAAAACCATCATTGGCAGTGACCTCGCCGCGCCAATAAATGCGATCTGGTTGCCCCGGCAGCATCACCTTCACCGCCTCTGAGTCTTCTTGGCGCCAGACTAGCGTGCCGAGGCTGCCATTCACTTCGATGCTCAGGTCGTTCTTATGACCGATACAAATTTGCGAAGCGCGCACCAGTGCTTTGGCGCCATTGGACAGTTCACAATAAGTGGTGAAGTGATCATCTAGCGAGCGACCTTCGACCATCGATTCTAAACGCGCTGAAACCTTCGATACGTTCAAGCCCGTCACATAGCGCAACTGCATCAACGCATGCGTGCCAATGTCACCGCCACAATTTGAAGCACCGGTCTTATTCGGATCCGCACGCCACTCGGCTTGCTGAACACCCTGTTCTTCAGCCTTTCCCGCGAGCCAACCTTGAATGTAGGACGAGTCCACCCAGCGCACGTCGCCGATCAAACCGCTTTGCACGATATGTCGCGCCAAGCGAGTACTCCAATGACCGAGGTAGGTATGCGCCACTGCAAATGGCACCTTCGACTCTTCAACGACAGCAGCAAGTTGCAGCGCCTCGGCATGATTCAAGGTTAGCGGTTTTTCACAGAAGACTGGAATCCCCGCCTTGATTGCTTTCAGCGAAGGCGCGAAATGCGCATGATTAGGCGTTACCACCACCACGTAGTCTAGTCGCTCAGCTACGGGCAATGCTTCTTGCGCTTCAATCATTTCGTCGTAGCTCGCGTATCCCTTGATTGGATACGGCCAGTTCGCAGCATCTTCGATCGCAGCCTCAGGATTACTTCGCAGCGCAGCAGCTACGACTCGGCGGGTGCCGTCAAAGTGAATTGCTTTCTGGTGCGGATGCGCAAAGAAGGCACCGCCGCCGCCGCCGATGAGACCGACATTGAGTGTTCTTGGAGATGACATAGTGAGGCGTATTTAAAATGCGGTTTCTTCGTCAGAATGCGTGCCACCAAGAACCTTCGGCTTGTAGCCGCCTTGGCCCTTGAAGTAGAGAATCAGACCGATATAGCAGACCAGCATGAAGGCCGGGAACATGCACATCTTAGCCAGTGCACCCTGCGTCTCACGCTCTTGAATATTAGTGACCTGTACCTGCTCTTCTTCTGTCAAATCAGCAAGCGCATCGCTATTTAGCGCGGTGTATTGTCCGAGCAGATAATCGCTCTCTTGCGTGACTTGCTCATAGGCAACTGGCAGTTCTACTTGAATCGCGGAAGTTACCGAGCTTTCCTGCAAGTAACCGATAAAGGGACCACCCAAGATACCGACACTGAGCATGCCGATGCCAGCAATCGCATTGAGTGTCAGCGCCCCACCCTTTGGTGTTTGCTCGGCGACCACACCAAGCATAGTTGGCCAGAAGTAAGTTTTAGAAACACCGTAGATAGTCGCAGCAAAGAAGATAAAACCAACCGCAGTCGCAAACGACAGCAGGTACAAACCAGCGATGGCCAGCGCAGAGCACAAGGCCAACAGACCGAGCGGACCAAACTTGTTGATAACTGGGCCGGCATTAAAACGCAGCACCATCATAATCGCCGAAGTATAAACTAGCACCCAGGTCGGATCCCAACCAGCGGCGTGCATTGGTTTCTCCATCAGCGCAGAAATCCAGCCGTCGGTGCCAAGCTCTGTTGTCGCCAATGGCATCATGATTACCACCAACACCAACAGCAGTGGGTTACCCAAAGAACGGCCATAGAATGCAAAACCAAGAACCGACACAGCGATCAAGCCCCATGTCATACCAGCGGACCAGGCGAACACGCTGCCCAACTGCGAGAAGATCAGATAGAATGCGATGAACGCACCAGCAGTACCCAGCTCAGCCAACATTTCGCGATAACTCGAACCTGCAGCCACACGCTCATTCACAGGAAATTTGACCTTAGCAAGCATTACCAAGTAGACGAACGCAGGCAGAAACATAATACCAATCAAGACACGCCAATCATTTGCAACCACGCCACTGAGGCCGATGGCTACCACACCACCGAGCACCAGACCACCGGGCCAGCCAGCATGCAGGATGTTCAACCACTTTGATTTCTCATCCTTGAAAAGTGTCGCAACCACCGGATTAATAAAGGCTTCAACCGTACCATTACCAAGCCCAAGAATTACCGAGCCCCAGTAAAGATAATTCCAAGCCTTGGCCTGCGCGATGGCGAGATCAGCAACTTCACCATTGACCATGCCGTAAGCCATTACCGCGAGCGCACCAAAAATCGCATAACAGACAAAACTGAAATACATCGCAAATTTGTAACCGACTCGGTCGATAATTAAACTGAACAAAATGATACTGATTGCAAAGGGCCAGATACCCGCGCCAAACAGCACGCCGGACTGCACCTTATCGAGACCGAACTGCTCCGGCCAGATGCCACTGTTAATCAAGATTGCCCTAATAATAAAGGCCATCGAGGTGGTAATCAGGGCAATAAAAGAGCCCCAGAATACGGTGCTGTCATTTTTACTATGTTTCATATGTTTTTTTGGGTTGATCGGGATAAATAAATACTAGATTTGAGCACGTAAAACCATCGAAGTCTTACGCTGATTACGAGGATTAGCCGCTTCACTAAAGCTGCGGCGATACTTGAGCGGCGTGATCTTCAACTCCTGTCGGAAGGCACGCGTCATATTGGTTTGATCATTGAAGCCGCATTGTACTGCGATTTCCGCAAGACCAACAGCGGTTTCGCGCAACATCTTACACGCAGCATTCAGACGCGTACGCCTTAGATACATCAAGGGAGTGAGGCCGAAGGTTTTTTTAAATAAACGCTCTTGAGAGCTCACCGAGATCCCGCCCACTTCGGCAATCCCTGCAACTGATAATTTTTCTCGATAGTGTGCGCGCACATGGTTGACGATTCGGCGCATTTCCGGATGTTCCGCATACACCGTATCAGAGTCACGAATCATGCGAGCGACACCAGCCAAACCAATCACCGCATCGTCGTTATCAAACAGCGGAATCTTCGTCGTGCACAACCAGTCGAGCGAACCATCGGCAGAAGGCACCAACTCGATCTGATTATGAATTGCCTGCCCCGTACGAATGACGCGTTGATCATCCGCATAAAATCCATCTGCCAAGAAATCGGGGCTATAATCATAATCCGTTTTACCGATCATGTTCTCGATCGATTCCTCACCGAGCGTCTGCGCAAAACTTCGCCCACCGCCCATAAAACGACTCTCGCGATCCTTCACAAAGAAAAACGCTCCGGGCACGCAATCAAACAAAGACTCCATCATCTGCCCGGGACGCAAAGTCTGAAAAAAAGACTCCTGCAGAGAATGGGGTATATATTCGTCTTGGAAATACTGAACCATTGATCAGATAAAACAAAGCAACCTGACGCAATACGACAAGAAATTAATCTTATATATTTTTAATTAGTTTCACCGCACGCAAGCGAATACCTATAAAAAGTAAGCGTAATATATTGCAAAACAACAACTTATATTATTTACTATGAATGATTATTTATGCTTAATGGCGACATCTAATAAATAATTAATCCGCGACATCAGCTTGGTAATTTGTATAAAATACCAGTCGTGCACAACGACCACACTTTTTGAATGCGCATCATCGAAACAGATAGTAAGCGGCTGGTTCTGAATCTGATAAAATGCTCGATCAAGTGCCACGCATTGCGCTGGAAAATAATACACTTTTAAATCCAGGCCAATCATGCACTCACAAGCAGCCCGAAATGATCCAATTTCATGACGATATTTGTCAATAATTGAATGAATTATAAAATCTAATAGCCTACATAAGGTAAAACGAAAAACAGAAATATAACCTATAAAACTATAATAGACATATATTTACAATAAATACTAACGTATTTAATCGATCTATTCTAGTATTTAAGGAGATCGGATTCACAAAAAAACACATTGATTCGATTGCAGTTTTTCGCATAAATTGCAACAACTTCATCGATCCGGTGTCTAGATCCCTTTAACACACATACTATTTATGGCCTCCAAAGATAAATACTCCAACGACCTCGGGCTCACGCTCGGCATGCTCACGCTCCGCATTTGGCTTGGTTGCCGCGCGATCTTAACTGGGATTGAGAAATATGCCGGCACCAACAGCAGCGACAAAGATGTCCTCATTGATGGCGTGCCCAATAGCTACGGACTCACTGATACAGTCACAGGCAAGGTTTACTCGCTCAGTAACTACCACGGCGTGCCAGTTCCGCTTTACGATAAGTTCAGCAACGAGCCACTGATCCCGACTTGGGGGCTCAACCTTTACGACACGATCCTCGGCCCCGCTCTAATCCTCCTCGGTCTTGGCGTATTACTGGGCATTGCGCAACGCATCTCATTATTTGCGATGGGCTTAGTCTACACTAGCCTCACCTTCGGTCTGATCCTAATTAATCAGAGCTCCGGCGTCGCCTGGCTTGGTGTGCATATTATTATGGTCGTGATGGCACTGGCACTCGCAAAGCACAATCGCTTCGCAGTCCTCAAAAAATGGTAACCCCAGCCAAGACTTTAGCATGAATTTAAAACTCCCAGCTCTTTCTCGACGTGACTTCCTCGCCAAGTCCACCCTCGGCGCAGGCTTGGTGCTTGGTGCGCCCTCGATTTTACGCGCCAAACAAGCAGGCGCTCCCGCCGACGACATCCGCGTGGGCTTCATCGGTTGCGGCAAGCAACACGAAGTGCTGTTTAACGCGATGGTCAACATCCCAGGCATTCGCTACGTCGCCGCCTGCGATATCATGAAAGCCCGCGTCGGTCGGACCTTTTCGACCATCAAGTCGCGCTTCGACACCAACATCAACCGTTACCTGGATGCCGAGGAGATGCTCGAAAAAGAAGAGCTCGATGCGGTATTTGTCGCTACACCCGACTTCTGGCACGCTCCACACACCATCATGGCGCTCGAAGCCGGCTGCGATGTGTATTGCGAAAAGATGATGTCTAACACCCTCGAAGGCGCGCGCAGTATCGTCGCCGCAATGGATCGCACTGGTAAACTTTGTCAAATCGGCCACCAGCGCCGCAGTAATCCACGCTACCGCTACACGCTGGATCAGCTCATTCAAAAAGAAAAAATTTGCGGTCAAATCGTCAACATTAACGGCCAGTGGAATCGCGCACTTAGCTCATCGCAGGACATCGTATCCAAGCCATCGATTCTGCCAGACGCTGAAACACTGCGAAAGGCCGGCTTCAATCTGGGCGCGGATCATGAACTGTCACTCGACGAACTACGTCATCGCTTTTTGAATTGGCGCTTTTACACCGCGCTCTCAGGTGGACCAATCTCCGACCTAGGCGCCCACCAAATCGACATTTTCAATTGGTACCTTGGCTGCCAGCCAACTTCGCTAATGGCATCCGGAGGTCGCAGCTACTTCAAAGATCGTGAGCACTTCGACAACGTAATGTGCATCTTCGACTATGATACCCCTCAAGGTAATGTACGCGCATTTTACCAAGTATTGACCACCACTAGTTCTGGCGGTGGTTATTACGAGTCCTTCATGGGCGCCGAAGGTACCATCAACATTTCTGAGCGCGAAGCCTACACCAAGATTTACAAAGAGTCGGGAGCCGATAGCGCTAAATGGGATAATCTGGTGAGCCGCGGTCTCCTCAAAAAAGAAGCCGCTGGCAAAGCCGCGGGTGGCGCTGATGCCATCGCCTCTTACGAGTCGGCTCCACCTGACGAATATGCACTGCCTGGCGGCCTAAGCAAAGCACCGCACCAGCCGCATATCGAGAATTTCTTGGACACCATTCGTGGCAATGCTAAGCTGACCTGTGATGCACGCCATGCCCTCGAATCCGAGGCGCCCATCTATTGGGTCAATCACGCAGCCAACACCCGAGAAACCATTCATTTCACCGACGAACACCTACACACTTAGAGAAACTTGAGAGCTGAAACTTGAGAGCTGAAACTTAAGAATAGAGAGCAGTGATTTCACTGCACTTTCAATCAATCACTTCCAACCAACCACAATACCATGAAAAATCTAATCCTTCTTTCCCTTGCCAGTAGCGCATTAATATTCACTGGCTGCGGCGACAAAGCGGCATCTGACGACGGCGCATCTACTCCTGAAGCGGCTGCCAGCACTGGCAGCATGCCACTTACCACCGAGATTCCACCGGAATTAATTGAAGGTACACCGCAACCGATCAAAGTCGACAACCTCGAAAAGGCGCCCAACAGCGCGCCCGTAATGATGGTTCCTGAAGGCACCGTGCTGCTCTCTGCTGGCAAGACCGTCACCGGTAGCGACGACTTCCCAATCATTGGCGAACTCGAATACATCACTGACGGCGACAAAGAAGCTGGCGAAGGTTACTTCGTCGAGCTAATGGACGGCGCACAGTGGGTGCAGATCGACCTCGAAGCGCCATCTGAGCTCGCAGCGATTTGGGTATGGCACTACCACTCTCAAAAGCGCGCGTACCACGATGTCATCGTACAAGTTTCGAACGATCCTGAGTTCGCAACTGGTGTGACCACATTATTCAACAACGACTACGACAACTCGGCAGAGCAAGGCAAAGGATCAGACAAGCCTTACGTCGATACACGCTACGGCAAGCTGATCGATGCCAAAGGCAATAATGCACAATACGTTCGCCTCTACAGTAACGGCAACACCGCCAACGACATGAACCACTACATCGAAGTGGAAGTCTACGGCAAGTAAGCACCGCATTTAGATTTTAGCATCAAATGCGCATGTAACATACGGTTTTCTTACTTCATTTGTCCCCTCAACATGGGACAGACTATACGAGCGAAATCTGATAGAATTGATGACCATGACCACTCAAAGCGATTCAATGATATTAGTTTGGATAAATAAATCGTGGCATGTGACCGCGGCATGCGCCTGTCTTTTGACAGCAGCTTGTTCGTCTGAAAAAGCTTCGCAAGCTGGCGAGCAAAGTGAAGCAAATGATCCGCACCAACCCTCTCTGCTAGCATTGCCCGAAGAGGTTAGTTTTAACACCCATGTTCGCCCGATCCTCTCCGACCGCTGTTTCGCCTGCCATGGCCCAGATGTCGACAATCAAGCGAGTCCATTTAGGTTAGACAGCCAAGAAGCCTCTCGCCTGAACTTGGCAAACGACGGTGAAGTTGCGCGCTACGGCATAGTGCCTGGCAAACCCGATGAGAGTTTGTTGCTTAGCCGAATATTGCACGCAGATCCCAACGAAAGAATGCCCCCACCTGCGGCCAAGAAAAAAGGCGTCAGCGAGGCTGAAGTGGCGATCCTGCGCCAATGGATCCTGAATGGTGCGGAATATGAAAAACATTGGGCCTTTGTTCCCGCCACCAAGCCCAACTTGCCCGCAGTCAAGCAAACCGCTTGGATCAAAAACGACCTCGATCATTTCGTACTGGCTAAACTGGAAAACCGCCAGATCAGCCCTGCCCCGGAAGCCGATAAAGAAACGTTGATCCGACGGGTCTATATGGATCTGACCGGACTACCTCCTAGTCCTGAAGCGATCAGTGCTTTTGTCGGCAATGAATCGCCTGCGGCCTTTGAAGCAATGGTCGACGAGGTACTCGCCTCGCCCCACTATGGCGAACGCTTAGCGACCGACTGGCTAGACGCCGCCCGTTACGGAGATACCAACGCCAGCCACGTCGACATGATGCGCACCAGTTGGCCATGGCGAGATTGGGTGATCAACGCCTTCAATCAGAATATGCCCTACAGCCAGTTCATTATTGAACAACTAGCTGGGGATTTACTGCCCGATCCAACCGATGCCCAAAAGGTAGCCACTTCATTTAATCGCAACCATCCAATCACCAACGAGGGCGGCGTCATTCCCGAAGAGTACTTGATTGAATATGCGGTGGACCGAGTCAGCACGATGGGCTCTGCGATGATGGGACTGACCTTGGCCTGCGCACGTTGCCATGATCATAAATTCGACCCCATTTCTCAAGACGACTTCTATAGCTTCCTGTCGTTTTTCAACAACATTCCGGAAAAAGGGCTGGAGGCCCAGCAGGAATTCCGCGCTTATGCCTACCCTCCGTTTATTACAGTCTATTCGGATGAACAGAAAATGACCCGCGCCTCAGCTGAGGCAGTGCTGCAAGAGGTAGCCACTTTAAAGAAATTAACAGGAAAGAATACAGTCAAAATCCCTGCCAATGAGTCCGCAGTAGAATGGCAGGCACTTACGCTGGACAGTGCACACAGCGATCAGAAAAAGCTAGCGCCGCTCGTTTTGATCAAAAGCCAGAAACAACTACGAAATAACGCGAACAATAAGATCACTCAGATCAGCGATTCGAAAAAAATCGTGCTTCGGGCCGACATCGGCTCGAATGCCACCCTCACACTTGGCTTCAAGGCTCCAGGGACTCCCTTCAACACCATTCGGGTAGAGGCAAGTCCCAAGATAATGGGCAAGTTGCTCCCCGACCAGACGGAAAACATCATTGCTGAAATCGAAGTCAAACTGCGCAACGGCGACAGCACGCAAACACTTGAATTGATTTCCGGCTACAGTTCGTTGCCTTCGGGGCCTGAAACAGGCATCACTCAAGCGCTCGATAACAATCCAGTCAGCGCTTGGAATCAGGGGCTACCGAGCGACGATCACCACTTCTTGCTGCAACTCAAAGAACCGGTCACCGCCGCGCAAGGAGAATTGCTGGTTTGTTTTCGTTACGTTGGCAATCAAACCCAAGAAAAGTTCAACAATGATCTGGTCGTCTATGCGGGGAACACTCCGCACGACCTCGATAACGCAGTGGCGCTGATTCCAGTCAAAGATCGTCTCGCCTGGCACCAGGATGCGCTGCTAATCGACAGTTTGAACCAAGCGGGTCAAACCAAGCTGACTGCGATCGATCACTCCCGCGCAAAAATTCAGCTGGCACACCTCAAAATGACGGCGGCGCGCTGCATGGTGATGGAAGAAAAAAAGGACATTCAACCGACCTATGTGCTCGACCGCGGCCTTTACGATCAGCCACTCAAAGATCGACCACGCGAGCGCGTCACCCCGCCGGTCTTTGACCCCATGCCGGAAGATGCCCCCAAAAACCGACTAGGCCTAGCGCAATGGCTAGTTGCAGATTCACATCCCCTCACCGCCCGTTTTGCAGTCAACCGTTTTTGGCAGCAACTCTTTCAGCACGGAATTGTTAAAACATCGGAAGATTTTGGCCTGCAGAGCGATCCACCCTCTCACCCCGAGTTACTCGATTATCTTGCCGTTGATTTTAAAGAGAATCAATGGGATGTGAAACGGTTGATGAAAATGATGGTGATGAGCGCGACCTATCGTCAGGCGTCGACCGTTCGCGAGGAGCTCAAAGAAATCGATCCGGACAACCGCTTACTCGCCCGCGCGCCACGCTATCGCTTCCCAGCTGAAGTGATCCGCGACAATGGTTTATCGGCGTCCGGCTTGTTGGTCACCACCATTGGCGGCCCCAGTGTAAAGCCCTACCAGCCCGATGGCTTATGGCGTGAAAAAACCATGCGTCCCGATATCAATACCGGCATCTTTCAAAGGGATTCGGGCGACAAGCTATACCGCCGCGGCATGTATACCTTCTGGAAGCAAGCTTCGCCACCGCCGCAGATGGAACTGTTTGATGCGCCCTCACGAGAAGCGTGCGTAATGAAGCGGCGCATTACCAGCACCCCGTTACAGGCACTGATGCTAATGAACGATGAAACCTATTTGGAAATGTCTCGCGAACTCGCCACCCGGCTCTTCAACGACGTTGCCGGTTCATGGCAGGAGACTCTGTCAGCCCGACTCACACGTGGCTTTTTGCTAACCACAGGTCGCAGTCCGATCGACTCGGAACTGGAGCATTGGGAAAGCTTTAGTAACGAAAGCCTCGAACGCTTCAACCTCACACCCGAGGATGCTGCTGCGTTTCTCAGCTACGGCGAAAAAACCAAAGACCCAAAAATTCCGGAAGTCGAACTCGCCGCCCTTAGCTTCAGCATGTCGGCCCTACTCAACTTGGATGAAACCCTAACCCGAGACTAGCCCTGCCCGATGAATCCATTTGAAGATCACTACTTAAACATGACTCGCCGGCAGTTCTTCAGCAAAAGTGCTGCAGGAATTGGCGGCCTCGCGCTAGGCTCGTTAATGGGCAACAACCTGTTTGGCAACTCGCCGATGGAAGCTGGATCTTTAGGGGCCCCCCACTTCGCCCCCAAAGCAAAACGGGTGATTTACCTGTTTCAAAATGGCGGCCCAGCGCAACAGGATCTGTTCGATTACAAACCCGGACTCACGGATAAATTCGATCTCGACCTGCCTGATTCCGTACGCGGGGAACAACGCATCACTGGTATGACTTCCGGTCAGGCACGCTTCCCGATTGCCCCCTCGATGTTCAAGTTTAACCGACATGAAAACAATGAGGACGGGCTATGGGTGTCAGAGCTCTATCCACATACCGGAGCGATGGCCAAAGAGCTGTGTGTGGTGAAAAGTATGCACACCTCTGCGATTAACCACGAGCCAGGCATTACCTTTTTACAGACCGGCAGTGAATTGCCTGGACGGCCTTCATTTGGTTCTTGGGCCAGTTATGGGCTAGGCAGCGCCAATGAAAACCTGCCCGGCTTTGTGGTAATGATCAGCCAAGGTTTCGGCAATATGCAGGCCATCTCCTCGCGATTGTGGAGCTCTGGATTCT
>Ga0206125_10004435_pt1 | contig 12468 bp, 9 predicted proteins | sample Helgoland_Spring_4_FD_148598 | JGI IMG/M metagenome (GOLD analysis project Ga0206125, IMG submission 148598) | Pelagic subsurface seawater microbial communities from Kabeltonne, Helgoland, North Sea - Helgoland_Spring_Bloom_20160331_1 | ecosystem: Environmental > Aquatic > Marine > Epipelagic ... | reverse complement strand
TTTTCTTGTTTCCCAGCGGTTAACCCAATTAGTAGTTACGTTGTCTTGCTGCGTGCTTTGAATCCATTGACTTTTTTTCAATACGTTTTGAGCGCTTAAATTCATTCGTAGTTTTTTACTTAAAAAGTCTTTTCGCATACTAAATGACATATCGTATGACGGTCTGAAACTTGTATTTCCGTAATCTCCATTTTGACTATAAAAGCTATTCCAAGTAGCACTCCAATCTTTTGCCAAAGTAAATGATTGATTTAAAGCGCCGGAGTACGACACACCACTGTTGTTGAATTTATACCCTTCTAAATTTGATGTTGCTTGACCGTATACTACCTCAGTATTAAGCTGTACTTCCCACCATTTTTTTAATGAGTAGCTGGAATTAAAGGAGAGACCGATGTTTTTTGATTTACCAATATTGTCATAATATAAGGTTGTGATTTTAGTATCCTTGTCATAATTAATAATTTGATACATTTCGTCTCTCGAAAAATTAGCAAATATAGAAAGTGAGGTTTTTTGTTTTTTAATCCAAACTAATTCAAATGCATCTGTAAATTGCGGAGTTAGCTCTGGATTACCTACCGAAACATTATAGGTATCGATGTATTCGTAGTACGGATTTAAGTACAAATAGCGTGGACGTTGAATGCGACGGCTGTACGAGAACTTAAATTGATTGTTTTCTAGGTTTGTATTAATGCTGAATGATGGGAAAAGTGATAGATAATTGTTCTTATTCATACTGTTTGATGTCAATGATGTAGCGTTATAATTGATATATTCAGCACGTAAGCCTGCTTGAATGTCAAACTTCCCTTTAGTAAAATTGGTAATTCCGTAACCCGATAAAATAGATTCTTTGTAAACCAAATGATTGCTTCGGTTGGTGTTTAAAACAAAATTACCTTGATCGTCTCTATCTTGCAATTTGATGGTGTAGTCATTATTTACATAGCTCAATTTAGAACCCGTTTCAAAATTGAATGTTTTGGATATCTTTTTCTCAAAATCTACTTTTGCACTTAAAATATTGAAGTTGGTTGGGTTTTGGTATCTAATCGCTTCAATATTCTTATACATTTCATTGGTGTTGGCATTAAAGTAAGCGTTAGTTGTAAGACGATCACTGTCGTTTTGATAGTTTGCATAGCTTAATTGCGCATCAATTTTAGTATCCAGACTATCAGAGGCGAAGTTGTAAAATACAGTACCTGTTAGGGTTGTGTTTGCAATATCGTCTTGTGTGTCTAATATTGTAAATCTCTTGTAAACTGCATTGTCAAACTCTTCGGTACGACCATTTGTTTTTTCATCACTTTTGTAAATACTGTAATTTGTCGAAGCACCAACAGTAGTATTTTTATTTAATTGGTGCGAGGCTCCAAAATTCCCAGAATAAGTATTAGTCACGGGTAACCATTCGTTTTTTTGTAAAAGCGTAGTCGTAAGTGCAGGTGTGACTACCGTTTGATCAATGTTTCTGCGATTTACACTCTCGTTGTAACCATAATTTAAACCAAATTTCAGATTCCATTTTTCGGTATTGTTGTACAGGTTTAGTCCGTTATAATTTTTGATGAATTCGGCATAGCCAATGGAAGATCGTACATTTCCAGTTAAACCGGTAGCAGCTGATTTTTTAAGTACGATGTTAAAAATACCAGCACTCCCCGCAGCATCATATTTGGCAGAAGGATTGGCGATTATCTCTACGGCTTTAATATTGGCGCCGTCTAATGTTTTTAGATATTGTTTTAGCTCTTCACCAGTAAGCAGCGAAGGTTTGCCATCGATCATAATTTGAAGATTGTTGCTGCCTCTAAAAACCACATTTTCGTCTTTGTCTAATTGTACACCAGGTAGTTTGCTTAAGGTCTCCAATCCATCATTTCCATTTCCAAATCCTGCCTTGTCAATGTCTACGATCATCTTGTCTCGGCTTAATTTGATGAGGCTTTTGCTTTGCATTACAACTACCTCGTTTAGCGCAAGAGCATCTTCTTCTAACTCAAAATTAAGATTCAAGTCGGTCTTGCCGTTTGTAATCGTTTTTGATTGGAAGGTTTTGTACCCTAATATTTCAATTTGAACATAAAAAGCTACCGTAGCCACTTGTATTTCATAGTATCCTTTTTCATCGGTTGCGGTTGATTTAACAAATGACTTGGTAGTAGCATCAAAAATCGCAACAGTTGCAAATGCAATTTTTTCCTTATTGTTTTTTGCTACAATTGTTCCGGTTAGTTTGCTGTTTTGTGCAAAAAGCAAACTCATGTTAAAAAATAATAAAAATGTGATAGTTGTTTTCATGTTGTATGGTTTTGTTGTCAGCAAATGTATGCGAGTAGTGCGATGCTGAAAATCACTTTACACCATTGTGCTTTTCTACTACACAAAACCATGAAAACGAATCATTTTATACTTTTTGTCATAAAGAGTCTTGTTCGTACCTTTATTTTGGGTGTTCGTGTAAAAAAAATAGTGGACTCAAGTAAAATATGTAATTTCATCCCATGGAAATAAACAAAAAACAGTGGTACTTTCATCTTGCAGTAGTACTCACAATAGTATTGATGGATCTTTTCTCTGATTATGTCTATGGAGGCAGCGAACGATTTTTAGGTAACTTTCAGTTGCCTTTAAATTATATGAGAGTTATTATGTATACAGCAACATTTACAACTTATGCGGTTAATTTTTATTTTGTGTGTCCCTACACATTAGGAAAGAAGCATTATGTTAGATTTGCTATTGGTTTTGTTTTCTTGATTGTTATTTTTGGACGGGTGCGATACTTATTGGAAGAAGTACTGCTGTTTGAATTTACTGGAAAGCACAATTATTTTGAAGAATCTAGGAGGTTTTTATTTTACACCTTTGACAATTCAATTTATGCCATAAAAGGGATTTTGTATAGTACTTTGGTTTATTTTTTCTTCGAGTATGCGACAAACCAGCACAGAATTCACACATTAGAATTGGATTATAACAAAGCAGAACTTAGCCTGTTGAAGTCGCAGCTAGAGCCGCATTTCTTATTCAACACACTCAATGCTTTTTATACGGATTTAGTAGATGATAAACCTAAAATCGCCAAAGATATTCTGCGTTTGTGCCAACTGCTGCGGTATGTAACCTATGAGGCTGGAACTGATTTTATGCCACTTTCTAAAGAAATAAATTTTATTGAGGATTATATTTATCTGCACAGGAAACGATTTGAAGATACTTTGTCACTAGATTACACTATAGATGGAGTAGTAGGAGATCAAAAAGTGCCTTCGTTGGTTTTTATTCATTTTATCGAAAATATTTTTAAACATGGGGTGGTTACCAATAAAGAGATGCCTGCCAAAATTGTTATTACTGTCACAAAAGACTTTGTTAGTATGGAAACTTCAAACAAAATTTCTAGTGCAGAACAATACAGTACTTCTGGTATTGGAAAAGAAAATTTAGAGCGCAGATTAAGTACAATCTATAAACAGGATTATGTCTTGCATTACAATCAATCCGATGATATCTTTACAACGAGTCTCAAACTACCATTTAAAATTAAATCATGAAAATAGTAAAATGCCTAATTGTCGATGATGAACCGCCTGCTATTCGATTACTTGAAAAATATGTTAGTAAAGTCCCTTTTTTAGAATTGATTGCAACAACAACCAGTTCCTTAGAAGCACTTTCAAAAATAGAAGAGGGGAATATTGATTTGGTTTTTATGGATATTCAAATGCCGGATCTAACGGGTATACAATTGTCAAAAATTGTAAAAGGCAAAACCAATATTATTTTTACCACCGCCTATCCGCAATTTGCGTTGCAAAGCTATGAAGTTGATGCGATTGATTACTTACTCAAACCATTTGAATTTGAACGTTTTTATGAAGCAGTACTAAAAGTGAAAAATAGTGGCGAGCCTGAGGCTAAAGCAATTCAAAAAGAGATTGAAGATTATATATTTGTTAAGACAGATGGAAAAAATAATTTCGAAAAAGTCTATGTAAAAGACATATGCTATATCGAAGGTTTAAAGAATTATGTTGCTATTCATTTATATGACAAACAAATAATTACTAATAATACTCTAAAGAGTATTGAGGATTTTCTACCGGCTTCTGAATTTGTAAAAACACACAAATCGTTTCTTGTTGCATTGCGTCATATTACAAAAACCGATTCTTTAAGTGTTTATATTAACGGTCATAGCATACCTATAGGTGATACCTACAAAAAAGAACTCTTTGAAATTATTCAACAAAGAAAATTATAATGGTAAACAGTCGATTGTTTTCATTAATTTTGAATTGCAAATAAATTGCAAATAAATTGCAAATAAATTGAAAAAAATGAATAAAATCACTAAAATACTTACTGTTGTTGTCACTTGCCTTGCGATTGGTTATTTGTCTGGAACGGTAACTCGCGAAAGTATCTTGACTTGGTATCCTAGCTTAATTAAACCAAGTTTTAATCCTCCTAATTGGGTTTTCGCACCGGTTTGGAGTACTTTGTATGCTATGATGGGAGTTGCAGCAGGTTTAGTATGGGATCGAATAGATTACGAAAGAGAGATTGTAAAAAAGGCATTAGTCTTCTTTGCTATACAACTGGCATTAAATGCTTTGTGGTCGTACTTATTTTTTGGATTACACAACCCCATGTTAGCAGGAATTGAGATCATTATATTGTGGTTAATGATTTTTGAAACCTATTCGCAGTTTGTTAAAATCAATAAAATAGCAGGTTATTTGCTTTTGCCGTACCTTGCTTGGGTAAGTTTTGCCGCAGTTTTAAATGGAAGTATTTGGTGGTTGAATAGGTAAATTTTAACCGAAAGGTAAAGTAGTTTAATTGACTGCAAATAAGTCAAAATTATCAGTAAGATTAGGCTATGGGTGTTTGAAGTAATTGCTGTTTATTAAAGTTTTACAGTTTTTTAAAGGCACTGTTTTTTTGCAGTAAAAACTCCATTAATGATAATGCATTACTGTCATTAACTAGTGTTTTTGATTTTGGATCGGCATCACAAAATTGTAAAAACAGGTCAATTTGTTCTGGTTTTAATTTTAGGGTTTCTGTAAAAAATGTTGTTTCAAAATTATTTTTAGCTTCGGCTATAAAGTTAGTCTTAAGGCTCTTTTTTGTATTTGGTACAGAGTCTTTTTCTTTTTTAAATAAGGTACCAATCAACTTTCCTATTCTGACGAAATCCATTCCGTTGTCAATTGTATGTCTGTTAACACCAACAACATTTAGTCTTTGAGCATTTTTTTCTAAAGTGTATTGATCTAATTTTCCTTGTTCCCACTTAGTGTCTGCACCTAGTTTAATGCTTGGTTGATTGTTAATGAATATTTCTTTCAGTTCCTCTGCTTTTAATACCAAAGTGATTTGTAAGTTGTTTTCAGTAATCATTTTTGAAGAGATGGTTAGACTTTTTATTTCATATCCTTTAGCCACAAAAACAAGTATGTCATTTAGTTTGGCGACAATAGAGAAAAGTCCATTTGTATCTGAGGTTGTAAGAGACTTTGATGTCGAATTAACGATTTCAACATTAGGAATCGCATAATTGTTAAAAACCACTTTTCCTTTTACAGTTTGGGAAAAGCAAAATTGACCATAAACAAAAAATAAGGCAAAGAGTAGTTTTACTTTCATAAGTGGTTGTTAGAATGAAAGTAAAGGTATTCGATTGTTCTTAAGGAAAACTTAGAAAATGTGTAAAATCGTGTTAATAATGGGTGCTGTTTTTAAATCGTATTTGCCAGTATATAGCCGCTTGTCCAGGCATTTTGGAAATTAAATCCACCAGTAATCGCATCAATGTTAACAATTTCTCCTGCGAAATAAAGGTTTTCATGCAGTTTGCTTTCCATGGTTTTAAAATTGATTTCTTTTAAGTCGATTCCGCCAGCTGTTACAAATTCTTCTTTAAAGGTACTTTTTCCGTTGACTTGAAAAGAAGCATTTGTCAATTGATTTGATAAATTTTGTAATTGCCTTTTCGATAAATCGGCCCACTTGGTTTCGGTTTCAATTCCAGATGCAAGAACAATACTTTCCCATAAGCGATTTGGGAAGTCGAAAGGAGATTTTTTAGAAACTGCTTTTTTAGCATGCTCTTGTTTTAGCTCTTTTAGTTTTTTTTCAGCATCGGTTGCGTCAACATCGTTCAGCCAATTTACATAAATAGTAAATTGATAGTTTTTGTCATGCAAGATTCGAGCTCCCCAAGCAGATAATTTCAAAATTGCAGGGCCACTCATGCCCCAGTGGGTAATTAACAACGGACCAGTAGATTCTAGTTTGGTATCCTTTACTTTTACAGTTGCTAGGGTGGCAACACCAGGTAATTCTTTAATTCTAGCATCTTTGATGTTGAACGTAAATAAAGAGGGTACAGGTTTCACGATGGCGTGACCATAAGTTTGCAGCATTTCCCAAATTTTAGGATTGCTACCTGTTGCCAAAATTAGTTTCTCAGTAATATAATTTTCACTTTGTGTTTCTATTTTCCAAACATTTTCTTTCTTAAAGATGGATTGTACACTTTGTCCTGTGAGTATTTTTATCCCCAACTTGGTCGTAGCTAGTAGAAAACAATCGATGATAGTTTGCGATGAATTTGATACAGGAAACATACGTCCGTCATCCTCAATTTTTAGCTCCACACCATGTTTTTCAAACCATTCAATAGTGTCTCCTGAGCAAAATTGATGAAAAGGGCCTCGTAGTTCTTTTTCACCACGGGGATAAAATTTTACTAGCTCGTTAGGTTCAAAACAAGCATGGGTTACATTACAGCGACTACCGCCCGAAATGCGAACTTTTTGTAAAACTTCAGCTCCGCGTTCTAGAATCGCTACTTTTAATTTCGGATTTTTCTCTACAATGTTAATCGCTGTAAAAAATCCTGCTGCACCACCACCTACTATAATTATATCAAAATCTTGATTCATGTTATTGTTGTTTTTGCGTAAAGTAAAATTTATAATCGATCAGGAAAATCAGATATTATTCCGTCTACTTGATACGCTTTTATTCTTTTTATATCCTCGATTTCATTTATTGTCCAAGGAAAAACTCGGAATCCCTCTCCTTGCATTTCTTTTGTGTTTGCTTCTGTTAGCAAATGAAAATGCGGATGAATCGATTTTGCCCGAATAAATTTGGCGAAAGCCAAGGCAAGATCTAAATCGGTTTCGGTAAGTACACCAATGGGGATAGCTGAATTTGCTTGTGAAACTTCTTTTAATGCATTCCAATCAAAGCTAGAAACGATAAATCGACTGTAATTCCATTTTTTTTCACTAACGTATTTTTCAATAAGCGTTACCACCGCTGCTGCCGATTCAAAACTTTTTAGTTCGATATTGACCTCACATTTTTTATCAATTAAATCAAAGACTTCCGTTAATGTGGGAATCGTTTGTTGTTTATTTATTTTTAAACGTTTTAATTCAGGTATTGTGTATTGGTTTACCGCTCCTTTGCCGTTAGTAGTTCTATCTAGAGTTTCGTCGTGAATGACTATAATTTCCCCATCAGCGCTCAAATGCACATCCAGTTCGATGCAGTCGACATGTAGGTTTATTGCTTTTTGAAAACCAAGTAAAGTGTTCTCTACTTCATGTCCCTTGGCGCCGCGATGCCCTATTCTTAGCATAGAAAATTTTTTTCACAAAGGTAGCTAAAATAAAAAAGCACAAACCAATTTCGGTTTGTGCTTTTCACTTTAATTAATAAGTGATACTAATTATATTTTTGAAGTATTACACTATTGAATTTTCAGTTGGCTCCTCTTTATCATTAGCGTTATTTTGCTCTGCTTTATCTTCGCCTTTTAAATAAGTAGGTAGGTTCAAACCAGCCATATTAAACAAATCATTCAATGGTGGTACGGTTTTCATCATTCCAGAAACAAAATTAGCAGTCGATCCAGCTCCGTTATCGCCATTGTTACCTGAATCCCATACGGTGATTTTATCAATTTTGATATTTTTAACTGCCTCTACTTGCGTTTTAACTAATTCTGGTAATTTTTCGATTAATAGTAATTGAAATGCTTTAGTAGGATCACCACCAGCAGCGCTTACTACTTCTTTGTATCCTTCGGCTTGCTTCGTTAAGATTTCATATAAACCTTTTGCTTCTGCTTCCATTTTTGCAAAAATAGCATCTGCTTCTCCTTTTGCTAATTCTCTTGTTTTTTCGGCTTCTGCTTGTGCATCAATTATAGCTTTTTGTTTTGCAATTTGCGCAGGAATTACGATGTTGGCATTTTGTGTAGAGCGTTCTCTCTCGGCACGTGCTTCTTCTGCTTTTTGCTCTGCAACATAAGATTCTTCTAATGCACGAGCACTTTGTACTTTTTCAGATGCTAAAGCTGTTCTTAGCGCTTCTGCTTCACGCTCACGACGAGTAGCTTCAGACTGTGCAATTGCAATTCTCGCTTCATTTTCTCCTTTTATAGCAATGGCATTTGCCTCTGATGTTTTAACACGGGTATCTCTTTGTGCTTCTGCTTTACCGATACTTTCGTCTTTAAAAGCGGCAGCAATAGATACTTCTCTATCTTTGTTCGTTATTGCAATTTTCACATCACGATCTCTATGAGTTTCGGCAATTTGAACGTCTTTTTCGCGATCAGCCATTGCTTTACCAGTTTCTCCAATTTTTTCTTGCTCAGCAACTGAGATTTTAGCCTCGTTAATTGCTTTGGCAGCAGCCTCTTTTCCTAAAGCTTCGATATAGCCTGATTCGTCTTTGATGTCAGTAACGTTTACGTTGATCAGTTTTAATCCGATTTTACGTAATTCAGAATCCACGTTTTTAGAAATATTATCTAAGAATTTATCTCTATCAGAGTTGATTTCTTCGATTGTCATCGTGGCAATAACTAATCGCAATTGTCCAAAAAGAATGTCTTTTGCTAGTTCTTGAATTTGCTCTGGCGAAAGTCCTAATAAGCGTTCTGCTGCAGTATTCATACTTTCTGCTTCAGTCGAAATAGCAATTGTAAAACGACAAGGAACATCCACACGAATGTTTTGACGTGATAAGGCATTGGTTAAATTAGCTTCAATAGATAGGGGTTTTAGATCCAAATATTGATAATCTTGAATTACGGGCCATATAAAGGCACCTCCACCGTGCACACATTTCGCTGATGTGCCACCTGTACGGCCATAAATTACAAGGATTTTATCGGAAGGACATCTTTTGTAACGGGAAATCAGCGTTAGGAAGGTTACAAAAACAACAAATACAGCAACAACAATAATAATAATTTCAGTCATGGTTTATTTTGGTTTAATTTTTTTCTACAATAAGAATGTTGTTTTCTACAGCAACTACTTTTACAGCTGAATTAGTGGGAATCGCATCTGCAGAAGTTGTCATCGCATCTAGTTCGTGAAAAGCGCCGTTAACGCTAATCATTACTTTTCCTTTTCCTGTTTTTTCCGAAGGAATACTTAAATATACTTCTGCTGTTTTATGTAGTGTATTTTCAATATTAAAGCTATTGTTTTCAGATAGTTTTAAAATTTGTTTTATCAACAAAAAGAAGATTCCAACAAACAGTAATCCTACTATAATGGCAGTAGCAATTAATACCATTTTGTTTTCGATAGCCTCGTAAAAGGAAATTCCTGTCCAGCTAAATCCTAGTAAAAAGTTGATTAAGTTGCGTAAGGTGAAAATCTCAAAAGGCAGATCAGTATCGCCAGAATCGGAGTCCATATCAGTTTCTCCATCACTTAGTCCTGTAAATGTCAAGATGGTTTGAAGACCAAAAAATAAGCTTACGGGCAATGCGATATACCAGAAAGCTTTTAATAGGGAATCGTAGTTTTCTAAAAAGTTCATAGTCTTGGTTTGGTTGTTATAATTAGACGATTATTTTTACCAAAAAGTTACAATTTTGATACAATATATTTTCAAATCCCTCTTAAACTTCTTTAAATGAAAAAGCACAAACCTGATTTGGATTTGTGCTTTTCATTTTGGTTTATTTTTTCTCTAGTAAGAGAATGTCAAAGTCGGTTTTGAGTTTTATTTGCCCTTTTTTGACGACAGTAATAGCACCAGAATAACTATCCTTTAATTTGGTTCCATCTGGAAAAACAGCTGAGACATCAAGTTGTTTTTTTCCAATAGGAAGGTCGAGGCCTATAAGGACTTTATCTGTAAATGCACCCTTTGTTAAGGTTCTTGTAAATAAATAGGGAGTTGGAGTTATTTGTTGGTGTACTCCAGCGCCAATGGCAGGGTGATTTTTCCTGAATTTACCCAATTTTCGCCAATGTGCCAGAGTTGTTTTGGTGTCAGGATTTGACTTTATTGCGTCCCAATTCATAAAAGAGCGTAGTTTAGCATCGCCTTGCGTTCCTGTTACTTCTAAAACTCGGTTAGACTCGTCACCATAAAAAACCTGTGCAACACCGGGCGACAGTAAGAGCTTTGTACCTGCTTCGATACTATGAGTTCGTAAGCCATCAAAAGGGGCTCCGTCATCATGAGACGATAAATAATTGAGTACACTTGAGCCTTTTAATTCTCCGTTTAGTATTGAGGAGTATTTAGAAAATATAAACTCATAGTCTTTTTTAGCGTCCCACTTGAATTCAAAATTGATCATATTATTGAATCCGTTGGCGTAGTAATTGACCTTCTTATCTCCAAAATCAAAATATTTTCCTGCGCTAATATTGTAGTTGTACACCTCTGCAATAGTGTAAAAGGAGTTATTGTCTAATACTTTAGTCGGATTGTTTTTTTTCCAATTAGTAAAAGCATAATCGCATTGTTTTTTGAAATCGGCCCAAACTGATTCTTCGGTATGTTTTACGGTATCGCCCCTATATCCATCAATTCCATAGTCCGTTATATAGTCTGTCAACCATTTAATAATGTAATAACGGGGTGTTTTAGGGTAGCCCGTGCGCTTAAAGAATGACTCTAGTTCTTGCATTTCTTGATCGTAACGCCCTTCTTTTTTCCATTTTTCAACTAGAAAAGGAGGTAGGTCTACGTCCTGAGTACTTTCTGTTCTAATGTCTGGCAGATTAGCAACAAGGGTGCAGGCAGTTGTATTTTGATAATTTTGATAGTCGCATGTAGGTCCCGTTCGTACCCAGTAGTTTGGCCATACAGTGTCTACATCGGTAACAGGTCCCGTATGATTGATCACACCGTCAAGAATGATTCGGATGCCATGAGCATGTGCTTTTTGTACCAAATTGGCAAGATCTTCTTTAGTCCCAAAGTTAGGGTCTAAAGCGGTCCAGTCTCTCGTCCAGTACCCGTGAAATCCATAACTTAACCCTGTGCCTTCATTTACGGCATCGTGTATTTGTTCGACTATTGGTGTAAACCAAATGGCGTTGATGCCCAATTTATCAAAGTAACCTTCATCTATTTTTTTTGAAATTCCTTTGATATCACCACCTTCAAATCCACGTAATTTACCGGCCGTTTTGGTTCGGTCATAATTTAAATCGTTTGATTTATCACCATTGTTAAAACGATCTGTCATCAAAAAATATACGGAGGCCGCTTCCCAAATAAAAGGGACTTTCTTCTTTACAATGTTCACGGTAGCATTTTCGGCAGTTTGTTTGGTCGAAGAGCAATTTACAAATAAAGAAAGTGCTATGGAGGCTACTAATAGTGTGTGTTTTTTCATTTTAGCATTCGGGTTATGGAACTGTTTATAAACAGTTGTTTGTAAAATTTACTGCAGTTCTAAAATCAGGACTGATTTAGGCTCTAGTGTAACTTCAGCGCTAATATCAATTAGCTGATTGGTTAAAATATCTTTTCCAGATGTGTGTTTTTGAATGTTTTCTGCAAAGCGTTTTGTACTTACTTTTTTGATCTCAGTGCTGTTGTTTAAAATCACCATTACTGTACTTTGATCGTTATGCCTAAAATAGACATATACATTGTTTTCAGGAATGTAATGTGTCATCTTTCCAGAATGCACAACTTTACTATTTTTTCTCCATTGAAATAACTTAGCAGTAAAATCAAAATAGTCTTGTTGATTTTGAGTCCTTCCTTCTGGTACGAATGCGTTATTTTCGTCGCCAAGCCAGCCACCTGGGAAATCGTGACGAATGTCGGCATCGCCCTTATCTTTATTTCCGCTCATACCTATTTCGCTGCCATAATACAATTGCGGTATGCCGCGAACGGTAGCTAGTAATGCCATCGCCATTTTGTATTTGTGAATATCGTTTTTATAAATTTCATTTAAACGATTAGTATCGTGGTTTTCGACAAACACTAACAAATTATTAGGATTTGCGTATAAATAATCATTGGTAAAATTGTCATATACTTTGATCATTCCTTTATCCCAGCTGCCGTCGTCTTCGCTAAATACTTTGCTCAGCGCTTCTTGAAGTGTAAAGTCCATGACCGATGGCAGATTCGAATTGTAGTTTTGTATTG
>Ga0206125_10004434_pt1 | contig 12469 bp, 14 predicted proteins | sample Helgoland_Spring_4_FD_148598 | JGI IMG/M metagenome (GOLD analysis project Ga0206125, IMG submission 148598) | Pelagic subsurface seawater microbial communities from Kabeltonne, Helgoland, North Sea - Helgoland_Spring_Bloom_20160331_1 | ecosystem: Environmental > Aquatic > Marine > Epipelagic ... | reverse complement strand
CATGTTTAATTTTGTCACCCTCATATACTCGTTTCATAAAGATACACTGATCGTCGATGATCATCACCTTTTCACCTAGTTCCATACAAGACTGTCTGACTCCAGGAATGAATAACTCTGCATCCCACTCATGAACATTCATTGTTGGGTTATGCTGTTTTAAAATAGAACCTCTACCACTATGAGTTGCTACAACAACTCTTTCTTGTATCTCTTTAGGCAAATTGTTATATGCCTTTTGATTCTCTTCTCTTTTATAAGTTGGAATTACAATAATCATAATTCGTATTCTCCTACATAGTCAGAGCATATGGCATGACATACTCTACTAAATTCTTGTGACACATACTCAGGCATCACCTGTATACTTCTGCTCGTCAGTTCCTTTCCTGGTTGAGTCCACATATACCCACTACTTGTGAGTGTTGTATCATCACTTTGATGAAAGAAAGTGTTAGACACTTCTGAATCCAATAACATCTTAAATGTTCTTATATCTTTCGCATGCACCCATGTGTGATCATTTACAAGTATATCATCTGGGCAAACCTCTTGAGGATCATCATGTCCTAGATAAAATGCTCCATTGTTATTCCCTGCATCTATGTATCTAATATCGATTTCAACATCATATCCTCTGCCCAGTGCTTCTAGAATGTAAGAGATAGTGTTTTCTCGTTCTACCTGCTTACCATCAATGTTTCCTCTATGGGCAATAAGTATCATCTTTCTATTTCGTATTTATCTCCGATTACACATGGAGTTTTTACACACATAATAGTACAATCTTCTTTGAAGTTTGGATCAACTACAAAGTCGGGATGTATAATAAACACATCTCCTTTAACATATTCAACACCATCTATTTCAACAACACCATCAAACACATAGTTGTATTCAGTTGCCTCTTTATGATAATGCTTTTCCCAGACTTGACCTGCTGGATGCATCTTAACTGATACTTCAAAGTCATTGGTCTTGAGTAGTGAGGGTTCGAAGTTTCCTATAAACCAACCACCTGTAAAATCTTCAATGCGAAACTTTTCTATAGTTCCTCTTTTATCTTCTGTCATCCTCTTATACCCTCTGTTTGTTTTCTCATGTACATATAATTTACCCATGCTACAAATCTATCTTTGTTATCTTTGTACCAATAGAATACTTTGCCTAGATACTTATCCATTGATCTTTCAGGTGTATAGTCTGACAATGGGGAAAGAATGTCAAACATTTGACAGTTAGATTCTTCCTCCCAATATGTTTCACCTGTTTGATCCATTCCTGGATCATCAAAAAATTCTGATACTGGTATTATGTCGCCATTGGGCATCTTAACCAACATATCTTCTTCTGTGTAATGATAATGTGCTCGAACACATCTTACTAATTCTTCTTGGTATGATCTTTCTTCTATGCGTGATTCCCAACCATCATATAGAGTCATAACTTGACTCACAATTAGTATTGGTACAGCAAACCTTGTAGTAAATTTATCCCAGAAATTTCTTAGCATTCTAACAGTTCTTTTGCTTTCCAACCTTGATCAGTAATGACATTTACATTACCTGCTCTTGGAGCACTTGTTTCTGAAATGATATCATTCACAACAATTCTTTTACCTTGTGAGACACCAAGTATCAAGTGGTCGTATGGTATACCCAATCTGTCTAACAGTCTTTGAGTAAACTCCCTAGATGATTCTTTACGAGCAGAAACTAGCACGATGGTATGACCTTGAGAATCTAATTCATCCATTGCTTCTATTACTCCAGGACATGCTTCATTTTGACCCTCATATAGATTAGAATATCTATGACCATGCATTAAAACTGTACCATCTAAGTCAATAAAGAATGTTCTTGGTTTCGCCATACGATACTCTGCCAAGTATCCTTTAAATATGTAGAAGTCTTCAGGAGTGCCCAACGACCAATACTTACCTTTGATGCCTACAGATTTGATGTTCATGCCTTCTTTAATCAGATATGAGTATGTTTCTGATAGATAAGATTCTCTATCTTTAGGACAGTTATCGATTAGTTGCTGTGCTGAGGATAGGAAGTCTGCTCCCTTTGCCCACCAATGTAAACCCACCAGTGCCTCGTTAGAGATAGGATTCTTTTCTACTATCTCAAAGATTTTACCATTGTTATCTGATCTACAAAAAGAGTTCTTGGGATCTATAGATTTGTAAGTAAGAACTGAACCCACTACACCTTTAGATCTAGATTGAGTAAAGAAATCTTCAGTGTCCCAATCTAAGTATTGATCACAGTTTGTTACAATCAGTTCGTCTTTAGGGTCTATCAACTCAGACGCAAGAAGTGCTGTTTCAGTAGCACCACCTGTAAGTCGATTAATCCATATGATCTCTGCTTCGGGAACAACTTGTTCAATCTCTTTCTTATACCCTTTACCAAGATCTCTGGCAACTAATACGATCTTCCAAGATTCATCTAAGTTAAGTGAATCGATAGAATGTCTTATAAGTTTTTCACCATCAATCTCAATAAGAGGTTTGTGTACATTAAATCCTGCTTTAGTAAATCTAGAGCCAAGACCTGCCATTGGTATAACTAATGTTTTCATAGTTCTATTGTATCGTTAATTGTATTGTGTTGTAAAGTGGGTTTTAAGAAATAGTAGAGAAATTTTTATCTTTTTTAAATCGTATAACATTATCAAACTTCTCATATAGAATCTCACCTTTATGTGAAATGACAAAGGTGTTTTGATTCTCTGTCAAGTTTCTTATGATATTTAGAAACTCTTCAGTACCTGCCTCGTCTAATGATGAATCCATGATCTCATCTAAGACTAAGATGTTTGTGTTAACACTGTTTCTTAACTTAGCAATAGATCTCCAAGTAAAGAGTAGTGCCAAGTCAATACGCATCTTCTCACCCTCAGAAAAGTTAGCATACTTGAACTCATCTCTAAATCTGGATTTGATTGTTTCTTTAAACTCTTCATCTAAATGAAAGTCTACAAAGAACTCCATGCTTGCCAAGTATTTGTTTATGAGTTTGTTCATGATAGGTAAGAACTGTCGAATGACTCGTGTCCTGATACCTGAATCTGTCAATACTTTCATTGCTGTATCATAATAGAACTCTGTATCAGTAAGATCTTCTCTGTTCTTTTCGTAAGATTGAAGTTTCTGCTCACTCTCTTTTAACTTTTCTTCATAGTTAGTAGAGTCTTCACTTTCTTTTTGTAGTGCAGCAATCTCTTGTTCTATCTTTTTAACATACTTTTGATTTGAGATAACTTCAGATTGTAGAACAGCAATTTCATTTTGAATTGTTTGTATCTCACTTTGAATAACACTGATCTCTTCTAGTCTGTCATTGTAATCTTTTACCTTTAGATCTAGATCCCACAACCCTTGCTCAAGTTCCGAGATCTTATCAGTTCTTTCTTTGTTGTGTTCTTTTTTATGGTTTTCATCAATGCCTTGTTTACAAGTTGGGCAGTTGTCATTGTTTTCTAAAAACTCTATCTCTTTGCGTATCTTTTTACGATTGTCTTCTATAGACTTCTCAAGTAATATAAACTTGTTGAGTTTTTCCTTTACTTCAGCAAAGTCTGCAATCGTTGTATTCTTTTCATTAACAATGTCAGATTTGCCTGTAATCTCTTCTATAGTTTTATCAATATGATTTTCAGTTTTTTCGACACTCTCTGTGAACTCTTTAACTTTAGCATCTTTGTTATCTTTCAATGAGTTGATGGTGTCATTCAATCCACTGATGCGTTCCTTGATCACTCTAGTCTCTGCCGTGTTCTCACTGAGTTCTTGTTGTAATTGCCTGTTCTTACCCTTTACTATATCATACATGACAGAAAAGATTCTGATGTCTAATAAGTCTTCAACAATCCTTCTTCTCTCCGCAGTCTTTAACTGCATGAATGGTGTAAAGTTAGCAGAACCCAACACAGCAACCTGAGTAAATGATCTGTGTGACATTTGTAGTATGTCTTTTTCTAAGATCTCTTGGTAATCTGCTTTGTTAGCATTTTGGTTTAACATTGTATCATTACAATACACTTCAAAGATAGAAGGTCTATGCCCTCGTCTTACTAAGTAATTCTTACTGCCGATATTAAACTCGACTTCAGTCATCATGTCTTTTCTGTTAATAGAGTTTACAAACTGTTCTCTTTTAACATCACGGAAACCTTTATTGAAAAGGTTCCAGCATAAGGCATCTAAAATTGTAGACTTACCTGCACCATTGTCTCCTACGATCAAAGTAGTGCCATGTTTGTTTAAGTCGATTTCTGTATAGGTATTACCAGTGGAGAGGAAGTTCTTCCACCTAACTTTCTTGATTGTTATCATAGATAATTATTTTGTTCTAATGCTTCGCTGTATAGACCTCTGAGTAGAGAATCTAATTTTGTTTTGTCGCCACTAATTTCCAGTGACTCCACATACTTAGATAAGATAGTAAGTGTATCTTCAGCATCCTCAACCTCTTCATCGGTGAGCATATCCATGTGATGGTTATCATCTACTATCTTTAAATCTACTGGATTAACTGCATTAAGTCTTTCCATGTATAGATCAAATGTGTATGGGTTTTCTTTATTGACAATGATACACTTAACAAAGGTGTTTGCCATATCACTAAAGTCTATATTCAACAGTTCTTCATGCGTCATCTTAGAATCATCATAGAATACTTTGTTAAACATTCTTAGTGGGTTTCTTACTGATATTATCTCTGCTGTTTCAGTATCAAAGACATGAAAGTGTTTCTCGTCACCAAAGTCAGACCAAGTAAACTCCATCTGTGATCCGAGATATCTTACATTACCTTGCAGTGACTTATGATGAAAGTGACCTGACAGTACAGTGTCGTATCTGTTAAACATTTTAAAATCTAAACCATGGGGGCATGCCATTCCTGGCATCATGATTGCACCCTCTATCTCAAAGTGACCCATGAGAACTGAGGTCGTAGCATTTTTGATAAAATCTATGCTCTCATTAAAATTGTCAGGGCAAATCCAAGGTACAAGACCAATATCAAAACCATCATAGTTCTTAATGGTTGGATTTGCTACAATGTCTATGTTATCGTGCTTAAACAGTAACAACTCGGGAGCATTAATCTCATTGGTGTTTTTGTAGAAGGTATCATGGTTTCCTAGTATAAGATCCATGCTGATACCTCTTTCGATCATAGGATCAATAAAGTGTTCTTTGTTGGTTGCTAAAGATTTGAAGTTGATAAACTTCCGTCTGTCAAAGTAATCACCCAGATGGATAATGTGTTTGATGTCGTGTTGGTCTAAGTATGGGAAAAAGATTTCATTGTAGAATCTCCCTTGATACTCACCCATTGCTTGGAGGTCGTTGCGAACTCCAGCATGTGTATCATTAAGAATTGCTATCTTCATCTATAAATTTGTCTAATTTACCTTTCTTTTCTTTTTTCTCTGTACGAGTATCATAATCTTGTTTGATCATGTTGTCTTTCATCCACTCAACTGCTGTGTTTACGAAAGCAGGATCTTCTACTCCGTCTACAGTGGTATAAGTGTCAAATAGAACTCCAGCATTTTCAATTTGCTTTTGCTTAATCTTAGTTTGCTTTTTCTCTTTTTGTATTCTTCTTAAGAATGCATAGTAGCAAATCTGTGTGACATAAGCAAAGGCATTAGATGACTTCTCTGGATTAAAATTGTTGATGTACTGTAAAGTGTTTTCTATACCATCACAGATCATTTCATCTCTATAGGTGTAGTTGATGAAGTTGGGTCTAGTGGATAGACGAGTAGCAATCTTATAGATGCACTCACCAATGTACTCTGTAACTCTTGGTGGTGTTTTTTCCTTTGCTACTGCTTCTTTTACATTAAGATTGTGTTCGATTATTGCTTGTGTGAACATCTTATTGTCCACATAGTGTGCTGGATTTACTTTACTTCTTGTTGCCATAATACATTAATTATAAGGGGTAATTGTGTTTTCGAAAAGGTAGTTTTGATGAAATACAATGATAAAATTTCCCATACTTTTTTTCAAAACCCCCTTTTCAGATTAGAGTTTCGGAGTTATAATTAATATGCCCCAGAGGGTAGAGTATATTATATATGGAGTTTAGATTCAAAATCATCCACTGCTCTCTTAATACTATCCTCTGCTAATACACTACAATGTATCTTAATAGGAGGAAGTGAAAGTGCTTCTGCGATGTCTTTGTTTCTAATCTCCTTTGCCTCTTCTAATGTCTTGCCTTTGAGGAGGTCGATGAGTTCCGAAGAAGATGCGATTGCCGATCCGCAACCATAGGTCTTAAACTTTACATCTTCTATGATGTGAGTGTTTCCATGAGGAATGCATTTGATTTGTAGTCTCATGACATCACCACATGCTGGTGCTCCTACCATTCCTGTTCCTACAGTCATGTCTTTAGGATCGAACTTACCCACAGAAAATTCTGCAGGGTTCTTAAGCACATTCTCAAATCTATTTATAACTTTTTCTGAATATGCCATTAGTGTATTTTGTCGTCTTTCTCTAGTTTCCTAGTCTCGAAGTTCTCTTTCTTCTTTTCCTTGTAGTCCTCTAGAAAGATATCCGATTCTAAATAGTCTTCAGCAAGTTCTCTAGCAGTCTTATCTAGATACTCTTTCACTTTCTTCTGTCCTGTTGCTTGTGAGATAGGTTTGATTTTTCTATCCTCTAGTAGTTTCATCCATTGTGATGCTGCTGAATCATATAGATGGATGTATTCTTGATTGAGTGGTGATCGAAAAAGAATGTCTTTAGTACTGAATGACAGATAACTATCTTCACTGAGAGCAGTGAATGGCATAAAGTTTGCGATAGTCTCGCCAGATGGCATAGAGGTTAGATGCACAGTCATAGGTGCCCATACATCGATACCCTTATCGATAAGACCTGTACGAGTTTCTCTGACCATCCCTATGATCTCTTGACCATTTTGGAATCTGATAACTTCGTATTTATTAGGAACTAGAGTTTCTGTCATAGTTTGATTTCGTGTATTTGGTAGTCAAATCCTTCACTACTGTATATATTTATACGATCTTTCAGGTGACGAATTGTAAAGTTGTCGCCATTTAAATTGTCAGCGATATCATATAGTTTCACTTCAGTCTTATCATCACTTATTCTCAGACCTCTACCAATACTTTGCAAGTTCCTTATCTTAGACTTTGATGGACTAGCAAAAACAATATTGTTAATACGACGAATGTTAATCCCAGTCGAAAAGGTGCCATAGGATGCAAGTATAACTCCATTATTGCTTGATTCCACAAGTCCTCTAACTTCTTCACGATCTTTCGCATCTGTTCCTCCATACACATAGTGTAATCTATCTTTAAGTTGAGGTTGCATCATATTGTACAGTACGACCCCATGCTTTTCTACATATTGAAACAACACCAATGTGTTGCCTTTCAAACTCTTAACTAAATTGAAAATGAAATTATTGCGTTTGTCATTTGATACCAGATAGTCCATCTCTTCCATGTATTTCATTTTAGGTTGCTTAGGATGGTTGAGTATTAAACAATGAATGCCTAGTTTCGCCACAGTGCCTTCTTCCATTAAATCATAAGTAGAAACCACTTGAGCATAGGGTCCAAACAAACCCTCTAATTGTAATCTATGTACTTGACTGTTATCTAATGTACCAGTCGTTCCGAATCTATAGGTGACATCTTTCATCTTTTCTAAGATGCTTGTAAGTGTTTTTGCTTTGAATAAATGTGCCTCGTCACCTACGACTACATCATATTGATTCATCCATTCTTTGGGTGCTTTACTGAAAGATTGCCAAGTCGATATGGTCACATTAGCATCAAAATATTCTTGACCAGAATAGATCTTACATATAGGTTGATCATAACCATATTCTGCAAAGTCCTTTGACATTTGCTCAACCAATGAAGTAGTTGGTACGATAATCAATGTCTTACAATCATCTTCACCTGTTGCTCTTGCCTTTTTATGCTCATACCAACGATGAAGCATATAGATAATTAAAGACTTACCACTAGCAGTAGGAGATACCAACAGTCGTCTACCCTTAGAGACTGCTCTCTGTACTGCTTCTATCTGATAGTCTCTTGGTTCAAAAGGCAGATCTAATAGTTTAGACCATTCTTTTATTTCATCGAAAGTGCGATTCTCTGCACGATTAACTTCGCCATCAGTTTCAAGTTGATAGTTATGCTCTTTGCAAAACTCATGTATGTATGGAAAGAGACCGACATAAATCCTATGGGTCTTAATATTGAAGAGTCTGATATATCCGTCCCAGAATCTATTACGCACTGCTGGCATAAACTTAGCACCTGGAACTTCGAATGAGAAGAAGTCATATAACTCTCGGCAGATACTGTCATCAGCATCTACGACCATATAAACTTCATTCACCTTAGTGAGTTGAACTTTCATTACCTATATGGGAACCCTTGTACCCATCCTACTAATGATATGCGTGTTCCTGAGATAACAGGTTGAACCTGATGAAATAGGAAAGAAGGAAATGCTAAGAATGTTCCTTTCTGTTTACCTGACCATGGAACTGTAGTGATCATCTTATCTAGATCAAGTTTTGTACGACCATTCTCTCTACCGAGTTCCCAATACTGTTTAGTCGGTTCTAAGAATTGAAAGTTTCCACCCTCATATTCCATAGGATCTGTCAACTGTATGACCCATGACAGTTTACGATATCTGCCATCATCACCTATTTCTCCACCATGATCAGCATGCCAGTGATAATAACCACCTTTCTCACCGACTGGTGCACCATTGTAAATGGTGTATTGTAAATTCTCTTGATAGCATAAATCAAAATACCAACCTGCCTCTTCGTTTGCTTGATTGGTAAGGTCTACGATTCTATCCATCAAGTGTTTTGGAAGTCTGTCAGGTTCGAACCAACCTGTTGCTGATTTGCGTGACTTTAATTCTACACCACCATCTTGCTTGGCATCTGGATCATTCGGACCCAATCCCACTTTTGCTGGTGATATGTTGATGTGTCTGGCAAGTTCATGAAACTGATTGCACTCATCTATGGTGAGAGCATTAGGAATTTTGTAAAACACATTCGGCAATATCATTAAGCACCTGCCATAAACTTTCGCCACTCAATAATGTTCTTAATAGATTGATGTCTCCATTTTAGCATATCAATAATTTCAGAAATGTATTCTATAGTAATCTTGGCAATGTCTAATTTGTTTTTCATAATTTGCAAATCTTTATCACTTTCGAAGAAGTAATTGAAATCACCTTTCATAATCTTAAGTCCGTTGAAAGGATCATAGTCCCATCCAAGATCTTCGATCTCTGATTGTGATAGTTTGCCATTGAACCATAACCACTTGTTCTTAAGCAGTTCTTTGTATTTCAAATTCAATTTTTTCTCAACCAACTTCCAGTCAGTTAAGTAGTCAGAGTATTTAGCATGAAGTTTAGGAACTTCTAGTGTAGTTGCGTCTAACTCAATATCATTGATGGAACATTCCTCTGTCCATTCTATCTTGATCTGTTCTAAAGATTTCATGTATACCTTTGTATTTAATATGTTTACAATCCATGTCTTTTATCCATGGACCACCTCTTGTGTAGTGAACAGCACCAGCATTATAAAATTCTGATTCTTCACTATAACCCTCACACCAATTCCATCTATCTGGGATAGCACCAATCTTATTAGCATTAGTCCATTGGAACTGATGTAAGTATTGACCAGACTCAGTATTAATGACCTCTGGTGTTAATTTTTTACAGTCTTCATGAGCATTGTTAAACACCATAAGACTAGACCATAACTTTTTAGGATACCAAACATCCTTTTCGTTTCCTAGTTTTTGTCTATACCCTTTATCACTGAAGTCGTGTTTAACACAGGCAACTGCCTCGTCATGATTGACCGACATCAGTAAAGGACTAGGATCTTCTAAGAAGATAAAGTCATCGTCTACAAATACACTAATGCCTTCATAATTTTGAAGATATGGTATAAGGAAGCGACTGTATGTAAACTCAGTTGATTGATTGGCATACTCTCTTGTATACTCTGGTATCTTAGATATGTCTAGATACTTAATGATAAAGGGATGCGTCCACTTTTCAATAGATCTTTCACATGCTTTAGTTGCCTCGCCATGTCTAGAATCATATCCTATGTATAAAGTGGGTTTGTTTTCAAACATGGGTCTTATAAGGTCATAATGAGCATCATAGTTGACTTGATAATTTATGGTCTGAAAACACTCTAAATTACCCCATCCTGCCCCATTTACTAACAAATCCAGTTGAAAATCTCCCACTTTATGTACATGATTCTGCCAGAAGATATCAATGTACATTTCGAAGTCCAAAGCATCATAATCCCTAAACAACTCATAAGGATCCCAAACGATACAAGATGGGTTCCAATCTAACCATCGTAGTGAGTTAACTCTTCCTGTTCCAGGATGTATGTGATAATTGAAATTGATTTTAGTTCGATCAAAGTTATCATAAGTCAAAACACCTTGTGGTGGGTATTCTAAACCATTGTTTTTGATATTGTGAATAAGATAATGCATCTTATTGAAATGATACATTCTATTCTGCTCTTCTGTTCTATGTGGTGTGGTAGATCCTATCGTAGTGTATTCATGCTTGTGAGCATAATAGTCTTTAATTCTATGAGTTGTATCTTGACCAGAGTTGTTTATTCTTTGATCAATAACTTTAAGAGGAACATGTCGACATGCTCCAGGGAATGCTTTAAAGTACTCTTTTGCCTCTGGCATGCTTTCGCCTTTGGTTTTCATGGTACCAAAGTGAACACTCTCTCGTGGGTAATCTTCAAATATCATAATGTAATCCTATAGTTATTCTACTATATTTAGCAAGTGTTGTAAAGGTGGTTTAAGACTTATCTTCGATTGTAAAGTATGTAAATCTAAAATTAACACTTCCTGTCAATACAGCAACATCAGTACTCTCACTGTTCATTTGAAACCCACCCAAAGCAATAGGGAAAGAGTCATAGAATCTAATATACCTATTGGGGTTGTTCTTATTCGTGTTGATCACTAATGTAATATCTTCATACTGTTCTAGATCAGAATTTGTGCCAGTGTAAGCATTAGTCGATGTTGATGTAGTTCCTGTGAGGTTCTTAAATGTTTGAGGATCATTCGCAGGAGTAATTGCTCGCATCCAGTCATAGACTTCTTTATAGTTTGCCATGTCCTCATCAATAAGATAAGTGACACTGAGATCCATAAATGTAATCTTATCTCCTGGATAGTATGCATTCACACCGATGTTAGTAGCAAAGATTGCCTCGGAAAAACTAATATCAGGAACTGTGACTGATGTACAAAAGAATTCTACATTAGGCAGTCTGGGTATGAGCAGTCTAAATGCAGTTGGATGTAAGAATGATTTGTTTGTTGGTGTTGCCATAGTAAGTATTTATACAAAAAAAAGGGCAGATAATCTGCCCTTTAGAAAACAACTAATTGTTTTTATAGAATGTTTGATACAGCCATTTTTCTGTAGTAGAAATTTGTTCCAGCTGTCGCAAGACCATTTGAAGGAGTTGATCCTACGAATGGGTTTGAGATCATTCCATATCGAGTTTTGAAACCGATTTTTGGTTGGAATGTGTTCTCACCTACTGCACGCACCATTTGTAATGGGACGTATGGGCAATAGAAAAGACCTGCGTCATATGGGTTTGTACCTCTGTATCCGACTGTTAAATAGTCAACACCAGCATATGGATCAACATATACTTTGTATCTGCCATTTAATACACCAGCAAAAGTATTACCAGTGTCGTCTACATTCAATCCTGTTTGAAGGGCAGGAGCATAGTCAAGAACACCTGACATTGCTAGAGCACTAGCGACGTCTGATGAACATAGAACCATGTTTCCTTTACCTCTACGAGATTCTTTAGCAATAGTATTTGCTTCTCTCTCGATTTGGAAAAGAAGTCCTTTGAATTTTTCAACAGACCATCTTCCATTAGCATCTACATCCAAGTTGAATGTACCAGGAGTTGATGTTCCAGCAGCACCGACTTTCGCCTGGATGTTAACTGTTCTTACAACTTCTCTGTTGATTTCTGCTAATATTTCTGAAGATAGAATATTTGCTAATTCTGCTTCTGCGTCAAGACCGTGGATTGCTTTAAGGTCTTGTGCTAATTCCATAGTGTATTCTGCTTTTAATGCTCTTGATTTTGCAGTAACAGTTGCTTTCTCGATTGAGAATGCCATTTCTGCGAAAGAGTTAGAAGAAGAGTCACCCAATGCTTCAGCAGTTGCTGTAGTCATTCCTGTTCCAGTTGTATCTTCATATGATGGTGTAGATGTGTCAAATGGATCAGTGATCTGTGCTGATAAAGGACCAGCAGCAGTTGGGTTTGCAGCACTGGAGAATCCAGTGTCTGGCTCGTTGATG
>Ga0206125_10004430_pt1 | contig 12477 bp, 8 predicted proteins | sample Helgoland_Spring_4_FD_148598 | JGI IMG/M metagenome (GOLD analysis project Ga0206125, IMG submission 148598) | Pelagic subsurface seawater microbial communities from Kabeltonne, Helgoland, North Sea - Helgoland_Spring_Bloom_20160331_1 | ecosystem: Environmental > Aquatic > Marine > Epipelagic ... | reverse complement strand
CGCAGAGGCAAAGGTTGACTACGAGAAGGCGATGGAGACATACTACACCGAGTATCCCGACAAGAAGCCTGCCAAGAAGGCACCGAAGGCACCGAAGGCACCGAAGGCACCGAAGGCACCGAAGGCGAAGACTGGGTTCCAGATTGACGCTGATGCCGAGACAGAGTTCGACACAAACCTTCCTGAGGGTTGGAAGCGTGGAACTGAGGGATACCTTGGTGGCGCTGTCAAGGACCCTGAGACTGACAAGGCGATGAAGTTCAAGACCTTCGCTGAGGCAGTTGCTGCGGCTGATTCCTGCGACTGTGGTGGCATTACTCGCACCAAGACTTCCTACACTCTTCGCAAGAGTTCCACTGTCAAGGACAGTTCTTCTGCTGAGTTCTCCTGGAGTCGGGTGAAGGGTGAGAATGGTATGAGCTCCGCTGAATCTGACGCCGACAACTAAAACCTAATAAAAACAATACAAATTAAAACAACTAAAAATCCCCCTGTTCCCTCCCACTGTTCGCTTCCCTGCTTCCTTTTTTTTATTAGTTAGACTCCTAGTCCCAGTCTATCCGGAAAATTGACTATGGATATCTTATCTTTATCTAGATAACTATTCACATTGAATTTCATCTCAAACAAAAATGTCCAACTTCGCTCACTTCATGGCAGTGTGTCACCCCTCGATCCCAACACACATTGTCCTTTCCAACCGCAATGGAAACATGCGACGTGTGCCCAACCCGACTTACTACTCTGGCATTCACCGTCAGCAGTTCAGTATAGCTCAAAAATACGCAACTAGTTCACTTGAGAATTTTGAAGTGGCAATCGCCGACGCAAACAAGCGTTTGGAGACTAGCAACAACAAAATCCAAGAACTGAGTAGTCGGGTTTCTTCTCTGGAGAGCAAGCGCGAAAAGACAGAAGTGCTTCTACGCGAAACACATGAGATGCTGGAACGCGATGGGAAAGTCATCTCAAATCTCAAGAACAAAATCTGTTGCCTCGAACAGAATCGCACTGAGGTAGTCGATAGGATTGCTGAGTGGCGTGCTAAGGTGAGCGGGTTTCTTCCATTCGACACTAGTGACACTCGCTGGCAGGATTTCACTGAAGAGTGGCACACTGGACCACAAGGCACTGTATACTTTGTCAACCCCAAAACTGATGAAGTTATTGACCCAACCACCTCTACTCTTCCAGTTATCGGTGTTCGGCGAGGAGACATAGAAAGTGGTTTCTCACTTGAGTCAGTTTAGACTGATAAAACACAAAATTCCCAATAAAAAATCCCATTTGCTCCTTCCAGTTGCCTGCCCCCTTGTTTTCTTTTTCTAGAATAGTAGTTTCCAGTTTATCATCAAAATTGATTTCAATTAGACTCAGTTAATCTAGTCAATCCACTCTCGAACCAACACAACACAACACAATGCAATCCACTCGCTCAACCATGGGAATGTACTACAAAGGTTACATCAAGATCAACAACCAGTCTTGGAGAAAAGAATACGATACACTTCAAGAAGCACTCGCGGCCGCCGAAGCATTCAAAGCATCAGGAGTCTCTGTAGAAGGACTTGTCTGTGAACGCAAAGGACACCGAGATGCTGCTCGAAAATACACTCTTCGCTCTGGAACTACGCTTATTGCTCCAACTGAAAACACAGTCTGGAAAGGTCAAGAAGCAATTACATTCGTTTAGTATTACGAGACACTTACTATCAAATAAATTAAAACCAACTAAAAAACTTATAAAAATAAAATCCCAATAAAAAATCCCAATTTGTCCCTTCCAGTTGCCTGCCCCCCTTGTTTCTTTTTTTTTCTGGATTAGGATAATGGTGGGTTACTAGTTGGTATCCAGTCCAGAAGCAAAATTGATTTCATTTGGACTCAGTGAATCTAGTCAATCCACTCTCGAACCAACACAACACAACACAATGTCCAAAAACTCAGCAGAATTCTCCTACCCCATCGGCGCTTTGGGAAAGCGGAAGTGCGATGAAGTCGCAGAAAAGACTGGCGTTACCTTCGCTAAGTTCAACCGCGATGACCGCCACAACGGTTTTCAGCGCATCAGCTTCACAGGTCCCAATCTGGACTCCGTGACGACTGCCATTGAATTGCTTGATGGTGCTGTCACCAAGTTCAACCGTCACAAGGCTTGGGAGAAGAAGAATCGCATCGCAGGCGGACTTCATGCTACTCAGAAGCGTTCCACTGAGACAACTCCTCGCAAGGGTCGGTTCTCCAATCTCCCAGTTGATGAGACCAGTGGTCCTAAGGAAGTTCTGGACGTTGCTGGCAAGGCAACTTCTGACTGGAAACACATCGACGTTTCCAAGATGATGCCTGGTCTCATCGAGTCTCGCAAGAAGTCAATCTGGGAAGAGAAGGCATCTCAGCGCAAGAACTACTCTGCTCCTGTCACTGCTCCGGTCACTGAGGTGGAACCTACCAAGGATGAGGTGTCATATCGTGAGATGGTCGCTCAGCACGAACACCAGAACACGGAGAACCCTGAACTTCCTGAACCTCCACTCTGGGCCCAGCAGGCCTGGCACGAGGCAGACATGGGTCGTCCAATGCTCGAACCCTCTACTGGTCCACTTCCCATCGACGAGGAATATCGGGCAGTTTTTCAGGCATGGGAGGAAGCATTCGCAGACCAGAACTCCGCTCCCACCGAGGATGAACTTCTCGACGAGGCAAGTGAAATGTTCGAGGAGTACCGTCACGAACTGCGTCAGCCTCCGGTGACTGAACAGGAAATCATCGATGAATGGGACGAATGGGAACTCGAACACGACGTCGCACTCAACGTCATCGACGAAGCGATTGCCAACCGCGAGTTTCAGCTGTTGAACTTCGTCACTCTTCCGCCTGACCACATCCTGGGACCCAATGGAGAACTCTGTATCCTCGAACGTGGCGTCACCGATCCCGCCTACCTCTCCGCCTGCCCTTGTTAATACAAAACCTACTAAAAATAGTATAATTTAAAACAAAATAAAAATGAAAAATTAAAACCAACTAAAAATTCCCCTGCTTTTTTTATTTTTTATTAAGTATTTAAAACTTACTTCAATACTATCATTACTTTAAATGCTTTTAGAAGATTTCCCAGATACGATACGCGTGCTATCAGACGCACATAAAAAAACACCAGTAGGTCCTCGATTAGACCTTTTAAAACAAATGAAAAACATTACATATGATGAATTGCGATGTATTGAACCATTGTATGTATCACAAATACTACCAGTAGTATTAGACCGATTAGACGACAAACCTGATGTGTTTCAGGCAGCTCTTGACCTAGGTAACCATTTAGTATCACTCTTATCAGTTCAAACTTTTCCATATATTGCCGAATTCTTATTCTCAGGACTTCAAGAAAATTCTAAATGGAGAAGTAAATTGGGTTCTCTTGAAATCCTGAGAAGTTACATAGTTCGTGTAGACAATCTAGATAGGGACCTTCTATCAGCATCATTACCAGAATTGGTAAAAACATTATCAAATTTAGTTCATGACACGAAAACTGAAGTAGCGGAAATGGCTATTGATACACTTAAGAAGGCAATGCGTGGAATTACTAACCGTGACCTTGAACCTTTCGTAGAAAATCTTGTTAATGCCATCATTAATAGAAGCGAAACTGAAGAAACTATTCAACGATTAGCAGGTGTTGTATTTGTTCAAACTGTGGAAGGAAGTGCCTTGTCAGTTCTTGTGCCACTTATGGTAGCAGGTTTCCGCCAGTCAAAGGCATTAGTAAAACGAATGTGTAGTAGAATTGTAAGTAACACCACCAAACTAGTAGAAGAACCCGTTGAAGCCGCACCTTTTCTTGGAGAACTCATACCAGCATTAGCAGAAGCAATTGACACCATCCCTGACCCAGAAGCACGTGATGTAGCAACAAAGACACTAGCAGAACTTGAAAATATTCGAGAAAAAGCAAAGGTAGCACAGGAAAGACTCAAATTTCGCGAAATAGAAACCATTTGTGAATTCATTAAGTCACAAGAGTCAGCGAGTGGATTCAGTGAAGACTTAATTAAGTATATTAGTGTTATTACTGCTAGTCTTATTAAAACCAGGACAACTGAACTTGAAGAATACCGCGATGAACTTCAACTTTATTTCCCAGAAAGAGATGAAGAATTAATGGAACTTTTATACTCCCAGGCACAAACTGTAATTTCCACTAATGAAACTGAAGAAAACGAAGATGAGGAAGGTGGAGAAATATTATGCGACTGCGAATTTACACTAGCATATGGCACAAAGATTCTACTCCACAATACAAAAATGCGACTTCGCAAAGGTAACAAGTATGGTCTCCTTGGACAGAACGATTGTGGTAAAACAACACTAATGCGAGCAATTGCCGAAGGTAGTGTAGATGGTTTCCCTGATGTGAATGAAGTTCGAACAGTCTTCGTTGAAGCTGATATTCAGGGTGAATTATCCCACCTTGATTGTGTGAATTACGTTCTTGAATACCCAGCTATTAAATCTATGGGCGCTACAACAGAAATGGTTAGAGATGTATTGAAACGTGTAGGATTCACCGAGGGAAAAGCAGCAGGCGCTGGGGGTGATTGTGACGACCCTATCAGTAGTCTTTCAGGTGGTTGGCGTATGAAACTCGCCCTTGCTCGTGCTATGCTTCAGCGTGCCGATATTCTCCTTATGGACGAACCTACTAACCACTTGGATGTTAAGAATGTTAATTGGGTAATGAACTATATTAACAGTCTTACGGATACTACTGTTATTATGGTTTCACACGATTCAGGATTATTAGACAACTGTTGTAACTATATTCTACAGATAGAAAATATGAAGGTTAAACTTCACAAGGGAAACTTATCAAAATTTGTGGAGAAATGTCCCGAAGCTAAATCTTACTTTGAGTTTAAAGCCGATAAATTCAAATTCACATTCCCACAACCTAGTTTCCTTGAAGGAATTAAAAGTAGAGGAAAGTTCTTATTAAAGATGGACGATGTTTCACTCACTTATCCAGGAAACAAGGTTCCCACTATTCGCGATATAAGTGTTCGAGCATCTATGGCTAGTCGTGTAGCCTGTGTGGGTATTAATGGTGCTGGCAAGAGCACTATGATTAAGGTATTAACTGGCGAGTTAGAACCTACCACTGGAACTGTTTGGAAATACCCCAATAGTAAAATTGGTTACATTGCCCAGCATGCTTTTCATCATATAGAAAGTCATCTTGATAAGACACCCAATGAATATATTAGATGGCGTTACGAGTTTGGTGATGACCGCGAAGGACTTAACAAGGCTAGTATGCGACTATCTGATGAAGAAGAAGCGTCACTTTTAGAACCTGTTGAATACAGTTATAAAACAGAAAGAGGAGAAATCAAAAAGGAACGCCGAGTAATTCAAAAATGTACTGGACAGAGAAAAGAAGATGAAAAACGCAAGAAACTATTTTTATATGAAGTAGCCTGGCAGGGAAAGAGTCACGAAAGTAACAGTTGGTATACTAGTGAAGACTTAGTAAAGTTTAATAAAATATATGAAAAGGTTGTTCGTATGGTTGACCAGAAGATTGCCAATCGTGAAAGTATGTTCCAGCGCCCACTCACACAGGGTAATGTAGAAAAGCATTTGAATGATACTGGTTTAGAACCAGAATATGCCACTCATTATCGCATAGGAAGTCTTTCAGGAGGACAGAAGGTGAAAGTAGTATTGGCGGCTGCTATGTGGGACCAACCACAAATTCTAATTCTTGATGAACCTACTAACTACCTTGACCGCGATTCACTTGGAGCTCTCGCAGACGCTATTGAAAGATACGAAGGTGGAGTTATTATGATTACCCACAATGATGCGTTCTGTCGCCAGTTATGTCCTGAAAGATGGGTATTAGAGGCAGGTCTATTGAATACTGAAGGCGACGTTGATTGGATGGATTCACTCGCAAAAGCAACAGTTGATTTCGTTCAAGTGGAAGAAATGGTGGATGCTTCGGGTAACGAAGTTAAACTTAAAACTAAAAAGAAGTTGAACGCTAAAGAAAAGAAGAAAATGATGAAACATATTAGAGAAAAGATAAGTAATGGTGAAGAACTTGATGAGGATGAAGAAAATTATGCTATTGAGTGGAATTTGTAATTTTTTTTATATTACAAGTATTTAATAACAAATGCCATCAAATCCTTGCGATTCAAGTATAGCGTTAAAAGCTACAATTAATGCTCTCTCAAAAAAACATAAACAACTTTTTTTAGAATGTGAACAATCCAAGTATCAAACATTATCTCAAATTTTTGGAAGTGATAAAGCTAAAAATAAAGATTTAATACAAGTATTACAAAAATACTATACAGAACAAAAAGAAAAAGATCCTAATTTTAAATTAAGTTTCAATCAATTTGTTGAATTATTTCCAAGAGATTCATCGCTCTCGGGTAATAATTTTAGAAGACAGCATGTATTTGAACAATTATGTAGAATACTTTTGTTTTTTGGTTACGATAATGGAGTATATGGTAAACAAAAGCAATTTTTCAAAAAATTAGAAGATTATCATAAATCAACTGATACTGGAATTAAAACAAGTGAATTACTCAATGAACAAATTAATGAAGGTTCTCGTGCTGGTTCAGTCGATATATTTTTTAAAATACTAGAAGATGGAAACGAAAATACTGGCGATTTTTATTGTGAAAAATCACATCGAAAAAATACAGATACTGATGTATCTTCAAACAAAAAAGACACTTACATTTTAGTTCAAAATAAATTTTATTCAAGAGAATCTACCGATATTTCTAAGTATGATGCTCCCAAAATGTTCTCAAGAGCAAGTAAAATTTTGGAACAAGACAGATTTAAAATAGTTCTTATGGTAAATAGTAAACAAGTATTAGATAGTAAGTTACGTAATTATGATAAAAGTGGAATTGAAATATTAGGAATAGGTGAATTAGATGAATGGTTTCAAAAATTTTTAAATGATTTACGCATTAATGAAGATATAGTATTCCTAGAACCTGATAAATTTTCATCAAAGAAATATTTATTACCAAGATTTCATCAAAAATTATTTATTGAATCTACCCTTAGACAATATAACAGACCTGGTAAAGAAAAGAGACAGAAATTTATTTGGGGTGCAGTTCCAAGAAGTGGTAAATCATACATTATTGGTGGATTTATAGCCAGAAGAATAAATGAAGGAATTAAAAATGATATTGTAATTATCCTAGGTGCTAAGGCGGAAACTGAAAAACAATTCAGTGACCTTTTCACTGAATTCGAAGACTTTAATAATTATGGAATAATAAAACAAAACGGAAAAGTGGAACGAGAATCAAAGAATGGAAAATATGTATACTTAATGAGTCAAGAATTTCTTAAGGTTAATAAACCAAAATTAAAAGCAGAAGAAGCAGAAAGATATAAGATTTTGAAGGGAAAAAAGCAAAAAAAAAAAAAAAATTAAAAAAAAAAAAAAAAGGTTTACTTAGTCCTAGTGAATTAGAGGATTTAAGAAACTTAGAACAGGACAAAAAGCAACTACAAAAGTCAAAATACGTATTTGATAATGCTATAATAAAAAAATTAAGTGGGTTATTCGCAAATAAAAAATGTGACTTATATTTTGATGAAATACACAAGGGAGGTTCCACAGACAAATCAAAAGAAATAATACAGGCATTTTTAAAACATGACCCCAATATGATAGATGTTTTTATAATGGTAACTGCTACTTTTGCCAAACCTACAATAGCATATGAAGATATTTTGGGTTATCATTCACCTGTTGTATTACAATGGAATTATGAAGACCAACAATTAATGAAAGATATTGACACTAACAGTGTAAATATTGAAATGTTAAAACAGAGTAGAGGAAGTGAAATAGAGAGTAATGTATTTGATGAACTTTTAAAAGAAAATCAAGAACAATATGGAGAAGATTATCTTACTGTCTTAGCAAATGAATACAGGAAAAATCCTGAACTTGTTATGATAAATCCTTCAACTATAGATTCATTAAAAGCACCAAATTATTTTAAAGATAGAGACATTACCGATACAATGTTTAAGTTATCTGAAACTGCTGTAGATTATACGTCACAAAATTTTGAACCAAGTTCAATTTTTGAAAAAAGTTCTCACGTCTCCCAATTATTAAAATTTTTAACTGATACAGGGGGTTTATATCATTATCTCGAACATCATATATCTCCAGAAATGAAATTAGGAGTGTTTGATAAAAAACCTACACAACTTTGGTTTCTTCCTATTACTGACTTATTTAATAACAAACCTACACCAAAATATCCTTCAAATTTATTAACCAAGTCTGGAACTCCTACAAAAAATACAACAGAAGAAGAAACTGATGTTCAACCTGAGGACGGTGATGAGAAAGGTGCTGAAGGAGTTCCACATATAGAACCTATTACTAGAGGTTTAGCATTAGCTATTTTAAAAAATCCTAAATTCAAAGATAATTATAATGTATTGGTTGTTCACAATAATGGTAAATTATTTAAAGCATCAGGAATAGAAGAAAATCCTGAATATAAAGATAGAATAAAATGCTCTAGTCAAGATAAATATAAAGGAAAATCATTAGTGGATATTATTAAACAATATGAAACAGATTCACATGGGAAAGAAGAAAGAAAGGGATTGATTATCCTTACTGGGTCTAAACTTAGATTAGGTGTAAGTCTTCCATGTGTTGACATTGCGTTAAATTTTGATAATGTTCAATCAATTGACTCGAATTATCAAACTATGTTTAGAGTGTTAACAGAAAGACGTGACGGAACAAAAAAATATGGTTACTATGTTGATTTTAATCTTGAAAGAACTAAGCAATTTGTCTATGACTACTCTGTAGTATATTCAAATAAAGTTAAGAAAATCAGTTCAACAGAAGATTTAAAATCACAAATATCAAATATATATGAACTATTTAATTTTAATGGCATTTCATTTTCTAGTGACCTGAAAACTACCGCAAAAATGTATCAAGAGTTAATGGTAACACTAGGACTTGATGACTCTAACTTAAAAAAAATGTACTTAGAAAACTATGAAAGAACTTTTGGAAAAATACTTTTAAAATATGATTTATCAAACTTCAAAGAAATAAGTCCTCTAGTAAAAGGAATTTTTTCAGGAAAAGATGACAAAGTGTCAGTAAAAGAAAAGGGCAGTAATAAGACTGGTGCCGAAAAATTTGAACATGAACCTAGACCTGGACCTAAACCTCATGAAGAGGTTGAACCTGGTGGAGGGGAAGTTACACCTGAAGAACCTAAAAAACCAGAAGAGGAAGAAGACTCAATAAAAATAGTAAAGGCATTAAAGAAATTAATACCTGCGATAGTAGCATTATTAGCTATTTTCTCGGATAACTCAGCAAAAAACACTAATAATGATTACAAATGTAGTTCGTTAGAAGAATGTTTTGATGAATCCGTAAAAAGAGTAACTGAATTAAGAGAATTATGCTCTTGCGAAACACCAAGAAAACACCCTATAGCATGTTACATTTCAAAATTTAAAAAAATATCAACAGAAAACCTTAAGAAAGTATTAAAAAATTTAAAAAAAAATATATTCGAACAAAGAGAATTAGAAGAAGTGAAAAAACATTTAATAATTTTGTATGATAGTATTAGGAGCGACTTTAAAATGAGTGGTGGTTACAGTAATACTAATTATTTAAAAAACACAAAAAAAATATACCGAGGTGGTAGTAGAGAAACTAACAATACCAGGTCAAGTAAAAAACTAATCCATAAAATGACAGCACAAGATATATCAAACAAAATATCTACATACCTTCCTATAAGGTCAGAAATGAAGGATAAATTTGGAGAAGTTTTTACACCAAAAGAATTAATTGAAGAAATGATGAATAAATTGCGTGAAATTGACCCTAGTGTATTTAAAAACCCTCACTTAAGATGGTTAGACCCTGCTAATGGAACTGGTAATTTCCCTATGGTAGTGTTTGAAATGTTAAATGATGGTCTAAAAGATTATAATAAAGAAGACCTTGACTTGCGTGACGAAAAAACCAGAAAGAATCATATTATAAAAAATATGTTATATATGGTTGAACTTCAACCCGATAATGTGTTAGTATCTCAAAAAATATTTGGAAAAGATGCAAATATATTCTGTGGTAGTTTTCTTCCAAAAAAAGAAGGAGATTCACCTATATGGTTAGGATTCTTTAAAGATACTAAAACAGGTGTTCCTATTGAAAAATTTGATATAATCATGGGTAATCCACCATATCAACAAAAAAACAGTAAAGGTCAAACTATTAATTCAAATAAAAAACTTTATGCTGACTTTATTGGTAAATCCCTTGATGTTATAAAAAATAATGGATACTTATTATTTGTTATACCTAATAATTTTTTTTCGGGAAAGAACAATAAATTCTATACAAATATAATTCAAAATGAGTTGCTTGTTATTAATAATGATAAAATAACTAGTAAATATTTTCCTAATGTAGGTCAAGACATATTATACTTTATAATGAAAAATAAAATAAAAGATAAAACACAACCATTTTTTACCAATGTTATTTTTAACTCATTAAATAACAAAATAAATATAAGAGATATAGAAATAAATCCAATTAATTATTGGAATGAACATACTGAAAATATATTTATTAAATTAATTAATGATACTAAATTTGAAGATATAAAATATACACGTAATGGAGAACCTGATGTTAATACTAATGTTCTTGTTCTTAATCAAATTGATTGGAGAATAGACCCCGTCCTAGAATTTAAAAACAATGTTACACAAAACAACTTCTACTATATATCAACTGATGAAAACATGAAAAAACTATATACATTTTTTATGTCTCCATTATATAAGTTTGTTAATATAGTTTCAAAAACTTCAAAGTATAGAAAAAATCCAAAATACATAAATTTACAAAAAATATTATCAAGGACAGAAAAAATTACTTTTGATAGTATTTATAATATTTTCAATATAAATAAAACAGAACAAAAAATAATAAATAAAGTTATTGAAATACTATCCACAAAGAAAACTTATTCTAAACCAGTTTCTAAGACAGAGGAACTTACTTCAAAGATGACATCTAAGTCAACTAGTTCTCCTAAGACTGCTAAAGTTAATTCAAAAGTTCCTTCTAAACCACCTAGTCCTCCTAAAACCGTTAAAATTACTTCAAGAACAGCGAAAGTTACTTCAAAAGTTCCTTCTAAAGCACCAAGCGCTCCAAAAACAGGGACAACATTTAAGTACGTGCCTTACGAAAATAAAGAATTAAAAGGTGCTTTAAAGATAGATGGTGTTACTGACACATTTGGACCTGAAGATGAGAAAAAGGCATTGTGTTCTAAAATGCCAGAATGTACTGGATTACTTGGTAACAAAACTTCGAAGAAATTTAAATTAAGAAAGGGTAAAAAACTTATGGATAGTCCTGGTAAATACACACTTAAAAAAGAAACTGTATAGATTTTGATTAAAATTGATTATTTTTTTATTTTAAATTGTAATACATTAAACGTATGACTTTTCAGGATACAATACTAGAGAGTTTAGAACGTGTTCAACGAGAAATATTAATGCGAGGCTCCGAATTATCACGCGATGAATTATGGAAAGTTTTCAATGGAGAACCTGAACCAAGTGTGACACTTGAAGTGAAACCAAAAAAGAAACGAGTAGCTAAGAAGAAAAAGGAAGTAGAAAAAGAACCTGAAGTAGAACCTTGGAGGAATGGAAGATATGGTAAATTGTATCTTAAGTGTGTTAATACTGGTAGATTGTATGATCCTAGCACAGAAGAAGAGGTTGGTATATACACATTCAATCCTGATAAAGAACTAGAAACAGTGACACTATACGAATCTTGATAATTAATATTAATTTAAAATTGACAGGTTTAATTACTTTTTTATTTGGGAATAATAACACCAATGAACTCTGATAGTATAATAGAACAATTGAAAAAATGCGATAAAAAGACAAAAGCCTTCAGTTTAGATGGAATTACTAAACTTTGTAAGGTAGTTGATGTCTATGATGGTGATACCTGTCGTGTAGTATTTGAACATAATGGAAGTTTTAATAAATGGACTATAAGAATGACTGGATATGATACACCTGAAATTAGACCTAGGAAAACAGTTCCTAACCGCGAAGAAGTAAAAGCAAAGGCACGTGAAAGTAGGGATTTTCTCAAATCAAAAATTATGGGATATCCAGAGCAACTTGTATTTATTCGTTGTAGTTGTTTCGATAAATATGGAAGACTATTGGGTGAGATATTTACAGATAAAGAAATGACCGAGAATATAAATCAGTTGATGATAACAGAAGGATATGGATATCCCTATGATGGAGGCACTAAAAAGAAATAAATTAAAATTGATTTAATATATTTTTCTTATTAATTAA
>Ga0206125_10004421_pt1 | contig 12491 bp, 9 predicted proteins | sample Helgoland_Spring_4_FD_148598 | JGI IMG/M metagenome (GOLD analysis project Ga0206125, IMG submission 148598) | Pelagic subsurface seawater microbial communities from Kabeltonne, Helgoland, North Sea - Helgoland_Spring_Bloom_20160331_1 | ecosystem: Environmental > Aquatic > Marine > Epipelagic ... | reverse complement strand
TGAAGCACTATTAAATAGAATAAGGTTATTAGAGCAAGAACTTGTTGCTAAGTTGGTAATTGTAATAGTAGTATTGCCTGAGTTCGCTAGTACTACCGTTGTGAAGGATCCAGTTCCTGCGGTGGTTACATTTATTGTCGCTGTATTTCCTGTTGAAGAATTGGTGCCTGATACATTATAAGTTGCCGTGTATGTGCCTACAGGAAGCCCCGTTGCCGATCCTGTAACACTTACATTTGCGCTGTAAGTTGAACATTGGGGAGTTGTAATACTTGTACTAGTTAAACTATAAATTGGACAGGTCCATGAAATAATTACTTGACCATCGCCTCCACTACCTCCAGATCGATCTGTTTTTGTGAGTGCAGTGGCGCCAGCTCCAGCACCACCAGGTGAGGTTCCAAATGCCCCGTCACCACTATCTACGGAACCATCTGCTCCTTTAACACCGCCTGCAACTGCAGATCCACCTGTTTGATTTACGCCTGAATTTCCATTAGATCCTGTACCTGCACTTGATCCACCCCCTCCCCCAGCAGCAGAACCAGTGGGAGTAACACCATCACCCCCTTTGCCACCATAATAATTTAAAGCACCTGAAAAATTGAGGTTACCAGTAGTTAGAGCAGTTGCGCCTCCTGTAAAGGAGTTATTCATGGTCGCTGTGGTTGCACCGTTACCACCTACTGCTAATAAAATTGTTGTGGCCCCGTTGGTCACTGATGATGAACCACCAGCGGTACCATTATTTCTACTTCCTATCCCGCCTGCCCCAACTGTAACCGTGTACGTTGCACCTGGTGTGACATTAAAGTTATTGCGTCTTGCAAATCCGCCTCCTGCACCTCCACCACCTGCTGAATTGGTTCCTGTAGCACCACCTCCCGCACCTCCGGCACCCCATGCTTCAATATTAATGCTTGTTACACCTGCAGGAACTGTAAATGTTGATGTTCCAGCTGCAGAAAAGGTTTGAGAGGATTGGGTGAAGCCAATAAACGGCAGCATTATTAACAATGCTGTTAAAATATTTTTTCTTAGAAAAGTCAAAGTACATTTGGGGGTACTATTTTGATAATTTAAATAGAGTAATTTTATTTTCATATTTGGTCCTATTGTATAAAACGGATGTTGTTTTAAAATCGTCAGGAATTGAATCTCGAAATTCAGTTAAATTTGAATTCTAAAACAAACGTATATTTTTCTTAATATTTTTTATATACTTACTATCGAGCGTTTTAATTGTTGTTTTTTAGATCTATATTCGAAACATTTTTTAGTAACGAGTTGAACAAATTTTTTAAATAATTGTCGTTTATTATGATTCTAATTTCATCCAAATATTTAGTTCCAAATGGATTTCGTAGCATTACGTTATTTCCTTTTATTTTTTTAAAATATGAAGGTGATAAATTGAATAATGTTTTAATTAACCATGAAAAAATTCATACCCGACAACAATTAGAATTATTTATTCTTCCTTTTTTTATTTGGTACTTACTTGAATATGTCTCTAATTTCATTAAATACCGAGATAAAAATTTGGCTTACCGTAATATCTCTTTTGAAAGAGAAGCTTATTTCCATGAAAATGACATGAATTATTTAAATAAGCGCTCATTATGGGCTTTTATTCTTTTCCTTAAAAAGTAATGTACGAAATAAGGGTCTGAATAGTTTTAGAGCACCTAGTTGTTTTTTTAAATTTGTAGGTAAAAACATTAATTATTTCAAAAAAGATGTATTTCATCGATTAAATAAGTACTTTGTCTATGTTTTTAACTCTTTGCAATTAATTTTTTTTGTATTTTTGAATTAGAATACTAAGGATCACTAAAATAGATCTGGTTCTGCATCAATTTGTCTCAAAAACTTAATTGCTCAGCTTATGAAATCAAAACTACACTATTCGATTTTTTTCGTTTTTACTTTTATCAGTAGCCAGGTTGCTGTGCGAGCACAAATGTTTGTAAGCGCTGATAGCTACGTTTACGCCAAAAATATTCCGGTTTTTGTCAAACAAGAATTAGAATTAAAAACGACAACTAGTAATTTCTATTTAAGGGAAGATGCACAATTATTGCAAGGAACTACTGGAGCTGGGGCAAATAAAGGAACAGGTAGTTTATCCATTTATCAAAAAGGAACTGTAAATAACTTCCAATATAACTATTGGTGCTCTCCTGTTGGTGGCTCCTTGGCTACTGCGGGTAACTCTCCTTTTGGAATTACACAATTAAAAGATGTTTCTACGGTAACTACAAGCGCTAATGTAGTGATTTTACCTAGTAGCAATTATAATGGAACAGCTAGTCCGCTAGCCATTGCACCATATTGGATTTGGAAGCTGCCTGCTTCGTCAAATACTAATTGGGTCTATGTTGGTTCGGGCTCTACTTTAAATGCAGGCGAGGGTTTTACAATGAAAGGGACCTCAGGTATCAATACAACAACTGTTGCAGGTGTTCAAAACAACCCGGGAAATAAGCAGCGTTATGATTTTAGAGGAAAACCAAATGACGGAACAATTGCAATTCCAATCACGAATGGTGAGTTAGTATTAACGGGTAATCCTTATCCGTCAGCCATTGATTTATCCGCTTTTTTATTAGATGCGACTAACACAACGGGAATTGCGTATTTTTGGGAACAAGACAAAACGATAAATTCTCATTACATAGCAGATTATAAAGGAGGATATGGTACTTTTTCTCCATTGGGTGGTAGTGGTAACGGTGTATATACCCCAGCAACATTTTACTCATATGATGGGTCAGGTAATGAACCTACCTCATTTGGGACAGGAGGTAATTACGCAAGAAGATTTTCTCCTGTTGGACAGGGTTTTATGATCGAAGGTACAGCAACTGGCACCGTATTAATGAAAAATAATTATCGTGTTTTTGTCAAAGAAGGAGCGGCAAATCAATCTCAATTCGAAAAAAATAGTAACGGAAAACAACTAGAGTCAAAGGGGGCTTTTTTGGCTTCAATTCCCGCTGTTAGTGGTTTTGATTACACCACGGTTAGTGCGCAAGAAAGTTCACATATAAGGCTTAATGCCTTAATTGACGACCATGGAGTGAGACAATTAGTGCTTGCATTTGTCCCGAAAGCTACTGACGGTATTGATCATGCAATGGACGCTGTTTCGAGCGATGAGGTTCCTGCCGATGTCTATTTTGTACTTGATAACAAAGAGTTTGTAATCAATGCATTAAACTTTGACATAGATAAAAAAATAGCTCTAGGATTTAAGAGCAGTTCAGAGGCTAGTTTTAAACTATCAGTAAAACAAATAACAAACTTTGTAGGAGCAAATGAGATCTACTTACATGATAAAATTTCTAATCAGTATTTTGATATAAAAAATAGTTTTCATGAGGTGAAACTTTCTGCTGGCACCAACAATACTCAATTTGAAATTACTTTTAAAACAGATAAAACATTGGGTACTGTGGAGTTGGAAAAATCAGATTTTGTGATGTATCAAAACAATACTAACAAGAATTTAAATATTAGTAATCCACAACAAAAAGAGTTAAAAACATGCTATGTTTACGATATTTTAGGAAAGTTGATTTTTAGCAAAACAGCCCTAGGTACTAATACAAATTATAGCTTTTCGACCTCGAATCTTAGTGATGGTATTTACATTGTAAAGTTAGAAACCAATGAAAAAACAGAAATAGGCCAAAAAATAATTGTGAAAAATTAAAGTGGTTTAAACCTAAAAAAATGCAATCTTGTTAGATTGCATTTTTTTGTTATTATAAATTTTACCTTTGTCAAAAAAAGTTGAACCAAGAGATACCAATAGTCTTTTCTAATAACGTTACTGTTCACATCAAGCGCGAGGATTTGATTCATCCAATTGTTTCTGGGAATAAATTCAGGAAACTAAAGTATAATTTGCTTGAAGCAAAAAAGCAAAAAAAACATACTTTATTAACTTTTGGTGGTGCATTTTCTAATCATATTGCTGCTGTAGCTTATGCAGGACAGCAAAATGGTCTTAAAACTATAGGGATTATTAGGGGTGATGAGCTCAAAAATCACGAGACTTTAAATTCTACCTTGCTATTTGCGGAAAGTTGCGATATGCAGTTCGAATTTGTGTCTAGGGAAGATTACCGACTTAAAAATGAAGAACACTTCTTAAATCATCTCAAAAATAAATTCGGAGACTTTTACCTAGTTCCTGAGGGAGGAACCAACGCATTAGCAATAAAGGGTTGTCAGGAAATACTAACTGATGCAGATGCAAGTTTCGACTATATTTGCTGTGCAATTGGCACGGGAGGTACAATTTCAGGAATAATCAACAGTGCAAATCCAAATCAAAAAATTTTAGGTTTTCCAGCCTTAAAAGGTGATTTTTTAAAAAATGAAATTCGTATTTTTGTACAAAATGTAAATTGGGAATTAATTACTGATTATCACTTTGGAGGTTATGGCAAGGTAACTGAAGATCTAATCTGTTTTATTAATCAATTTTATGGTGTAACCCAAATACCGTTAGATCCAATATACACTGGTAAAATGGTCTACGGGGTTCTGGACTTAATAGCAAATAATTATTTTCCGGCTCAATCAAAAATTTTAATGATACATACAGGTGGACTGCAAGGAATTCCGAGTATGAATGAAAAATTGAGTCGTAAAAAACTACCAATACTAAATGTCAATGTTTAAAAAAAACGTACTGCTACTAATTGTAATAGTCTTATCTAGCTGTAATGCTACAAAATCGCCTATCGTTACCACGAAAAAAGTTCCTTTAAAAACTAAAAAGACGGCAGTGAGTTATGGAAAAAAGACGCCACCAGTTAAAACTACAGAACGTACAGCAACGCAACCAAGGAACTCTAGAGGAGTTGAGGAAGTAATAGAGTCAACCTCAAGAACAGTCGTGACCAATGATCTTATTGGTAATTATGTATTGCAATTCAAGGATATAGCAATGAATAATATGAGAACGTATGGGATTCCTGCTAGTATAATACTGGCACAAGGTATTTTAGAGTCCGGTGCTGGTAGAGGAGATTTAGCTATTAGTGCCAACAATCATTTTGGTATAAAATGCCACGTGGGTTGGGATGGCGAAAGTGTAAAGCACGATGATGATAGTAGTCAAGAATGTTTTAGAAAATATAAAGAAGCGGGAGAATCGTTTAAAGATCATGCCCTATTTTTGACAGGTCGTACTAGGTATGCAAGTTTGTTTTCTTTACCAATGGTAGATTATCAGGCTTGGGCCGAAGGTTTAAGAAAAGCGGGTTATGCTACAGATCCCAAATATCCCCAAAAGTTGATTTCGTATATCGAGCGATATGATTTAGCGCAATACGATGCCAAAGTATTAGGTATAAAACATACTCCTAGTGGACAAAACGGGAACAGAAATTTATATATAGCAAGTAGTTCAGATGCTGTTTATGAAGTACAACAAGGTGATACTTTGTATTCGATATCAAAAAAATACAATGTTTTGGTAGATTTCTTAAAACAGAAAAATAATTTATCGGGAAATACGCTTTCGATAGGTCAAAAATTAATGGTGAAATAATAATGTACTAATTATAATAAAGCATAAAATAGATGTTATATCAAAGAAGTAGTCAGCTTTTTGCTGAAGCAGAAAAAGTAATACCAGGTGGTGTCAATTCTCCAGTACGAGCTTTTAAAGCAGTAGGAGGAACGCCTATTTTTGTAGAAAGCGCGAAAGGAGCTTATCTTTATGACGCAGACGGAAATCGTTTAATCGACTATATCAATTCGTGGGGACCAATGATTTTGGGTCATGCATTTGAGCCTGTGGTTCAAGCAGTTATCGATCGAGCCAAACTTGGAACTTCATTTGGAATGCCAACAGAATTAGAGACTCAAATTGCTACTTTGGCTGTAAAAATGGTGCCCAATATTGATAAAATACGATTTGTAAATTCGGGTACTGAGGCGTGTATGAGTGCGATTCGTTTGGCACGTGGATTTACAAATAAAGATAAAATAATAAAGTTTGCAGGTTGTTACCATGGGCATTCTGATAGTTTTCTAATCCAAGCTGGTAGTGGTGCTGTAACTTTTGGTTCTCCTAATAGTCCTGGTGTAACAGCAGGAACAGCCAAAGACACATTGCTGGCAACTTACAATAATTTGGAGAGCGTAAAAACATTAATAGAGGCTAATCCAGATGAAATTGCAGCCATTATTGTAGAGCCAGTAGCGGGAAATATGGGTTGTATTCCTCCTTTAAATGGCTTTTTAGAAGGTTTGAGAGAACTATGTACGGCAAACGCAATATTGCTAATTTTTGATGAGGTAATGACAGGTTTTAGATTAGCTAGAGGCGGCGTTCAAGAACTTTTGAATATCAATGCTGATATTGTATGTTTTGGAAAAGTAATTGGTGGCGGATTGCCAGTTGGTGCTTTTGCTGCTCGCAATGAAATTATGAATTTTCTTGCTCCACTAGGTCCAGTGTACCAAGCGGGAACCTTATCTGGTAATCCGTTGGCTATGGCAGCAGGATTAACCATGTTACAATCATTAAATGAAGATCAGGAGGTTTTTAGTAGATTAGCTTCTAAAACAGCTTATTTACATGCTGGACTTGATAAAGTGTTAACAGCAAATAATATTGCTTTCACCATCAATAGAATTGGTTCAATGATATCAGTTCACTTTGATAATAGCCCTGTTCTTGATTTTAAATCAGCATCTAAAGGAGATAATGAGACTTTCAAAAAGTTTTTTCATGGCATGTTACAAGCAGGAGTTTACATTGCGCCTTCAGCATATGAATCCTGGTTTATCACTGATGCTTTAACCTATGAAGACCTTGACTTTACAATCGCTGCTGCGGAGAAAGTAGCCCAAACACTTTAAAAGTAAAAAAGCTTCGAGTTAAATTACTCGAAGCTTTTTTTTATTATTCCATACCAGAACCACCCTGTTTCTTAGTTCGTCTCTGTTGCATCTTTTCCTTCATTTTCTCTTGATTTGCTTTCCATTTAGCGGCTTGCTCTGGAGTTAAGATCGCATTCATTTTCTCATCCATTTTTTGTTTTTGAGCTACCATTTTTTCTTTGGCTTGTTCTCTCGTTTTTTTTATTTCTGCTCTTTGTGAAGCCCTTTTTGCATCTTGCTCAGCAAAAAGTTGTTTTAACTTTTCCTGTTGATTTGCATCAAGATTCAATTCTTTGGTCATTTTTTCAAGGCGTTTTTCAGTACGCTCTTGCGGAGTCATTTTCTCCAAATTTGATCGTTGAGGTTTAGATCCCTCTTTTTTGTTTTGTGCAAAACTGGTCATTCCAACCAATATTAATGCTGTAATAAATACTTTTTTCATTTTTTAGATTTTTAAGTTCTGTTAGTTAGACCACCTTTATTAACTAAGGTTTAAGTATTAACATAACTTTAGTAGCAACATCCAAAAAGTAGAATTGAAAAATATCGAATCTAGTAGAAACTAATGGCTTATTAATAATCAAGGTAAATAATTTATTTATAGGGTTTAGTGTAGTTCTGTTTATCGTAATGATTGGTATTGGTAGCAGGAATATCCTGAAAAAGTGATTTTTAGAGACAATAATCGTGATATGAATATTAATTAATTCATAGGAAATGAGTTGAATTCATATGCTTATCAAGTAACGATAGGACAGTTGTTACTGGAAGGTTTTATTGAAACAAGGGAGTAGTTTTAGTTTCCGACAATCTTCTATTTGATTTACTAAAAATCAGTTCTAGATATACTAACTACCACTATTACGATATTGAAATTCCCTTAATAGTACTCTTGCACAGTGCTCTTTTTTTTAAAATATTTTTTCTGTAAAACCAAAATAAAACTTTTAACGTATCTAATCAGGTAGCTAACTTTTAAAAAATATTAATATGAAAAACAAACAGATTACTTCAGGTGTAGCCACCGTATTAGGTTTGGCTTTTTTATCACTTAGTGCGATTTCGTGTAACAATGATAATAATGATGGCAACAATCAAATGCAGGCTCCAAATGTGACTTTTACAGCTTTGGCTAGTAATAACACTATTTTGACTTATAATGCTCAAAATTTAATGACAGCGACATCAACTACAGCTATTGTTGGGTTGCCTCCTACAGAGAATATTGTTAGCATTGACTATAGGCCAGCTACCGGACAATTGTATGGATTAGGTTCCTCAAGCAGAATTTATTTTATTAATGAAAAAAGTGGTGTAGCAACAGCCTTGGGGGCTAGCGCATTTACTCCTGCAGTTGTTGGAGCAAATGCTTCTCTAGACTTTAACCCAACGGTTGATAGAATTCGTTTGGTTACGGCTTCAGGGCAAAATTTAAGATTACATCCTGAGTTAGGTACTGTTGTATTTACTGATGGCTCTATCAATGGTGGAACTAATCCTAAAATTGGTGCAGTAGCTTATACAAATAGTGTTGCGGGAGCTACGAGCACTATGCTGTTCGATATCGATTTTGAGCAAGATAAGTTATACATGCAAAACCCACCAAATGATGGAGGTTTGCAGCTTGTTGGAGATTTAGGCGTTAATTTTGAAGGCACAGGTGATATGGATATCACAGCCGATAATTCAACTGCGTTAGCAGTGACAAATAACAATAACGTGTCTACTTTGTTCACTATTAATTTGACAACTGGTAAGGCGGTTAATGTAGGTAAATTTGCTGCTCAAGTAATAAGTATTGCATTTAAAACAAACCCAATAGCGTACGCTACAACTGCCAACAATATGCTATATCGTTTTGATCCAACAAAAGGTACTAACACATCAGTTGCATTAACAGGTTTAGCTACTAGCGAGAGTATTGTAGGTTTGGACTTTAGACCAGCGAACGGAAGTTTATATGCTATTTCTAATCAAAGCAGGTTGTTTTCGGTTAATACAGCAAGTGGCGCACTAACTGTTGTTGGAACAACTCTTGTTCCTGGTTTAACTGGTACTGCATTTGGATTTGATTTTAACCCAACAGTAGATAGAATTCGACTAGTAAGTAATACTGGACAAAACTTACGTTTACATCCAGATTTAGGTACCGTGGCAGCGATAGATGGGAATTTGAATCCAGGTACTCCGTTTGTTAGTGGAGCAGCTTATACGAATAATGTTGCAGGTGCAACTACAACTACTTTATTCGTTTTAGATTCTCAAACTGATATCTTATACCGTCAAGATCCACCTAACAATGGAACGCTAGTGATGATAGGGAACTTAGGTGTTGATGTAGATGCTGATAATGGTTTCGATATTGGTGGAAATAGCGCGATTGCTTATGCTTTATTGAAAGTAAATAATGCTACTGCCGTTTATACGATTAACCTAACTACTGGAATGGCTACGAAGGTTTCAGATATTAACTTTCAGGCTACTGCAATGGCAGTTGGTTTAGGTTTTTAATCCGTAAAATATTTGAATTAGTTAAAACCGACTCATTAAAAAATGAGTCGGTTTTTTTTATACCTATTTTTTAAAATTGTTGGTGTAAGTATGAGCAAATCAAAAAAGGAACTCCAATTGAAGTTCCTTTTTTGATTTAATATCAGTGTGAATAAAAGGTATTATTGCTTTAATCTGCATGCTTTTATATCCCCATCAACAACTACTTCAGTCATTCCTAAAGCAGAAAGGTTTTTCATGGCTTTATCCCATTTTTTACCACTTAAATCTGACTTTATTTTTAGAAGTCCAAATTCCATTTGATTATCATTTGCTTGTAAAATACCAACAATTAGTTTTTCATCTTCCTCTAATTGTACCTGTTTTTTCTCTGGGCGCATTTGTGGGAACAATAATACTTCTTGAATCGATGCATTATTGGTTAAAAACATCATCAAACGATCCATTCCAATTCCTAATCCTGATGTTGGCGGCATACCATATTCTAGAGCTCTCAAGAAATCTTCATCAATGATTCCGTTAGCTTCATCATCTCCTTTAGCAGCTAACCTCATTTGGTCCTCAAAACGCTCTCTTTGATCTATTGGATCATTAAGTTCAGAGTAGGCGTTGGCAACTTCTTTACCACAAACCATTAATTCAAAACGCTCTGTTAGTTCTGGGTTGTCACGGTGCTCTTTACAAAGCGGAGACATTTCCTTTGGATAATCTGTAATAAATGTGGGTTGAATATAATTTCCCTCGCATTTAGCGCCAAAAATCTCATCAATTAATTTTCCTTTACCCATAGTTTCATCTACCTCGATTCCCATTCCGCGAGCCGCTGTAAATAATTCTGCTTCGGTCTTACCCGAAATATCGAATCCAGTAAAATGTTTGATAGAATCGGTCATTGTTACTCGAGCATAAGGAGCTTTAAAACTAATTTGATTTTCACCAAAAGTAGCTTCACTAGTTCCGTTGACACTAACAGCGCAATGTTCGAGTAAGTTCTCTGTAAACTCCATCATCCAGTTGTAGTCTTTATAGGCTACATATATTTCCATGGCAGTAAACTCAGGGTTGTGTGTTCTGTCCATTCCTTCATTTCGAAAGTTTTTAGAAAACTCATAAACTCCATCAAATCCACCTACAATTAATCTTTTTAAGTACAACTCATTTGCGATACGCATGTATAAAGGAATGTCGAGTGAGTTGTGGTGTGTAATAAACGGACGCGCCGCTGCACCGCCAGGAATCGATTGTAAAACCGGAGTTTCAACTTCGAGGTAACCTGCATCATTAAAAAAGCCACGCATTGCGTTAAACAATTTGGTTCTCTTAACAAAAGTATCTTTTACGTGTTGGTTTACGGTCAAATCTACATAACGCATACGGTAGCGTAATTCAGCATCGTTAAACGCATCATGCACTTTTCCGTCCTCATCCACTTTCGGTAAAGGTAATGGGCGTAATGTTTTGCTTAAAAAAGTAAATTCATCAACGCGTATGCATTGAGCACCAACTTTGGTAGTAAATAATTCACCTACAATCCCAATGAAATCTCCTAAATCGGTTAATTTTTTAAAAACCTGGTTGTATACTGTTTTATCTTCGCCTGGGCACAAAACATCGCGATTCAAATACAATTGTATGCGACCCTCACTATCTTGCAATTCAGCAAAACAAGCTTTTCCTTGATCTCTTACGCTCATCAATCGACCAGCAACAGTTACCGTCTTACCATCTTCGAAAGTTTCTTTGACCTGCTTTGAGGTATGAGTTACAGGAAAAAGGTTTGCAGGATAAGGATTGATTCCAAGGTTGCGTAAAGATTGAAGTTTTTCTCTTCGGATGATTTCTTGTTCAGATAATGCCATTAGGGAATGATTTTTAAGTCTGCAAATATAGTCTTTATGAGTCAAAATAACAAAATGAACAACTGCTAAAATTAGAATAGTAAAACAAGTATAAAGTACATATAAGTACTAGTGAAATGAAGTTTAGAAAAGCCAGAATTATAGTGTAATTCTCTACTAGTAAAAAATATTTTAATAATTCTAAAAGAAATAGAAGAGATTTAATCTTTGTAAGAATATTTTGTTAAATAATAATTTGTTCTGAAAAAGTCTTGTATTTTTAAACCTTTTAAATCAAATTATACTAAAATGATATGAATAAGTTTTTGTGCGTTTTTGCTATTCTGGTTTTGTTGTCAAGTTGCCAAATAACAGAGAATTTAACTATTAACGAAAATGGTAGCGGCAGTTTTGAAATGACTGAAATTAGGCATGAGCCGAGTTATATGCAACTAGTAGGCGAACAGTATAGCAAGGAAGATTTTTATAAGGATAGTACGTATGTGTTTGAGGATTATATTAAAAAGTATAATTCTAATTTCATTAAATACACTCCTGCGGAGCAAGCGCTTTTTTCCATGTATAAGGAGGTAAGGGTTCATCTCAAGAAGAGTTCTTTTGATAAAGAGTACAAAACCACGTTTACTTATTTATTTGATACCGTAGCAAATATTCCCGATTTGTATAAAACCGAAGATTACGCAGATGATCTTGAAAATAATTATGCACTCACTGCGGAGAAACATTATTACAGCGTTCGATATAGTTATGATAATTTGAAATTTAAAAGAATTGTGACAATAACAAATTTGGAGGAACAGAATAAACAGAAGGCTGAAATGGATTCGACAAAATCCAAATACGGGAAATTGGGTTTAATTCAGACTTATCAGCTGAATTACAATTTTCCCCGGAAAATAAAATCGGTCTCTAATAATTCAGCCACAATAAGTGCCGATAAAAAATCGATGACCATTTCTTTTCCTTTAAATGAATGTATTGCCAATCCAGCAATCACGCAATTAGAGGTGGTGCTAGAATAAATACTTTTGTCAAAAGTCAGCTCGCCTAAACTTTGTACCTTTGTACCTTAATTACCGAATGCTATTTTATACTATGAGTAAATTAATTCAACTTCAAGATTTAGGAAATAAAGATTATCAGGAAACTTGGGAGTATCAAGAAGATCTTTTCAAAGGGATAGTCGATCTTAAAATTAAAAATAGGAGAGAG
>Ga0206125_10004419_pt1 | contig 12500 bp, 10 predicted proteins | sample Helgoland_Spring_4_FD_148598 | JGI IMG/M metagenome (GOLD analysis project Ga0206125, IMG submission 148598) | Pelagic subsurface seawater microbial communities from Kabeltonne, Helgoland, North Sea - Helgoland_Spring_Bloom_20160331_1 | ecosystem: Environmental > Aquatic > Marine > Epipelagic ... | reverse complement strand
TGGGTATCCAGTGCCTGCTCTGCGATGACCCTCAGCAGGCATTGCATACAGCCCAGGCACTGGACGAATTAAATCAGGATCGCAAATCGATAGAAACCGGCATGCAACAGCAGGCTCTGGCCATTGTCGAGCAGCTCGGGCTAGAAGATAAATCTATGCCAGCGGCCCTGTGCCTGTTTCAGCCCGACTGGCATCAGGGCGTAGTGGGCTTGCTGGCCTCCCGCATCAAGGAAAAATACCATCGCCCGGTGGTGGCATTTGCCCGCGGCGACAATGGTGAGCTTAAAGGTTCATCTCGCTCTATTCCTGGTCTGCATATTCGCGATGCGCTGGATGCAGTGGCCACTCAAAATCCCGGTTTGATCACCAAATTTGGCGGCCATGCTATGGCCGCGGGGCTAAGTTTAACTGAGGATAAACTGGCCGAGTTTGAACAGGCCTTTCAACAGCAGGTTGCCGAGCTTATCAGCGAGGATGACTTGCAGGCCAGGCTGGTGACCGATGGCAGTCTGGATGCCCATCAGCTGTCTATGCATACCGCAGAGCTATTGCGTGACGCCGGGCCCTGGGGCCAGCAATTTCCAGAACCCTGCTTTCAGGGGGACTTTCACATTGTGCAGCAGCGCATTGTTGGCGAGAAGCATCTAAAGCTGGTACTGGCGCCGCAAAACCAACCCGAAATAGCTATAGACGCCATCTGGTTTAATATTGATACTGCGCGCTGGCCCAACCACCAGGCAGAGATAGTGCACTGTGTTTACCGGTTGGATATCAACGAGTTTCGGGGTGTGGAAAATCTCCAGCTTATGGTGCAGCACCTGCAAGCTGGTTAGACCTTAAAAACACCACAGTGGCCACCAGAGCTGCTTATAAAAAAGACCATACCATGGGTTCCAAATATGAGTTTTAAAACCGACCTGCGCGCCGATTTAATTCTGTTGCTCACCGCATTTATCTGGGGTCTGGCCTTTGTCTACCAGCGTTCAGGTATGGACCATATAGGGCCTATTACTTTTACCTTTGGGCGCTTTTTAATCGGAGCCATGGCCATATTGCCGCTCTGGTATCTTATGGAAAAACCCAAAGAAATTTTTGTCCTTAACCAGACCAATAAAAAAGCGCTAATGCTGGGGCTGGTGCTCACCGCTGGCATGCTGTTGCAGCAGTGGGGTCTGGTCTATACCACTGCCGGCCGTGCCGGATTCCTGACCGGTGTTTATATTATCTTTGTCCCATTGCTGGGGTTATTTTTCCGCAATAGAACCGAGTGGCCCACCTGGCTGGGCGTGCTGATGGCACTGACCGGCATGTACTTTCTAGGCCAGGTAGAGAGCGACGAGATGTTTACCGGTGACATACTGATTTTGCTCAGCTCTGTGCTGTTTGCACTGCATATGATTTTTACCGGCAAGCTCGCCAATCAAACCTCACCCTTTAGGCTGATCTTTGTGCAATTTAGTTTGGCCACGGTTATCTCCGCTGTGCTGATCCCGTTTTTTGAGGTCTGGGACTGGCAGGGCATTATGGACGCGGGGGTGGCACTGCTCTATGTAGGCGTGCTGTCTTCCGGCGTCGCTTTCTGTCTGCAGGTGGTGGGACAGCGCACTGCACCTGCATCCCATGCAGCCATTATTCTGAGTTTTGAATCTGTGTTTGCAGCTTTCTGTGGCTGGTGGCTGCTGGATGAATACCTTACCCAGCCAGAGCTAATTGGCTGTGGCTTAATTTTGGCTGGTGGTCTGGTATCTCAGCTCAAGGTATTGCTCAAGCAGTCTCCGGGGGATCCAATCAAACATCCCCATGGAGTTAACTAAGGTGTCTGGGGTCATACTTTCAGAATCCTTAAAGACAGACACAGTGCCCAAACATGAATAGAGTACAGATATGAATAGACGAACATGGATACAGCGAATCGGTCTGGGATTTTTAGCCATGGCCACCACCACAAAGCTGTGGGCTGTCGAGAAACTCGAACTCTCAGATAAGGTGTGGCGTCAGCGGCTTACCGAAGCTCAGTACTATATATTGCGGGATGAAGGCACAGAGTCCCGGGGATCTAGTCCCTTAAATGATGAGCATAGAGAGGGTGAGTACCATTGCGCTGGCTGTGATCTGCCGCTGTTTACCTCCGAAATGAAATACGAAAGCGGCACAGGCTGGCCCTCATTCTTTACCCACATTGAAGAACATTTAGAGACCAAGCGAGATTTTAAATTGATCTGGCCGCGCACTGAATATCACTGTGCCCGCTGCGGTGGTCATCAGGGTCATGTGTTTGATGATGGCCCGAAACCGACCGGCCAGCGCTGGTGCAACAATGGGCTAGCACTTAGATTTATACCCAATTCATAGCAGCTAAGCCTGGGTCATTTTTGGCACTGGTTCCCGTTCACGCATATCAATGACCGGAGCAATAATGGTCTTTGATTCCCCAATAAACAGTCACTGCATTCCTAGTTTTTTAGTCTCAAATACCGCCACACAAGTTAATGAGGTTGGCCAGAAATGACATCCTATTGGCCACAGAGGCCAATGTCGAAGGTTTTAAATCGGCACAAGCTAGTTTCAGTAGATGTCGCATAGTCAACACCGGCTGTGCACTGACCAATAATATTCAAAATAAAAGGACAGTCTAATGCCTAATAAAACCTCTTGCCGACTTGCCATTGCTGGCATCGCTGCGGCCATCGCCGCTTTACCCACTGCAGTATTTGCCAGTGAAATGGGCCTTGAAGAAATTATCGTCACCGCGCAAAAGCGCAGTGAAAGTGCACAGGATGTACCTGTTGCGATATCAGCATTTAGTGCAGAGATGGTCGCCAATACAGGGGTAGACACGATTAATGATTTGATTCCGATGATTCCTGGGTTAAACGGGTCCAGTGCTGGTATTGCTACTAATGCTTGGGGCATCCGCGCTATAAGCACCAATGACTGGAGTGCAGGATCTGAACCCAGTGTCGGCGTGTTTATTGATGGTGCCTATATAGGGCGTAATGTACTTGCCACTGGCGCATTCTTTGATATCGCTCAGGTAGAAGTGGTTAAAGGCCCCCAGGGCACATTATTTGGCCGCAACTCGTCTGTCGGTGCGATCAGCCTGACAACCAATAAGCCAGCGGATGAAAACACTTTTGATCTGGGCTTGGCTGCTGGATCTGAAGGGCAGCGAGAATACAATGTGGTTGCCAATATGGCTGGCGAAAATGATTTAGCCGTACGCTTTGCTTACCATGGCACACGCCTTGATGGTATTTGGGAAGACGTGACCCATAACCGCAATGCCTTTATGGATCGGGATGATATGCGCCTGTCTGCTAGCTGGAGTGTTGCTGACAATATTGATGCGCTACTTACCTATACCCGCAGCGACTCTAGTTCAAATATGGGTGGTACGTACAATCCCTCACTTTCAACCGTAGCCCCAGGTGTAGACTTTCCTGATCAAATTGCAAAAAGCACAGAGGATGCCGAGGCTGCCGAATCTGATGGCATTACCTTACGATTGGTTTGGGATCTTGGCAGCGATATGACATTGACGTCGAATACTGATCGTCGCAGTTTTGATTATTCCTATGCCCAGGACTCTGACGGCACGGCAGACAACGCTACAATCGATGCAGTTTTTGCCGTTGGTGCTGGTGGTTCATCTCTAGAATTTGGCAATGAAACGAAACAGGATAATATCTCCCAAGAATTTCGCCTAAATGGCAACACCGAAAGCACTGATTGGTTTATGGGTGTCAGTTACTTTAGCGAAGATATTGCCGAAACTACGCGTCTTGACCTGATAGGTACAGCTCTGGGTATGGCCGTTTTAGCGCAGGATCTAACCATGACTAAGGGTGAGACTAAGGCGTTGGGTCTGTATGGTGACGTCGCCTGGTCGTTAAGCGATAAGCTAAAATTGACGGCCGGCGTGCGTTGGTCAGATGATGAAAAAAGCTGGTGTACGAAAGGCAGCGCCGGAATCATGCTTGTCGCAGTGAATACGGCTGCGGATCTCTGTGCGACGAATAGCTGGACTGAAGTCACTCCACGCTTAGTGGCTGACTACAGTGTTTCAGACGATGTGATGATCTATGCCTCAGTATCTAAAGGCTATAAAGGCGGTGGCTTTAACACTGCAGCGGCAGATTTTGACGGCGACTTTGTAGGTGACGCGGTTGCAGGCTTTAATCCCGAGACTAACCAGGCGTTTGAATTGGGATTAAAATCCAGATTGATGGATGATCGCATGCAATTTAATGCGGCATTGTTTTCAAATGACTATGAAGACTTACAGCTACTCTCTGCAACACTTGGCGGTATTCTGGTAGAAAATGCTGCCGAAGCGGATACTCAGGGTGTTGAGCTGGAATGGAGCTACCTTGCCACCGAGAACCTGATCTTACGTGCCAATATGGCAGTGCTTGATTCTGAGTTTACGGCGGGTGCCAATAACGGCAATGATCTTCCCTATGCACCTGGCAACTCGGGCACCATAAGCGCTAGCTATCAGCAGGGTGCGATCAATTACTTTGTTATGTATACCAAACAGGATGACTTCTTCTTTGATGCGGATAACTTGCTCAAAGAAGACGGCTATGGCTTGATCAATGCCAAAGTTAGCTATGCCCCAGAGAATGCTGGCTGGGATATTGGGCTAAGCGTTCATAATGCTGCTGACGAAGATTATGCAGCGGCGCGAGCGGATATTGGTTTAGGGGCTGCAGTTAACCGTGGTATGCCAAGACTGGTAAAGTTTGAGATCAATATGCATCTTTAATGCTTGATCGTTAGTCGACTTATTCGAGTCACTAAATAAAAAGCCGCTCCCTAATTACTGTATCTAGGGAGCGGCTTTTTTTATGCCTGTGAATGGTTGCCAAAGTTGATCTAACTGGTTACATTCAAGGCCGTTCTCCTGCATAAAAATAACAATAAGCTCGCTAAAGAGAAATAAATGCCAAACGTCAATCGTGGTGCTGGGGTCGTTAGTCGACTTGATACCATTCCCATAAACTATCTCGCCCGAGCTAGTGAAGTAATATCGGAAGCAGGTTTCTCTATTGATACCTTTCTCTCTGAAAGCCTTCTAGAGCCCGCCGATCTGCAAAATCTCGAAGCGGAGATAGCGAAGGATGACTACTACTCAGTTTTGGAAAGCATTATCAAAGCCATTGATATTGATGGCTTTGGCTTGCGGGTAGGTCACAAGTTTTCTGTAGGTGACTACGGTGTGCTGGGTTACGCTTTTTTAAGCAGCCCAACACTAATGAGCGCGATAAAAACATTTTTCCGCTATCAAACTATTGTAGGTAATGGCGCCATGTTTGAAGAGGCGATTAACCTAGAGGGAAGCAGGGTCGTTATAACAGTCAAATCCCATTTGCCAGAGGGCGCCCTTAATCGTTATGAAGTAGAGGCCTCTTTTGGTCAGTGGTCTAAAACCGCAGAGTCGATCAGTATGAACGGTGCATCCCTAGATTTTACTCAGGTAAATTTTAATTTTTCTAAGCCCGCTTATGCGGCAATGTACGATGTAATGTTCAATTGCCCAGTACAGTTTGACCAGCCAGAAAATCAAATTATTTTCGATCGAGAAACATTAGATCAACGTTTCACTATGGCCAACGAAATTACCGCTAGCCTATGTGAGAATCAGTGCCAGGAGATTCTACAAAACCTCAAAAAGCAGGGGGGGCTGGTTGAAGATGTCAGGCGTATCATTATCAATAAACCAGGTCAGATGGCACAACCCGAAGATATAGCCAACCAATTAAACATGAGTTATCGCACCCTGCGTCGACGGCTCAGTGCAGAGGGATTATCTTTTAAGCAGATCCATAAAGAGGTGGTGATGGGTTTGGCAACCGCCTATCTGCGACAAACAGACCTCTCCACCCAAGAAATTGCATTTCTCGTCGGTTACTCTGAAGTAGCCAATTTCCATCGCGCGTTTAAAACCTGGTTCAACCAAACACCCGGAGCCTATAGGCAGAGCCACAGTGCGTTAGATTAGTTGGGTAGTAGGCCATAAATGATAACGAGCTAATGGCGGTTGAGCGCTATTATTGGCCTTCAAAGAGTGCTTACTATTGCATTGCTATTGACTCAACTTTCCATCTCCAGGGATAAAATCATCTCAAATCTAACTCAGCCATCTCCCTTTAAAAGTGCAGCCGCTGTCGTTTGGTTATCTATGCTAGGTGCTTTGGTGGTCAATATTCAGCCCATGTTTTTGGGTGCCATCTCAGAGGTGTATGGATTTAATGCGGCACAGTTGGGGTTTATTAGTGGTGCAGAATTGGGTGGTGGCTGTATTGCGTCCTTGCTTGCTTTGTATTGGTTTCCGCGTCTAGACCTAAGAAAATTAATTTCGGTAGCTCTGGTAGTGGCGGTTGTGGGTAATTTACTCACTCCTCTGGCCACAACCTATAGTGGCTTGATACTGGTGCGATTTTGCACGGCTCTATTTGGCACTGGCGCGCTGTACGCTGTTATCTTGGGCGTCATTGGGCAGATGAATAATCCTGAAAAACTATTTGCTAGCGCCATTATTCTTCAGGTGGTCTCCGTTGCTGTTTTTATGCTGCTAACCCCGGTATTAATTTCTGGTGGCAGTATGTCAGGCGTAACATTGCTCATGGCGAGTTTAATGGCCAGCGGATTCTATGCTAAAAAATATCTAGTGATCGCCAGTCAAAAGCCTTCTGGGCAGGGCGCTAAAAAGAATTTTGGTCTATTGATCTGGGGGCTTCCTGGCCTGGCTCTGTTAGGACTCATGACCTTTGATATTGGTATTGCGAGCATTTGGGCCTTTGTTGAGCGACTGGGCAGTGAGGCCGGTCTATCCATGGATGAGAGTGGCCTCGCATTAACGGTTGGCAGTGCCATTGGCGTCATAGGTGCTTTTTTTGCCGCTTACCTAGGATTGCGGTGGGGGCGTATCAAACCATTTGTAGCTAGTATTCTGGGGCTTCTACTTGCCTGCCTAATGTTTATAGAGGCCAGTACTTGGCTTAACTACATGCTGGCAGTCGGGATGCTTAATCTATTTTGGAACTTCGCTTTACCTTACCTACTGGGCAGTATTGCCCTATTTGATAAAACCGGTCGTCTGATGGTATTGATTCCAGCAGCCCAGAGTGCTGGCTTTGCCTTAGGCCCAATTATCAGTGGATTGCTTATTGTAGGTACTGATTATCGGGTTGCGGCGGTAGTGGGGGCAGGTGCCTTTGTTTGTTGCGCGGCGATTGTTGTACCAATGCTGTTAAAAATCACAAAAAATCCAGTTGGCCAAAAGTGACAACTCTTCGGCCATAAGCGGCATAGTGTGTTTGTCTGGCGGCTATTAAGCTAACGACATAACGTATTAAAGCGATCCCTCCCCTGGGGTATAAAAAAGCCGACAAAGTAAAAGTAGAGTTAGATTTATGGCCTTAAATCGTACACAAATTAATCAATCTCTTGCTGTTATGCAGGGGCGGCTATTTCTCGAAAACTGCGACCTCACTGATATTGCCAAGCAGTTTGGCACCCCATTATTTGTTGTCTCCGAAACCCATCTCCGCAGTAATTTGCGCCGTTACAAAAAAGCATTTGCAGCAGTTTGGGAAGAGGGTCCAGTAAGAATAATGCCCTCACTAAAAGCCAGTCCATTATTAGCTATTCGCAAAGTACTCAGTGACGAAGGCTGTGGCTGTGATGTGTTTGGTCCCGGTGAATTAGAATGTGCGTTACGCAGTAATATGAACCCTGCCGATATCTCTATTAATGGGTCGATTAAAGATCGCAGTATTATTCGACGTGGTATTGAAATAGGCGCGCGGATTGTTCTCGATAGCCCCCGTGAATTAGAAATATGTGAGCAAGAGGCCGCATCCCTCAATAAAATTGCTCGGGTGATGTATCGTATTAAACCTGCTATGACAGACTTAAATGTAAAGTCAGACTTCGCCCCCGACTATGAGATACGCGACCTAACCCAGCTAATTAAATACGGCATCCCAACGGCAGAGCTTCTGCCTATGTGTACAAGAACATTACAGCTGGCCCATATAAAGCCAGTGGGGGTGCATGTTCATATAGGGAGGCACAGTAAAAAGCTCGATGTCTGGCAGGCTCTCGTGACTCAGACAGTATTGCTCACCAAACAGATGAGCGAGTTGATGGCGGGTTGGGTGCCATCTGAAGTTGATTTCGGCGGTGGATTTCCAAGTTTTCCGGACACCGACCCCGATGTCTATGTGAAGGGTTATTTGGGGCATGACATTGAAGACTATGCGAGAGTAATTGCCACCACATTTCGCGACACGATGGCTGCTGTCGATATGGACTGTACTGGTATTACATTAGAGGTAGAGCCTGGTCGCGGTTTACACTGTGATACCGGAGTGCACCTCACACAGGTTAAAAATGTTAAAGAGGAAAGTGGCAGCAACGCGCGCAAATGGGCAGAAGTTGATACCTCGGAAGTTTTTTTAGGTGTGCCCGGCTTGAGCGAAGAGGACCCGTTCAGGGTGATGGTTGCCAATAAAGGTGATCAAGAAAATACAATAACCACAGATATTGTTGGTCTCACGTGCAACGCTGAGAGGCTCTGTAATCAGGTTGAAACACCGGTGCTAGAGGAGGGTGATGTTATCGTGCTATTGGATACCGGCTCTTACATTGAAGCCATGGCGGCTAATTTTAATGCATTGCCACGACCTGGGACCGTTTTGGTCAGTGATAATAGCGTGGAGCTTATTAAGCGACATGAGACTATTGATGACCTGTTCGAGCGGGATATTATTCCTCAACGCTTAAAATAAATAGGAACGCCAGTGAAGAGACCAGACAATTTAAAACTGGGGTTACGTGGTATTCACCATCTCGCGATTTCAGTACCCTCGTTAGAGCGGGCCAAAGTTTTTTATTTGGAGGTTCTAGGATTTACCCTTGCGGATGAGATTAGCTTTGGGCCAGATAAACAGAGCGATCAGATTTTGGGGCTAAAAGAGGCGCGCTGCGCAAGCATGCTAGTGAATGCAGGTAATATTTTTTTAGAAATATTTGAATTCGACGCCAATGAAACTCTCCGAGAGGACAGGTGTCGTTTGAGTGAATATGGCTACACCCATTTCGCCTTAGATGTAGAGGATATTCAGGTTGCCTATGAGTATCTCTCAGATGCGGGTGTTGCCTGGCATCATCATCCAGTCGATACGGGCGAAGGATACTGGATGGCCTATGGCCGTGACCCCTTTGATAATGTAATCGAAATTCAACAGTTGGCAGATGGCAGTGGCTATAGTCTCAACAGCCTCGCTAGTTTAAACGGAGTGACATTATGAGTAATGCACCAACTATCAGTTGGGATAGTTATGGGCAATATGATGCGACGGACCTGGCTAAACTTGTTGCTGATGGTGAGGTTAGTGCCCAAGAACTGGCGACCCAGGCAGCCATGGCAGTGGACATAATTAACCCCAAGATCAATGCTGTCATCGAGATTTTTGCCGATACCCTAGCCGATCCCTATGCAGATGGCATGGATCGCAATGGCCCCTTTCACGGGGTGCCAATGATGATGAAAGACCTGGGTTCAAGAATGAAAGGCCGCCAGCAAGAGAGCGGTTATGCGTGGATGGAACAGCATATTGCCGAGGAGGACGATCTTTTAGTCGGCAATTTCCGTCGCGCAGGTTTTAATTTGATCGGGCGAACCACAACGCCAGAAGATGGCATGGCTGCAGTCACTGAAACTATTAAATTTGGTATCACTCGCAACCCATGGAATCTCGACCATTCATCCGGTGGTTCATCGGGCGGTTCGGCGGCATCTGTAGCGTCCGGGATCTTACCGGTGTGCAGCGCCTCAGATGGTGGTGGTTCAATACGCTTGCCCGCTAGCTGGAATGGCCTAATTGGCCTGAAAAACACCAGAGGTCGCCTGCCGATGCCGACAGGCGTTCATGAGGCTTCACTGCCAAGTGGTGTTGAAGGCGTAGTGACTCGCACGGTTCGTGATACTGCAGCTATTCATGATGCGATCTGTCGTAAACCGCTGGGTACAGGGTTTATGCCTTATCCCGCTGTGCAACCATTATTACCAGAAGTGGCCGGCGCAGCGCGTAAATTTAGAATTGCCCTAAGTACTGGAAACTGGTCACGCAGTAACATTGTGCCCGCACAGCTAATTGATCGAACTAAAGAGATTGCTGGTTGGCTAGAAGACAATGGTCATACTGTAGAACTCATTGATGACAGTGCAATCTGTGATTTTGAGGCGTTATATCAAGCCTACAAAGTGGCTAACTGGATTGCGCCATTGGGCAATGTAATTCCGCAGATGGCCGAAGCCTTAGGTGTGATCCTCACTCCGGAAAATACCAGTCATCAGACCTTACAGCTTATCGAACTGAGCAAGTCGATACGCTATGCTGATTTTGCCGCCGCAATGGACGCCAATGTAATGGTGACAAGGCAGTGGGGGCAGTTTTGGGAGCAGGGCTTTGATCTCTTGCTAACCCCGACAATGGCTGACCTCTGTCCGTCCGTAAACAGCGAAAAGTATTCTCTGGGTAGCCCACTCAAGTTTGATCAGTTTTTTGACCACGCATTGGATCTCTGTCGCTATGCGATACCAGCCAACGAAACAGGATTGCCCGCTATATCACTGCCCGCTGGTTTGGACAGCAATGGTTGCCCCATGGGCGTGCAGTTCTATGCTCCTTGGAATCATGAGCATGATTTGGTTCATATCGCTGGGCAGCTGGAGCAAGCAATGCCCCACTTTTATAATAATTTGGCCCCGCTAAATGTTGGCAGCCTGTAAGGAATGGTTATGGATCATTATGTAAAGACGCTGTGGGATATTGAGCAGATTAAAAAACTCAAAGCACAGTACTGTCAGTATGCAGATTCCGGTGAACATGCGGATGAGTTCGCTGAGCTATTTTTGTCAGATGCAGTTCTTGATGAAGGTGATGACGGAGTATTTAAGTGTCGTGAAGAAATTCGCGAAATGTATAAAAAAATCTGGCCTTATTTTTCGTTGAATCAACATCTGGTATTTAACCCGATTATTAATATTGATGGTCAGGTTGCAACCGGTGACTGGCGACTGATGCAGTTATGCAGTACCAAACATGCAGACGGCGATAAGGCTTTTTGGGCGGTTGGCTATTACCGCGAGAAATATACCAAAGTCGCTGATCAGTGGTTTTTTGCCCATGTTATGGCTAGGGTTCATTTCTGCTGCCCCTATGAAGATGGTTGGGCCAAAACACCCTTTGGCGAGCTGTTGTCGCCTCAAGCGATGCAAGAGTTGGGGCTATAGGTTAGCTATCAGGCTTTTACTGTCACTAAAGCGCTTAGTTCATTAGAGGTTCTATATAGCTCTTAACTACATCTTTAATAATAGGCTGGGCCAGTGCCGTGGGGTGCAGCCCATCCTCCTGAATCATGCCGTCGGTGATGGCTAACTCCTCAAGCTGAAATGGTATCAGGGGTACGTTGGCTTCCTCAGCCAACTCTGGGTACACCGCGGCAAAGGCATCAGAGTAGCGTCGGCCATAATTGGGGGGCAGGCGCATACCAAAGAGTATGGGTTGAGCCCCAGCCTGGCGGCAGAGTTCAATCATTGTTCGCAAATTGCCTTTCATCAGGTTTACAGGCTGGCCGCGCAGGCCGTCATTGCCGCCCAGCTCCAGCAGCACATAGTCCGGGGTAAACTTTTCCAATAGTTGTGGCAGGCGGTATAGCCCACCACCTGTGGTGTCGCCGCTAATGCTGCCATTGATAATGCTGTGCTCTTCACCCAGATCATTGCGCAGCAGAGCCACCCAGCCACTGCCCTGATTGACCCCATAGCCAGCGCTCAGGCTATCGCCCAGCACTAACAAAGTTGATCCATAAGTATTGGCGCCTAGTAAAATAAACAGGCAACATAGGCGCTGTAGAAACGACTGCATAAATACTCTCTATTAATTTGTCATCAAACACTGAAGCCAGTGTATGCATTTTTAGTCGCAATGGAAATTTTCAATGATCGAAGTCAGCAATATCAGTAAACAGGTCACCACCACCGAGGGTACGCTCAGCATTTTGCAGCAGATCAATCTCAGTCTTGCCGCTGGTGAGAGTTTGGCGATTGTCGGCCCCTCTGGCTCGGGCAAGTCAACCTTGCTGGGTATTCTGGCTGGCCTGGATCTGCCTAGCTCTGGCTCGGTCAGTCTCAACGGTCAGGATATTACTGCTATGGACGAAGAGGGCAGGGCCGCGGTGCGCGCCGAAACCGTTGGCTTTGTCTTTCAATCCTTTCATCTGCTGCCCGGTTTAACCGCACTGGAAAATGTTGCATTGCCACTGGAGTTGCAGGGGGATAAAGATGCCCTGCAAACCGCCGCCTATTATCTTGGCCGTGTGGGTTTGGAACAGCGCACCAGCCACTACCCAAGGCAGCTATCCGGCGGAGAACAGCAGCGTGTGGCCGTAGCCCGCGCCTTTGCCTGTCGCCCCACCATACTGTT
>Ga0206125_10004417_pt1 | contig 12511 bp, 5 predicted proteins | sample Helgoland_Spring_4_FD_148598 | JGI IMG/M metagenome (GOLD analysis project Ga0206125, IMG submission 148598) | Pelagic subsurface seawater microbial communities from Kabeltonne, Helgoland, North Sea - Helgoland_Spring_Bloom_20160331_1 | ecosystem: Environmental > Aquatic > Marine > Epipelagic ... | reverse complement strand
CTTGTACCAAACTCCCCATTATACATCGAAGGTTCTACACCAAATGGCAACACTATCTATTTTAGAATGTATGATGTTGAGACTAGCCAGGAGCTAAGATTTAGATCGCTTAAGTATAATTGGACTGATTATCAAATGAGCTCAACTATGACAGAAGAGCAAAAATGGTTACCTGAAATCTACGATAACGCCCAAAACAAATGGGTCGCATATCAAGGCGGTGAAGTCATTGTTCAGTCACGCACAAGTGGTAGCGTCCAAGAAGACTATGTCTTCACCTTTAATTACTCCGATGATTTTGCAGGTTCTGTCGATACTGTCGGTGAAATGGATGCCCAATTAGGCCAAATTCAAGGTTATGTGGGTGATATTAACGATAGCGATTGGATCCGCACGGAGCTCATTGCTGGGACTAAATACGAGTTTAACCTCAAAGGTGTCTCATCAGATGGCGGTTCCCTTGTCGATCCAAAACTGACCTTACGCGACTCGGAAGGCCGTGTTATTGAAAATGGCATCGATATCGATACTTCCTCTACTGGTACCGATGATAAAATTATCTTCCGCCCAACTGAGACCGGAACATTCTATTTGGATGTTGCTGATGTAGCAGGCATTAATATTGGCTCCTGGACTTTAACCCAGGGCTCTCTCGACACTATTGCTGGTAATACTACCACAACTGAGCGTGTGGAATGGTCTTCAGCTGGTACCTTTAAAATTGAATCAGAAATCAATGCCTTATCTGATCATGACTGGGTCAAAGTCTGGCTAGATAAAGGAGTAACTTACGAATTCAGTATGGATGGCACCTCGTTAGGTGGCACACTCCAAGATCCACAATTAGCTATTCGTTCGATAACCGGGCGTTTACTTGCACAAGATGACAATAGTGGTTCAGGCTCTGATGCAAAACTGGTTTTCTCTGCGACAGATTCTGGTTGGTATTACTTAGATGCAGGCGCGTCTGGTAATGCGTACAAAGGCACTTATGTTATCCAAGGTTCGAGTATTCAAGATGATTATGCCAATACGGTGTTAACGGATGGTGTGGTCACGGTTGATGCTGAGAATCCAACGACGGGTCTCATTACCTATATTAATGACTCGGATTGGATGAAAGTAGGACTAAGCTCTGGTAAGACCTATGTTATTTCAATTAAAGGCGATATCTCAGCTGACGCACAACTCGATCCGCTTACTGATCCTATTTTGTATATCCGCGATAAAGACGGCAATTTACTCCTGCGCTCGGATGATGGAGATGGCTTAAACGTAGAGGCATATTTCACACCGACCGAAGATGGTTTGTATTTCTTAGATATTGCCAGTGCGTTCAAGTATGACATTGGTGCGTATCAGGTCGAAGTCAGTCTAGCACCAGCAGATGATCATGCTTCTGTTTTAGATGAAACCGCCACTGAAGTGACATTGAATGGAACTGAAACCATCACCACTGCCGGTGTCATTGGTATCCCTGGTGACAAAGATGTCTTTAAAGTCACTTTTGAAGAAGGAAAGGTCTACTACATCGAGGGCAAAGGGTTTGCCAGTAATGCGGGATCTTTGATTGACCCTTATGTGCGAATATTTAATGAGAAAGGTTTCTTAGTTGATTTCAACAATAATGGCGGCAAAGGTAATGATTCTGCTTTCTACTTCGTCGCAGATGAAACCGCGACTTATTATGTAGAATTATCTGCCAATAATAATAGTAATCGTGGTACGTATAACTTGAGTATTTCTGAGCGAAATATTCCTGCAGATGATGTGGGCAATAATGTCGCAACTCAGGTTGAGTTAACCCCAGGTGAATCTTTCAGTGGTAACTTATTAACCCAAGGTGATGAAGATTGGTTCCGTGTTGATTTAGATGCTAATGAATCCTTTGTCTTTAAACTCAAAGCCCTAGCCAGTGGTAATGGGTCACTTGGAAATCCGTTATTAGAACTGCGTGATGCGGCTGGTCAGTTAGTGAAATCTGTTGATGACATGCTGATTTCTAATGAGCCTTCATTACAGTTCACGCCTATCGCTGACGGTACTTACTACTTAGTTGTCAAAGCCTCTGAAGAACAAGATACAGGTACTTATACGTTACTGACCCGTGCCCCAGATGATCACGGTAATACCCAACAAACAGCCACAGAAATGCAGCTCAATGATGTGCTAACGGGTGGAATTCAATATAACGAAGGTAGTTTCGGTGTTCGCGCGTTTGATTCGGTTGGTTTAGCCACTGATTCTGATAAAGATTGGTTTAGCTTTACTGTGAACGCAGATGAGATTTACACGTTTAGCGCACAATTGGCGGATGGATCGGCATTAAGTCGTCCGATGGTCGAAATTATTGATGGTCAAGGTCGTATTATCGCTATTGGTGACGGTTTAGAAACTGATAATGGTTTGGCTGCCGCTACATTTAAAGCACATTCATCAGGTACGTTCTATGCACGCGTCATTGATGGTGCTGGAGCGACGGGTAACTATAAAGTGAATCTCGCGTTAGGGGATGCCTCTGATGAAGACAAAGACGGTCCTGTTGAGTTAAGTTTTGTTAACGATGGCACAAATGTACAAAGTGAGGTCATCGGTAACATTGCACTTGCCGGTGATACTGATACGTATACCATTGCTTTACAAGAAGGCCATGAGTATCGTATTGAAACCGTCGCAGTGCGTGATGGCAATGTTGCACCATTACCTAATGCTACCTTAAGCATGACGTTCCAATCTAGTGCAGTACAATCCAAAATTACAGCACTTGACCAAGTCGTTACTGACAACGGTGATGGTACATATACGCTTGATTTTTATATAGCAGACAGCGTACAAGCCAACTGGGCTGAAGGGATAGATAATCTTGCTGTAGGGTTAAGTTTCTCTGATGAGGTCTTTGGTGATTTAAACGCAGAACATGTCGTATTACCCAATGGTGCTTTAGCGACAGTAGATGCGACTATTGGTGGTTTATCAGTCGATGTTGCTTTCGGTGAAACGTTCGCCGTTAACAGTGAACTTCCGGTCTTTAGTGTAACCGTTGCTAACCCCAATTCAGTGCCAGACACGTCTAGTATGAGTGTCGTTGAATTGGCATTTAACCAAGAAATCATTGAACCTACCACCGTAGTTGCAGCGCCGTCTTTATTTGATCAAGGGTATATTGCTGCTGATAGTGACGGAACATTAACGATCGAACTTGCCCCATTAGAAGCAATACAAACGGGGCAATATCAAATTAGAGTCGTTGATTTAGGTTTGGAAGCGCCGGATGATTATATTGATTCTGCAGGTGCGTTTGATAACGAAACAGGTAACGTGTTAGCTATCAATGAGAGTGCGTCAGGCAAAATTGGCAGTGAAGACGATAAAGACGTCTTTGCCGTAAATCTCACATCTGGCAATGTGTATGACTTTAGTGTTAAAAGTTTCTATGATGGTTTAGGTTCATTAGCTCAAGCCGAGCTGCGTTTACTAGATGCGGATGGCAAACTAGTCAGTGTAGGAAACATTGATGACGTCACTGGTAGAGCAGAAATGTCTATTTCTGTATTTACTGACGGACGTTATTTCCTTGAAGTAACAGGTGCGGATTTACCCGGTAATTTAGGAACTTACACCTTAGATACACGCTTGCGTTCAAGCGATAATAATATTGATGATGATTATTCTGCGGATACGCAGTCTTCAGCAATTGTTGGACCTGGTGTACCATTATCTGGCGAGTTAGAAGTGGCTGGTGACAGAGATTGGGCTCGAGTTGAATTAGAGTCAGGTAAAGTTTACGTGCTTGATGTTCTTGCTGATGGCGACGGAGTGGGCGGAACATTACATGATTCGGTATTACGTATTTTGGATGCCCAAGGCAATGAAGTTGCAATTGACGATAACTCGGGTGCGGGATTAGATTCACACATCCAATTTAGCCCTACTGTATCCGGTGAATATTTCCTAGATGTCAGTGGTCGTGCTGATGCAGTGGGTACCTATACTCTGCGAGTGCGAGAGTTATATTCTGGTATCGCGGATCCGTTAGCCAGTGCTCAATGGTACCTAGAGCAATCTGGTGTGACTGAATTAAACGGTCAAATTACTGGAGCTGGTATCACGGTTTCTGTCGTTGATGATGGTATTGATACTGCGCACCCTGATCTCCAAGAAAATCTGAATTTTGCTTTAGCTTTTGATACTCAATTTGATACCAAAGATGGCAACCATAAAAATGTTATACCACCGGATTTCCATGGTACACCAGTAGCAGGGATTATAGGTGCGGTGGCAAATAATGAAACTGGGATTGTGGGTGCCGCTCAAGATGCAGAGCTTGTTTCTACACGAGTTAAATGGGCTGCTAATCACATAACACAAGCCCTTAGCCTACAATGGCAATTTGATGTGAGTAATAACAGTTGGGGTACGATAAATCCCTTTACTGCAAACTTTAACTCTACTTCACATACATTCGATTGGTATAACATCCGTAAAGGCGTAGAGCAAGGTCGTGATGGCCAAGGTACGGTGTTTGTTTTCTCTGCAGGTAACTCTGCTGGTACTGGTGACAACACGAACTACAGTAACTTCTCGAATGCGCGTGAAGTGATCACGGTTGGAGCAATTAATTCCTCTGATCAAGCCTCAAGTTTCTCTACACCAGGAGCAAGTGTTTTAGTGGCTACTTATGGTGAAGGTCTATTAACTACTGATAGACATGAGCAAGGTTTCGGTCTTGATAAGACAAGTGACTATACAACATTCACTGGAACATCTGCGTCAGCCCCATTAGTATCTGGGATCGTGGCATTAATGCTCGAAACCAATCCAGATTTAGGTTACCGCGATGTACAAAAAATCCTTGCTTATTCAACTCGTCATCCAGATGTCCAAAGCTGGAAAGAAAATGGCGCATCGGATCTGAACTTAGGTGGTTTATCCTTTAATGATAAGTCTGGTTTTGGTGTAGTTGATGCTTATGCGGCAGTGCAATTAGCACGAACATGGACCAAGCAAAGTACTGCAATTAATGAAGTCAGTGCATCTGACCGTCAGTTCGGTATGCTCGAATCCATCCCGGATGGAACGGGTGAAAGTTTTACCATGACATTTGATATTGACTCTCCATTAATGGTGGAGCATGTTGAATTGGGTATTGATCTTCGTCATCAACGTATTGGTGATTTAATTATTACCGTGACATCGCCAAACGGAACTGTGTCTACCTTGATGGATCGTCCAACAGTGAATGATGAACGTCCATTTGGTTTATCTGGTCAAGATAGCGGCGTGCCGACTCACCTGTTATGGGACTTTTCGAGTGTGCAATTTTGGGGTGAAGAAGCAACCGGTACTTGGACTGTCACCGTGACCGATGTGCGCGCAGAGCAAGCCGGAACGATTCAAAGCTTGTCCTTACGAGTATATGGTGAGCGTGATGACGGCAATGATACCTATATCTTTACCGACGAGGGATTCCAGTCGATGACGGACAAAGTCCTAGAGGATGATGAAGGTATTGATACGGTTAATGCTGCGGCAGTGCGTTTTGATGTTTATATTGATTTACATAATGGTGTCATTGCTGCGAATGCAGTGACTTATGGTATTGCTGATTGGTCAATCATTGAAAATGCTTATTCGGGCAAAGGTGCCGATAGATTGGTGGGTAATGCTGCTGACAACGTGCTCGATGCTGCTGCAGGTAATGACGTATTAGAAGGTGGAGCGGGTAATGATATCCTGATTGGTGGAGCAGGCAGTGATACAGCTGTGTATGCTGGCAATCAGAATGAGTACTCGATATCATGGGATGCGACGACGGAGACGATTACCGTTATTGATAACAAAACAACGGGTGGCGATGAAGGCACTGATACGTTGGTTGGTATTGAACGGATTGTGTTTGCAGATAGTGATATTAGCTTATCTGAGCAAGTGGGTAATAATGCGCCAGTGGCCAATCGCACCTTCTTTGATAATACCGTAGTGATATCTACCTCTGCTGGTATTGATTTACAAATCCCTGAAAATGCCTTTACTGATTCAGATGAATCTGAGGTGGGTCAGTTAGAGATCGCTGTAAGCGATGCTGCCGGTGGGGAATTACCAGAATGGTTAAGTTATGATGCTGAAACTAATACCTTTACCGGTGTACCTCCAGAAGATTATCAAGGTACATTAAAGATAAAAGTAGCAGCGAGTGATGAGTTTGGTGAGACCGCTGAAGATATTCTTACCTTGCAGTTTGGTCCAGATCAAGGGCCCGTCCTTGACGACCCAAGTGAGTTAGTTTTACAAGAAGATGCTGTAATAACACCTTTAGGTTTTTCTACTCCAGAAGATCCAGAAGGCACGGCGGTCACGGTTACTATTTTAGGCATTCCTTCTTTTGGCAAAATTTTAGATAAAAATGGTGCTCAAGTTGCGGTTGGAGCAACGTTTACTGCCGATGAATTTACTGAATTAAACTTCCAGACTGAACAAAACGCCAATGGTTCTGCTGGCTTCATTCGTTACAGTGCTGCAGATGAAAACGGTGTAACGTCAGAATCTAGTTTGAGTATATTTGTTGAAGCGGTCAATGATGCACCATCGTTTACCACAGATAATAGTAAGCTTGTCATTAACTATCCAGAACAATCTGAAGTGACCTTAGATTTACAATCACCGACGGATCCGGAAAGCACTCTGAGCACTGTGACATTAATCGGTTTACCTGAAATTGGCGCAGTATCCCTTGATGGTGCTCCGGTAACATTAAATCAGGTACTTACCTTTGATCAATTATCACGTCTGAGCTTTACATTGAGTGAAAATGTCAATGGCCCAATTGGTGGTGTCACCATCCAAGCCGTCGACCCTCAAGGGCTTGCAACAGATTGGACCTTGAACTTAGAAGTCAGTGGTGATGCAGCCTCGGATACAGGTACACCAGGCGCCGATGAACTGTATGGCTCTATTGGCGACGATATTATTTATGGTAAGGCGGGGGATGATTTACTTGTTGGTAATAGTGGTGATGACCGCTTACTCGCGGGCCTAGGTAATGACACTTTATTAGGTGGGTCGGGTAATGATAAGCTCGATGGTTCTGCGGGTAATGATTACATCGATGGTGGAGACGGCAACGACATTATGGCTGGTGGTCCAGGTAACGATATTTATATCGTGGATCAAACGGGTGATGTGGTACTTGAAGTGATCCAAGGGGGAGCGGGTGGTGAAGATCTCGTTGTTACTAGCTTTACGATGACAGCCCCGACTAATATTGAGAACTTACTCGCGGCAGATGGTGAAAGCATCAATCTAACCGGTAATGCATTGGATAATACTTTATTAGGTAATGATGAAATTAATACGCTAGCCGGTGGTCTCGGCCGTGATATTCTCTTTGGTGAAGGTGGCGACGATACGCTGGATGGTGGCAAAGGTATAGACCGTATGGTCGGTGGCCTAGGTAGTGATACTTATTATGTTGATTCAAAAGCGGATCGTGTGGTTGAGTTGGTAGGTGAAGGTACGGACACGGTTTTTGCCGGAAGTAGCTACACATTATCATCCAATATAGAAAACCTGACTTTGCAAGGTACAGGTGATTTCACTGCTGGAGGGAATTCATTAGATAACCATATTATCGGTAATTCAGGCAATAATATCCTAGCTGGTGGTCTTGGTGCTGATACTTTAGAAGGCGGCTTAGGGGATGATATTTATGTCTTGAGTGATAGCTTGGATGTCATCATTGATACCGGGGGAGATGATACTATTCGTTCTTCACAAAACGTCGAATTACAAGCAGGTATTGAAAACGCACAATTAGTCGGTATTGCTGATACTTATGTTATCGGAAATGGTTTGGACAATACCTTACAGGGTAATTTAGGTGATAACATTTTAGATGGCGGTTTAGGCTTAGATACGTTAATCGGTGACGAGGGTGCAGACCAATTTATTATCAGTAATAATGGGGATGACGTTGACTCGGATATTGTCCAAGATTTCACATCGGGAGAAGATTTGTTAGTGATTGATTTAGCTTCATTTGGCATCGACGCTGAAGCTCTGGGTATCTTATCTTCAGGTCTGGTATCCACTGAAAGCTTTGTATTTGGTGCAGGAGCTGTCGCCCTAGACAACAACGATCACTTTATTTATGACAGTGCCCAAGGTATTCTTTACTTTGATGAAGATGGTTCTGGCGATGCTGAAATGATCGAATTGGCTCGTGTTAAGACTGATGATGGCAGCGATGCATTAAATGCTAGTGACATTTTTGTGGGTATCTAGTAGGAATATTTGATGACTGTTAAACAAATTGCGTTACCCGATGTATCAGTATTAGCTTCAGCAGGTGCTACCGTTTTCTTCATGGAAGCGGTCACCTTTACTGACGATGCCAAACACTTGTTAGTCAAAGCTACGTTTATCGAAGATGGTACAGGCGGTGCACAACGGTATGGGTACTATCTTTATGATATCGCCAATGAAATCTATGTGTTAAATATCAATGCGGAGCTATTATCTGGTAGCCGCTTAACAACGAGTAACATTGAAGCGTTATCATTTAGCGGCAATATTGATGATTATACTGTAATCGCACAAGTCCGGTCAGCGGATAGTCAAACGAGTAAGTTAGTCCGTCTGGAAAATGGTGAAATCACTTCTGCCGATATCCTACTCGATGCGCTAAATGATGATTTTTCGGTAAATGTTGAAACTTTTGCTTTGGCTGAAGACGGCCGGCATCTAGCGATTCAAACAACAGATCCTAATTTAGCATCTGTACTTAACCCTGATACGAATGATGCGTCGGATATCTATCTGTTAGATATGTTAACACAAGCTATTCTTAGGATATCAGAGGTAGGTGGGGCCGAGGTAATTGCGGACACTGACCTGCAGGATATAGCCATAGTTGATGGGTCATTACACATTGCTTTTACCACCGATGAAGCCTATGTTTCACCAACAAGAATTGATCAAAATACCACTGATATAACTGGTCCTTTGGGCACCAGAACCGATGCATATGTGTGGGTTGCCGGTCTGGATACTTCAGGTTCGTTACTTGATAATGGCCAATTTACCTTGATATCACAGTTACCCAATAAGACGGCTTCTGGTTTTGTCGAGCCCGACAGTGGAATTAGCTTGTCAGATAACGGGGTGTTCTTTAGTTCAGCATCCGAATTTTTAGATAGTAATGATAATAATAATGCCATTGATAGTTTTTCTTTTATTGATGGCTCTAACACTTCGCTTGCTTATAATGGCGAGCGTTTCGATGCTGATTCTAAATTAGTCGGTGCAAGTGCTTCGGGGCGATATGTCACTTTACTGAGTTCAGCTTCACAGGTAAGTGGCTCAACGGGTGCACAGCAATTAGTCTTTATAGATGTACAAACGGGGGCAAGTCGCATTGTGTCCCAAAATGCAGCAGGATCCGTTGGTGATGTAGACACTATTAGTGGTGTGATAGCTAATTCTGGGGCATTTGTTGCCTTTAGCTCGCTAGCCTCAAATTTAACGAATGACGTTCCCAATACATTTCAAGGTAGCCTCTTCATTCGTGAGTATACAGATATTAATTCAGCGCCAGAAGGTAGGCTAGAATTAGCTAGTTTGCCGATAATGGGACAAGACTTAGCATTAGATTTTACGCATATTACGGATGCTGATGGACTAGCAAATGAGTTTGATGTTACTTGGACCGTTAATGGCAATGCAGTCGCATCTAATACCAATGTGCTTTCGGGAGAAATATTAAACCTCGACAGTATAATATCGGCTGAAGTCTCTTATACCGATAATGCTGGAAATAATGAAATTTTATTAGTGGATGATTTCACCTTGTTTGATCGTCCATCGAGAGATGATGGGAGTGTAGACTTTTCTGCTAAATATATTGTTTTTGCGTCTGCAGGAGAAAATATATTTGATTTTGACTTAGGTCTGTCTTCTATCAATTATGATGGTCAAGCTACGGTATTTTCAGGCTCCAGTGACGTTGAGATTATTAAAATATCATCGGGACAAATATTGGATATCACTAATTTAAAAGGCTCTCAAGATAAAGTCTTTTTGCCAGGTGAATTAAGTGATTATTTAACTCATTCGAGTATCAGCTCAGCCACCAATGAAATGACCTTAATTAGCACAGCAGGTTTTTCCTACACGGAAGTGAAATTTATCGCGACGCCGACAGCTTCAGATGTATTGGTTTTTTCGGATGGTCAGGTAAAAGCCAGTGATTTTAAAGCCTTCTTGTTAAATGATAAGGCCGCTATATCTGATTTAGTACTGGATAACTCAGTGACAAATGATGATATTCCATCATCGACTAATGACGCAAAGATAAAAGCTATCGCGCTTGATCCCACTGGTGAAACATTTACTTCGTTCACCCCTGCAACCTCGTTACAAGTATCGGGAAGTGTCGGAATTGATAAAGTCTATGTGAGAGAAGGCACAACGGTAGATGCGACAAACTTAAAGTCAAGTGTCGATGAAATCTATCTTCAAGGTACTTGGTCGGATTATACTAAGCACATTGATAATAGTGGGAATCTATTGTTAAGTAGGACATTGCTAATCAACGGCACTAATTATGATGAGCTAGTCACTGTCGCTTCAGGTTCAACCATTTCAACAAATGATTTGTTGGTATTTGCAGACGGGGCGATTAGAACTCAGGATGCAGTTGCCGCGGTTAAAGCGGATGACGCATCTGTTTTTTCAGCATTAACCGGATTTAACGGTTTGATTGTTACTCCAAAGCTTGAAAATGTTATTGATACTGATTTCATTTTTCCAAGTGCTGCCGGTAAGTATGTTGATGAAGCGTTAATTCAAGCCGTCATTGGTTTAGCTGAAACTGATATTACTGCTAATGAACAAGCTTTAGTTGTCCCTGTTGAAAATACAGAGTTGTTAACTAATCCACATCAAGAATCAATTTCTATGTCAACACTTGAATCGAATGGTTATGATAATGATTTTGAAATCATGTTTTAAAATGTAAGCCATTACAAATATTAATTCATATCTAAATTTTGTTTAAACCACACCTTTTCAACGAGTTATCAAAACTGATCTGGTGATTTCTTTGATATAAGCAATAATCATTCTGCATTTCGCAAAATGGAGAACGAAAATGAAAGTATTGCAAGAACAAGAATTACAAAATGTAAATGGTGGAATTTTGCCTATTGTCGTCGCCGTTGTCGTATATGGTGAGTTAGCATGTTTTGCCGCTGTCTTTAGTGGTGTTGCCACTTATAACGCGATTAAAAATAGGTAGAAAATCAATATGAAAACAATTTCACATGCAGAGTTAGAACAAGTAAATGGTGGCTTAATCTTTTTAGCTGCGCCATTAGTGTATGCCTTTTCTGGCACAACAATCTCTGGAGTTGCCACAGCGTTAGGTATTGGCACCGGGGTAGGAGTCATTGTCGGCGGTTTAGCTGCTGTTTATTCAGACTAATAATATATTTATTAATTAACCTAGGAGTGAGGTATTAACATACCTCACTATTCACGTATGAAAAACATAAAATCCATTGTATTGTCCTTCTTATTTCTATGCGCAGGGAGCTATTACTTTTTTGTTGAGTTGCAATACCCTTATTCATTATCATTTTATGCCGGTTGTGTCTTTTCATTAGCTGTAATTGGTCTGTTTTTGGTGCAATATCAACAGCAGACTAGCCTCTTATTGCCAGTGTACATTGGAGGGATATTTGCAGCTTTGTTTGATGCGTTGTTGAGTATGGTGTTTACTGGAAACTTTGTTGTATGGAATGGAATACTCTTGATTGTATGTTTGTGTGGCATGTTGTCGGATGAACAGCGTGATAGAAAAACTGCACCTTAGCTCAGTAGTTTTGTGGGTAATTTTGTCCGATAGTTGTTAGGTATTACTTGTCAGGTTATCAGTGATGCTGTTTTTTCTCAGTTTACATTAGTTGTCCATTCGCTATTGCGATCATAGCTCCGTAGTGGCTAACAAAATGTGAGTTGTGAAAAGCTGATTATATTGACCGATTTATTTTTTGTATGAACTGCCATAGGGCACCTGTATTTTTGGCAGTTTCGATAATTCGCAAATCCTCAATATCATTCAGTGATGACAGTAAGATTCCTCGAGTAAACGGTATCCGTCTAAAGTAATAACGATTGTTATGTTGATAAATATAGGCTTGGCGTTTTATTACTATGAATAGCACTGGAATAATAAGTAACGCTGTCCAAGAGATTGATTGGGTTATTAAAAAATAAACGTTCACGAATAACCCTCCAATTAATAAGCTTAAAAAAATACTATTAATGATTGAGCGAGGCATGTTTTTTCCTTTAAGGGTTGTGCCGTTAGAAATCAAATAGTCGAATTAAAACCCTAGGATTTTCATGACCTGTTAAGAGGTCCTGTTTTTCCTAAGGGAATTTATCAGTCATGTAGTATGCATCCACTACTTATTTTGCTAAGTATTATGCAGATTGAATGTTTAGTTCATTC
>Ga0206125_10004416_pt1 | contig 12517 bp, 11 predicted proteins | sample Helgoland_Spring_4_FD_148598 | JGI IMG/M metagenome (GOLD analysis project Ga0206125, IMG submission 148598) | Pelagic subsurface seawater microbial communities from Kabeltonne, Helgoland, North Sea - Helgoland_Spring_Bloom_20160331_1 | ecosystem: Environmental > Aquatic > Marine > Epipelagic ... | reverse complement strand
TGAGTTTTCTCTACATATATTAAATTTTAATAAGATTATAAGGTTCTCTAATACAGTATATATTATTGCTGGGAGGGGGGCCCATATATGGATAAGTCTTGTACAGTAAGTCTTTTATAACATTTGTTTCAATCGTTTCTTTAAAGGGAAAATTTATGCTCGCTGGCTCATCGTCAGAGGAAGGTCCGGTACATTTTTAGATTCTAGCTAACACCTAGTAGGGAAAACCCTATAGTTCACATATAGTTGAGGTTATTAAAAAAAGGTTAGTAATAACTTTTTGTTGTTAATTTTCTTGATAACGTTAAATACACTAAAAGTATTTAAAGATAAATGAGCATTACCTTTTTTGGTACAAAATCCGGCCTACTTTTCCCCTTTTCAAATTCTTAAATATTTCAATCTAGTCTGGGTAGCTCAGTTGGTTAGAGTAGGAGACTGAAAATCTTCGGGTCGGTAGTTCGAGTCTACCTCCAGACAAATTACACAAAATGGGATATGGCCAAGTGGTAAGGCACCTGTTTTTGGTACAGGGTATCGAAGGTTCGAATCCTTCTATCCCAATAGGTGTTTGTAGCTCAATTGGATAGAGCGTCTGACTACGGATCAGAAGGTTATAGGTTCGAGTCCTTTCAAACATAAAAATGTTTTCTTTAAAAAATGATTTCTATGAACTTAAATTTAGATGTTTCTATATTATAATAAGCCTCTTATTTTCTTTTCTTATATGTTACCTGTATCGAAGTGAAGTTCTTTTTCTATTTTCAAAACCGCTTGTTTTATTAATGGGAAAATCATCCAAAATGTCTTTTATATATACACATTTGGGTGAAGCTCTCTTCGCTCAAATAAAGGCTTCTTTTATTATCTCAATTTTGTGTTCATTCGTCCCTTTATTTTTTATAAACCTTTGGTTGTATATTATTCCAGGCTTGTTTGTTTATGAAAGAGGTTTTTTAAAAAGTTCATTGTTGCTTTTTTTCGTTTTTAGTGTTTTGGGTTTTTTAATAGGTTATAATCTAATATTGCCTTTTGCTTGGGAATTTTTAATTAGCTTTAGTGTTTCCGATAATAGTTTATCAAGCCCTTTTAGCGTATTACTAGAGGCTCGCATTAAAGATTATATCGACCTAGTTTTTAATTTAGTCTGTATAATCTTCTTAGTCTTCCAAATACCTTTAATCATTATTGTGCTATTATCTTTAAGGGTGATTTCCTTAAATTTTTGTACAACACATAGACGGTACTTTTTATTAATTTCTTGGATAGTTGCAGCCTGTGTAACACCACCGGATATTGTAAGTCAAGCTTTAGTAGCAGTACCCTTGTATGGTTTTGTAGAACTCACGTTTTTAAGCTGTTATTGCTTAGAAATAACATAACTAAAAATTTTTAAGCCAGAGTGACGGAATTGGTAGACGTGCAAGGTTTAGGTTCTTGTCTTTTTAGAAGGTGAGGGTTCAAGTCCCTCCTCTGGTAAATTTTATTTTCGATAAACTTATATACAACTTAGTTAGCTTACTAACTTTTTAAAAATGAATTTCTCGTTTAATTTCTCTGATTTTACATTAACTATGCTTCCTATGAATCTGCTAGCGGTGCTACCGGAGCTTTTTCTGTTTTTAGCTATTTCTGTATTATTACTGGTTGGGTCATCATACTCAACCTCAAAAAAACATGGATATCCTATGTTAGTTAAACCTATTGCTTGGCTGACCATGTTTTCATTATTCTTAGCTTTTTTGCTGGTAATTAACAATCCTGTACCATATCAAATTGTTTTTAGTGGTGCTTTAATCATTGATAATTTTACCAATTTTGTAAAGGCCGTTATCTTATTATCAAGTATTGCTTGTTTAGCCGTATCTTTAGACTACATCAAACATGAGCGTATACATGCTTTTGAATACTCTATTCTAATATTATTCGCCGTTGTAGGTATGCTTTTATTAGTTTCTTCTTACGATTTGATTACATTGTATTTAGCTATTGAAATGGTAAGTCTATCTTCTTATGTATTGGCAACTTTTAAACGCCAATCAGCATTCTCAACTGAAGCGGGTCTTAAATATTTCATCCTAGGGGCTTTTTCTTCAGGATTGTTATTGTTTGGATCGTCGATGGTATATGGTTTGACTGGTACAACTAATTTCGGAAACATCAGTACTTTTTTAAGCCTTTCTGGAAACGATATATCTTTAGTTTCAATAGGCCTAGTTATAGGTGTACTTTTTATTGGAATAGCTTTATTATTTAAAGCTACTGCTGCTCCATTTCATATGTGGGCCCCTGATGTTTATGAAGGTTCTCCTACAATAGTTTCAACATTTTTTGCTGTGGTTCCTAAAATAGCTATCTTAGGTTTATTTTTACGCCTATTTATGTTTAGCTTCTATGGTCTAGCTGTGTTTTGGCAACAACTTATTATTTTTTGCTCGCTGACCTCAATGGTTATGGCCGCTCTGATTGCCTTAAAACAACGAAAGCTAAAAAGATTTTTTGCTTACAGTTCAGTTGGTCACGTAGGCTACCTCTTGATAGGGTTTGCTACCGGTACTATAGAAGGTGTTTATGCTATGATGGTATATACAGTTATATATATCATTATGACTTTAAATGCTTGGACTTTTATTTTATCTACCGAATTAGAAACTAAAGGTCGTGGTACTTACTTTACTGACTTAGGTTATTTATCCCGTATAAATCCTTTATTGGCAATTACCTTTACAATGACATTATTGTCTATGGCAGGAGTTCCTCCTCTAGCAGGTTTTTGTGCTAAAATGTATGTTTTTTTTGCAGCTATGGAAGGCTCAATGTATTTCTTAGCTGTTACTGGTGTTTTAACAAGCGTTATAGGAGCTTTCTATTACATACGTTTTATTAAAATAATGTATTTTGAAAAAATGCGTTCTTGGACCTTTTTTAGACAAATAAGTCGTGAAAAATCAATAGTCCTTGGATCAACAACTCTTTTCATTTTATTATTTTTTTTATATCCAACACCTTTAATGTTAATGGCTCACAAACTAGCCTTAACTGTTTGTTTATAAACATGAATAGAAAACACGAAAAAATTTCAAAAAATAAACCTTTTAAGCCTAATTACAGGTCTTATAAAGTAGTTCTTTCAGATGGGTCCACCTTTAAAGGCAAATGGTCCTTTTTTAAAAGAACTTACGATTCGATAACAGATTCAGTAAATCATCCTGTATGGAATCCATCCATTGGGCCCTCAGGTGATATAAAACAATAAAGTGTATTTAATTTTAACATGCCACAATTAGATACTATGACATTTCTATCTCAAATTTTCTGGTTAGTAATCATTTTTGGTTTCTTTTACCTAACCGTACTTAATAACATTCTTCCTTCAATTAGCCGTATTCTTAAAACCCGTAAGAAAAAATTAGAACATAACAAAGATGCTATGTATTCTTTAGGGGATGAGAAAGGTGAAACTCTTTCAGGTTATGATAGTCTTCTTTCAGAAGGCCTAGATGCATCTCGTGAAGGCCTAGGGAACTCTTTGAAAGGGGGCGATATTTGGATTGAATCTTCATTAAAAAACATTAATAAAGATTCTTCGTTTTTAAACACTAATACTTCATATTTAAATGCATTTGGTTCTTTGATCGGACGAAAGCATGCTATTAGTAAGTTTTATAAAAAAAACTAAATTTCGTTGTTATTAAAATAATTTAAATTTTACGTATTCTCGTAAAAGGGTGTATAGCTCAGTTGGTAGAGCATTAGGCTTTTAACCTACTGGTCCCGGGTTCGAATCCCGGTGTACCCAATTTATTTATTCAATAAAATCCCATTAGTTTTGGAAGGTTTTGTAAATTAAAAAGTGCATTATATAGGTTCGAATCCTGTTGCATTGAATAAAAGTAATGCTTTTATAAGATATTTCTTAAAAGGGTCTCTGAAGACTCTTCATTTCTTTTTTGTTGAACAAACTTAACGATATGATCGTACAAGCAGCAAAATTAATTGGAGCTGGAGCAGCAACTATCTCTGTAGGAGGTGCTGGAGCTGGTATTGGTACCGTATTCGGTGCTTTAGTTATTGGAGTTTCTCGTAACCCATCACTAGAACAGCGTTTATTCCGTTTAACCATTCTTGGTTTCGCTTTAACTGAAGCTATGGCTCTTTTCGGGCTAATGATGGCTTTCCTTATTCTTTTCACTTTCTAAAAGAATACTTTTTGAACGAGTATGCTTCGTTTAGACGACGTGCTCGTATTTATTTTTATACATTTTTATAATTTATTCTATGAGAACAAGATGGAATAAACAACCTGGTCTTGATTTTTTAAGTGCTCATTTAATTGATTACCCTTCACCTACAAATTTAGGTTATCTATGGGGTATCGGTTCAACTGCAGGTCTTTGCTTAGGAATTCAATTAGCGACTGGAATTTTTTTAGCTATGCATTATACTGCTCATGTAGATCTAGCCTTCGCAAGTGTAGAACATATTATGCGCGATGTTAATAACGGATGGTTATTAAGGTACCTACATGCTAATGGAGCTTCTATGTTTTTCATAGCAGTTTATGTGCATATGGCCAAGAATCTTTACTATGGTTCTTACACACATCCTCGTGAACACCTATGGTGCTCAGGAGTTATTATCTATCTATTAATGATGGGTACTGGTTTTATTGGTTATGTTCTTCCGTGGGGTCAAATGAGCCTTTGGGGTGCAACAGTTATTACTAACCTTGCTTCTGCAATCCCTTTCGTAGGTCAAGCAGTTGTTGAGTGGGTTTGGGGAGGATTCTCCGTGGATAACGCGACATTAAACCGTTTTTATAGTCTTCACTACTTACTACCTTTCGTAATTGCTGGACTAGTAATCGCTCACCTAGCTTTATTGCACCAAACAGGTAATAATAACCCTATCGGTGTAGATACAACCGTTGATAAAATGCCTTTTTACCCTTATTGTTACGTAAAAGATTTATTTGTATTTTTATCATTTGCTGTATTTTTTTCATTTGTAGTGTATTTTTATCCTAATGCCTTAGGTCACTCAGATAATTATATACCTGCAAACCCTCTAGTTACACCCGCGCATATTGTGCCTGAATGGTACTTTTTACCATTCTACGCTATCTTGCGTTCAATTCCTGACAAATTAGGAGGAGTTATTGCTATGGTAGGGGCTATTCTGATTTTGTTAACTATCCCGTTTACACAAAGTTCAGAAGTTCGCAGCTCTACATTTAGACCTATGTTTAAAGTTCTTTTCTGGATTTTTATCGCAGATTTCTTAATTTTAGGTTGGATTGGTCAAAAGGTTGTAGAATACCCTTTCGTTGAGATTGGTCAAGTAGCTACCGTGTTTTATTTCTTTTATTTTTTAGTAATAATCCCTTTCTTTGGAAAATTTGAATCGTATTTATTAAGAATGAACGTAAATAAATAAAGACTAAGTTGGATAGATTGATAAAACAATCTTTCAACAATATTTTTGTATAGCAATACTATGGTTAAACAAATATTATCAAAAAAATCCCTAAATTCTTTAAAAGTCATGGAGGTTTTAAATCAAAGTAGTTTATCTATTTTTGTCAATTATAGTGGTTCTAACTTTAAAGAAACTTTTGTTCTAAAAAATTTCTTATCAAAACACAATTTAAAGGTTATACACTCTAAAAATAAACCTCTAATCAATTCTTTGGAAAATACAAAGTATAACAAAATATCTTCTGTTTTTCAGGGAAATAGTTTAATAATCTATCAAGATAAGTCAATTAAACAACATTCGGATCAATCTTTTATTAACCTATTACTAGAAAAAGATTTTATAGAGTTTTTGTTTGAAAACGATAAAATTTTACCTGTTGGGTTTTTGCTAGGAAGTACGTTTTTATCCCCTTACATGGTTAAGTCTTTTGTTAAACGTCTGGATGATTTGGACGGTTCAACTACTTTTAGGCTTTTACATAAAGTAATTAATGATATTCCCAATAGACATTTACAGGGCCAATTAGTTAATACTTTATACACTATTGAATGCTTAAGATCCTTCAAGAAATGACAAATGACGGCGAAATAGTTCAGTTGGTTAGAACATTGGAATCATAATCCAAGTGTCGTAGGTTCAAGTCCTACTTTCGCTAGTAGAAAATTTATAACTAAATTTATAACTAAATTTATGACCTACTTTTATATTAATTTAAAAAAGTTTTTTAGCCCGAGGTTTAACCCGGAGTTAGAAAAAAAATACCTGGAGTACAAGCCACGTAACAAAACTAAGTGGACTTTTAAAATTATCCATACTCCGTCATTGCAACTGATGTTGATTTTACTTTGGCAATGTCCGAACCTGGTAATGTTTTTGTATGATGTTTATCACAGACATTCTCATTTCTTTGAGCTATTTTTGTACCTTACAATTTTTTTGTCTAGTATTAGTTTTATACTTTGCTGGGTGATTAGTAAATGTAACATTAATGGTCGGCCGGCTCTAGTAAATATTACAGATATAACACCATATAAAGTTACAAAATCGTCGATAGGTTTAGCGACTATGTCCTTATCCATAGCTTTTAGTTTCTGGTGGTATGGAGTAGTTCTTTTGGACTACGTTTTCTTAGGAATCTTTTTTGGAGTAATCCTACGTAATATCTATTTGTACTTGTTAAAAAGAGATATTCTTGTAAAAAAGGAACGTACTAAACTTGTCTTATTTGGACTAAACCAAAAAATTTACTATGACCACATAACTGGGGATCAACTCTTTATAGTAAAGCACTTTAGAAATTTTTGGTTCTTTTTTATAACAAGTGTTATCTTACTCCATTCAGCCTATCTAAATGGTCTTATTACTTTTGATTTTATATTCGACGGACTACTTTTCGTATATCTTATAGTTTTTAGCAATGTAATGTTGTACTTTGTATGGAGGTCTTTTGTTTATCGACATGCGAATCCTATCCTGGATCAACTTATGAGTACATTCGACGCTATTTTCTCGTTTATGGACGTTCATGAAGTCGAAGCTTCTGGTAGAAAAATAATAGAAAAGGGATCAGAGGCAGCAAACCGAGGGTTTTTTAGTAGAATGTTGGATAGTGCACGTGAGACGTTAGAGAGCTTGCGTCCTTCGAGCCCTGGTAATGAGGTAGGTCCTAATAATTCTGAAGAAAACCATCGTATTATAGATTTATCAAACCCAAGGGGTGACGAGAATTCTTCTAATCCTAGTGGTGAGACAATTATGGATGGTCTAAGGCGGGCGGCTGAGGAGGAATCTCTTCGTCAGTCCTCTACTGGCTCTTCTGTGTCCTCTACTAGCACTGCTTCGTCTGAAATTAGTGAATCAGCTGCTGTTTTAGAAAACCAGAAAGTAACTGCAAAAGAGGTAGTTCGTTTAGAGAAAGTGTACTATAAAGAAGGTCATGACGCTTTCTTTTCAAAAATGCAAATTGCCGCTTTTGGGGGTAATTTCACAGCCGCAGCCATTTACGGTACACTTAGAGATTATTGGATTTTATTGGGCAGTTGCACTGATAGTTTTGCAAGTGTAAATCCATGGGGACCTTTTTCAAAAGAGTTTTGTGTTCAAACTCAACTGGATGCTGGTTGGCCTTGTGGTGCTCTTAATGAATATCAAAAAGAGCTTTTATACGCTATTCGGGAGCACTCAAACAGCGAAGAGTTCATAGACCGTTTTTTGATGTTAAGGGATGATAATACTATAGACATAAAAGCAACTCTTGAGGCTATGGCAGAACATGGATGGGTTTTTGCGAATCATGAGGGGGAAGCTCCCTGTATTGTATCTTCTTCAGAACATACTAGTGCTTTTATTAGCGCTAGTGAGGCTGCATCTGAGTATATACATTATGCCGTAGTTGAGGGTGGTTCTTACATCCTTTCTTGGGTTTGGGGCAGTTAAATTTTAAACACAAAATTTTTTGGCTTTTTTAACTTATGGTTATTAAAGTTAGCGGGTGTAACTCAGTGGTTAGAGTGTTTGCTTGTCGAGCAAAAGGTCACGGGTTCGAATCCCGTCACTCGCGAAATTTATCAAAAACGCCAAAGTAAGTTTGACATTTCACTTACTATTCGTATACATATAGGTTGCAATGTCAAACTTATATCTATATAAGGCTTAAAAACTAATGCTTGTTTATTTCAGAAGACTAATTAAAGAATTCTTGAGGATTATAAGTCCGAGTATAGGTATACTTATTGGGCTTATGTCTAGTATGTCTATTGCCAGGTACCAAGAGAAACTGGCGACGAACCTTTCACTCCACTTTCCTTCGCCAGAACCTTTTTGGTGGATTACTCAGCAAGACCTTATACTGGAGCAACTGGCGGCTGGTTGGCCTTGTGGTGCTCTTACATTGTCCGCTAAAAGGGTTTTAAGACTTCTCATGGATCTTGAACACGAAAATAAAGCCCAGATCATGCAAGATTGTCTATCGATAAACCTTGATGGAACGATAAACGGCCTAGAAACTTTAAAGCTATTATCGAAATTGTATAGAATAGTACCTGATCAGTACGGTATGTATCTCATAGAGAGGATTTCTGTTATTGATATGATTTCTGATGCTGTAAATTATTTCGGTTCCTTTTTTTGGTAGCAAATTTCTAAAAACGCTAAAGTAAGTTCGACACTTACTATGCGTATACAAATAAAATATGTATTTACTTATTATTTTATTACCATTAATAAGTGCTTTAACTTCTGGTTTATTCGGAAGATACATAGGCCGTGAAGGTTCAAAATGGATCACTACTAGTAGTATATTCGTTACCTTTCTTATGTCTTGTGTAGCTTTCTATGAAGTGGCGCTTGCAGGAAGTCCTTGTTATTTTGAAGTAATGACATGGATTGATTCCGAAATGTTTAGTACATCCTGGGGATTTTTGTTTGATTCTCTAACCGTGGTAATGTTAGTTGTAGTAACATGCGTATCTACTTTAGTTCATTTATATTCAACTGAATACATGGGAGGCGATCCACATTTGCCTCGCTTTATGTCTTATTTATCACTTTTCACCTTTTTCATGTTAATTTTAGTAACAGCAGACAATTTTTTACAAATGTTTGTTGGGTGGGAAGGTGTAGGACTATGTTCTTATTTATTGATCAATTTTTGGTTTGCACGTTTACAAGCTAATAAAGCTGCAATAAAAGCGATGCTAGTTAACCGTGTAGGTGATTTTGGTTTAGCTCTAGGTATCTTTGCGATATTCTTAAATTTTAAATCAATTGACTATGCTACTGTATTTGCGTCAGCTCCTTATGTAATAGGACAAACCACAACTTTCTTTAATTTCGAAATAGATACACTTACTCTTATTTGTCTTTTACTATTTGTAGGTGCTGTAGGTAAATCTGCCCAGATAGGTCTCCATACTTGGTTACCAGATGCTATGGAAGGTCCGACACCAGTTTCTGCATTAATTCATGCAGCTACCATGGTTACAGCAGGTGTTTTCTTGCTTGCGAGATGTTCACCCTTATTTGAATATTCACCAACAGCTTTAATTGTAGTAACTGTAATGGGTGCTATGACCGCGTTTTTCGCTGGTACCACAGGTTTATTGCAAAATGATCTAAAACGCGTTATCGCTTATTCTACTTGTAGTCAATTAGGTTATATGGTCTTCGCTTGTGGATTATCTGGATACTCTGTAGGTGTCTTTCACCTTGCAAATCACGCTTTTTTTAAAGCGTTATTATTTTTAAGTGCAGGTTCTGTTATTCATGCTATGGGAGACGAACAAGATATGCGTAAAATGGGAGGACTTGTTAGAGTTTTGCCATATACTTATGCTATGTTCTTTATAGGTTCTTTAGCTTTAATGGGTTTCCCGTTCTTGACAGGTTTTTATTCAAAAGATGTTATTCTAGAAATGGCGTATGCTCATTACACATTACATGGGCATTTTGCTCATTGGTTAGGTACATTAGCAGCATTCTTTACTGCTTTTTATTCCATGAGGCTATTATATTTAACTTTTTTAGCAGAAACCAATAGTTACAGACAAATTATGATCAATGCACATGACGCACCGTTTGCGATGGGATTTCCTCTTTTTATATTATCTTTAGGTAGTATTTTTGTAGGTTATTTAACTAAAGATATGATTATTGGAGTAGGAACGGATTTTTGGGGTAATGCTTTATTTACTCACCCTACACATTTAACAATGTTAGAAGCTGAGTTTATTCCTCATTATATCAAACTGGTTCCAGTAATTTTCAGTATAACTGGGGCAATTTCTGCATTCATTTTTTATATGAATTATGCAAATAAACTTTATGAATTTAAGGTTAGTCGAATTGGTCGTAATTTATACACTTTTCTGAACCGTAAATGGTTCTTTGACAAAGTATATAACGACTTTGTGACTCAAAATATGCTAAATTTTGGATACCATACATCTTATAAGTTAATCGATAGAGGGGTTTTTGAATTTCTAGGTCCTTTAGGATTGTCACGTTTAGTATCTAAACGCGGAAGTGATCTTGCTCAACTACAAACTGGTTTTTTATACCACTATGCTTTTGTAATGCTATTAGGTGTTACTTTTATAATTGCTATTGTGGGGTTATGGGACATGATTATACCTTTAATGGATAGCCGCTTAATCTTTATTTTATTGATAACAGCTTTTTTTTCATCAAAGTACTTAAAAAATTAAATAAGGTCTTAAGTGAACAACTTAATCCTTAATATTTAATGTAAGCCTTTATAAAACTTATGTTTTTCAGCTCAAATTTATTATCTACACTCATTTTGTTACCTTTAGTAGGTGCTTTTGGAATGTTATTTGTTCCTTCACGCTATACTGACGTAATAAAAACAACAATATTATCTATTTCATTAATTGAATTTATACTTTCTCTGAATTTATGGATGCAATTTGACAACTCTACAGCAAAGTTTCAATTTGTTGAGGTTTATGAATGGATCGATAATTCGAATATTATCTTCTATTTAGGTATAGACGGTATTTCGCTGTTCTTTGTATTATTAACAACATTATTAATTCCCATTTGTCTTCTAGCAAGTTGGGATGCTATAAAAAATAATCAAAAAGAATATTTCATTGCGTTTTTAGCAATGGAAGCTCTTGTTATAGCAGTTTTCTGCGTTCTGGATTTAATTCTATTTTATGTCTTCTTTGAAAGCGTTTTAATACCTATGTTTATTATTATAGGTGTTTGGGGATCACGCGAGCGTCGTATACGCGCGGCCTATATGTTTTTTCTTTATACATTATTAGGTTCTGTTTTAATGTTACTTGCAATTTTATATATTTATTATTCAGCAGGTACAACAGATTACCAAATTTTATTAACAACTCAATTCGATCCTCAAGTACAAAAATTACTTTGGCTAGCATTCTTCGCATCATTTGCTGTAAAAGTTCCTATGTTGCCAGTACATATTTGGCTTCCGGAAGCTCACGTGGAAGCTCCAACAGCAGGATCAGTTATTTTAGCGGGTATCTTACTAAAGTTAGGTAGTTATGGATTCTTACGCTTCTCATTACCTCTATTCCCTTATGCTTCTGTATATTTTACACCTCTTATCTACACGTTTGGTGTTATTGCCGTAATCTATACCTCTTTAACCGCTATTAGACAAACAGATTTAAAACGTATTATTGCCTATGCTTCGGTAGCTCATATGAACTTGGTTCTTATAGGTATGTTTGTTTTCAATACACAAGGTTTAGAAGGAAGTATCTTACAACAATTAAGTCATGGTTTAGTTTCCGGTGCCTTATTTCTTTGTGTTGGGGTTATTTATGATAGACACCATACAAGGCTGGTTAAGTACTATAGTGGATTAGCTCATACTATGCCAATTTACATTGCTATTTTCATGTTTTTCAGTATGGCAAATATCGCTTTACCTGGAACAAGTAGTTTTGTTGGCGAATTTTTGATTTTAGTAGGTGCTTTCCAAACTAATACTACTGTATGTGTGCTCTCTGCCACAGGTATGATTTTAGGAGGGGGTTATTCCCTCTGGTTATTTAATCGTGTAGCATTTGGTAATATAAAAATACAGTACATGTCTCAGTTTTCAGATATAAACCGTCGTGAATTAGCGACACTTCTTCCACTAACTATTTTAACTTTGGTTATGGGAATATACCCTGAAATATTTTTAGACCCTATGCACGTCTCGTGCAACAACCTATTAGAGCACATAAATCTTTTTAATTAGTGCTTTATTAAAGCCTGTAACTCAGTGGTTAGAGTGTACGCCTGATAAGCGTAAAGTCGGTAGTTCAAATCTACCCAGGCTTAACCTATGTTATTAAATCCGATCTGATAAAGTTTTGCTAACAATGATTTTGGGTCCACGTTTAAACAAAAATAATTCAAACACTTCGAAATAAGAATATACCTCATATAACCTATTTCAATAAATAAAACAAAGGGTGGTTAGCTCAGTTGGTAGAGCTTCTCGTTTACACCGAGAAAGTCAGCGGTTCGAATCCGTTACCACCTAAATACCCCA
>Ga0206125_10004410_pt1 | contig 12530 bp, 16 predicted proteins | sample Helgoland_Spring_4_FD_148598 | JGI IMG/M metagenome (GOLD analysis project Ga0206125, IMG submission 148598) | Pelagic subsurface seawater microbial communities from Kabeltonne, Helgoland, North Sea - Helgoland_Spring_Bloom_20160331_1 | ecosystem: Environmental > Aquatic > Marine > Epipelagic ... | reverse complement strand
GTTTGCGTCGATAAACTTCACGCAGCGGCTCAGCATTGCAATAAGTGCGGCCCGTGTTGGTGTTTCGTCACAAACTAATGCCGTGCGCACGTTAGTGCCCTTAAAACACATTTCTAGCGTCAGGCGCGATACGTCCAGTTCGTGCAAATTCTGCAAGCTTTTCGCGGTTGCCATCTCTTTCAAGGTTATTCGCTCGCCGGGTGTTAGCTCGCCCGCTTTTGGGTGAGTTAAATACCAAGCCTTTCCAGCCGTTTGCAATTGCTGTATGAATTGCGTCGATGGCGTCGCTTTCGTCGGTGTGTTCATTTTGTAATTTGATTAGTGCCCTTTGTTCGGTTTTGGGCGATTTGTATTTAAATCTGTGGTCTGTTTGTTTGTACTCTTTCCATTCGTTCCATGCCGCTTCGAATTTTTCCGATTGAAACGGCAAAACAACATTCAACACTTTCGCACTATTAGTAAGTGTATTAGTAGTTGATATAGTAGTTGTTATAGTATGTGCTGAATTCTGCGCACTCGTTTGCGCGGATTTACGCACTCGTCTGCGTGAATCTACGCACTCGTCTGCGCTATTCTGCGCACTCGTTTGCGCTAATCTACGCAGTCGTCTGTTGTATCTGTCACCTTCTCGAACAAGAAAACCAGCGTTTACAAGCTTGGAAATATAGCCCCTTGCCGTGGCCGTCGATACATTCAGCAACTCGGCAAAGTGTTCGTTTCCTGCAAAACATGGTTTATTCTTATCCTCAAAGCTGGCAACCTCAGCAAGCAACACCCTTTCGTTTGGGTGCAGCTCGCCAAGATTCCACAATTCCAGCGGGATATAAATGCCTTTGCGTTTCATCTGTCTTTGCAGCACTCAAGCAAATAGCCCATTAGCGCAGGCGCTTCAATGCAAAATGCAATCGACGTATTACCGTCGCCGCCTTGTTTGGCCCATGTTGTTTCGGGTTCAATGTTTCCCTTTATGCAATCGGCTTTAAACTTCTGCAAAGCCTCAACAAGTCGCGTTGTTTGTACAAGTAACGTTGTGCTGCCGTCGGCTGTCATTAGCGCCCAATGCTGTGCGGTTGTTGTGTTTATGCCTGACGGTTTACCGTGGCTTTGGTATTCAATAAAATAGTTTTGTGTACGGTGCGCCATGCGGTCACGCTTCACTTCAATTTTTTGATGCGTTAGAATGGTGTCTAAAATCTTTTCGCCTTCCTCGCCATATTCCAAGTCTGCGCGAAAATCGCTGTAGTCTTTCATGCTTTTTGTTTTTGGTTGATTTGCTCCACGTTCTCGGCTACCACGTCGAACAGTTCGAACGGGTCAACGCCGTCCATTTGCATCAACTGGCCGCTGTGTTTCAGTATCCCGGTGGGATTGCTATAAATGTAATTTTCAACCGTCCGGCGTGATACGCCCAACCTTTCGGCGCAGTTGTCCAAGCCTTCAAAGTGTTTAAGTATATACGCCTTTAGTTTCATTGTATTCGATTCTGATTTCATGGCTTATGTGTTTATCTCGCAGGTCGTCAACGTACCTTTCAAAGCTGCTGTAGTTCTCAAACGTTACGCGCGTATTTAGCTTTGGCAGTCTGACGGTGTAACGTACCTCAGAAAGGGAAATTTCCGCCATCTTCTGCAGGTTGTTGGGTTTCCTTTTTTGTGTCGTCTTCAATGCTGTAATTGCGCACTACGAAGCTGCAAAATATTTTCAGCGGTCCGGGTTCAGGCAATGGGTTGCCATCTTCGTCGGTCGTCTTTTGCCATTCCCGTGTTTGGATTTTGTATTCCACCTGCATTTTTTGACCGGGATGCAATGAGATTGCTTCGTCAACCATGTCTTTGAGAAACTCCAGCGGCACGATTTGGGTGTACTGGCCGTCTTTGACTTCCAAATGAATTTCGCATTTTCTGAAACCGCTTGCAAACTCCATCGGTTTATTAACTCGTTTAATAACGCCCTCTGTTGTGTGTATCATTTTTCTAAAATTGAATGTGATTTGATAAGATTCTGTGAATTGTGTTTGTGACCAGTTCGGCAAATCGATTGCACGCAACTGGTTTAATTTTAACCGCTCGAATATCTCACGCCAGCGGTTCGGCGTTGGGTTAGTGTCTATTATTTCATCCTCTAAGCCGTCATCGTCGTCTTTCATTGTGGACGTGCTGAGCAGCAGTAAAGCGTAATCTTTGACGTCTTCCACGTGTGCGTCTTGGTCAGCCTCTACGCTATCAAAAAACTCGTCAAGGCTATTCATCTATTTCGTCCTCGCCGTAAACGCCAGCAGTGTAAAAGCCTGCAAGCTTTAAAATGGCACGCGATAAGGCCCGTTTTTCAGCCATTGCAATCGGGTAGGCATTTCGGTTATTTGCTTTGCTCGCCTCGCCATACGTTTCTACCTTGCCTATTTCGCATTTTGCGTACGCTTTAATGCAATATTTTCCATCTTTGGGGTCTGAGTATTCCGGCACGGTAGAAAATCGAACCTCAGCCTTTATTTTAGCTTGTAAATGTTCGACGCCTCGGCGCGTCATAATTACAAAGCCGCGCGGGTCTTTGTGGAAATGGTCCGGGTGCATATCGTATTTTGCGGATAGCGCCCGAAGTTCGTCAGTGTTATTCATCGTTCACGGTTTTGCTTAAGGTGCATCTTCATTTTGTCAATCAGGCGAATAAACTCGCGTTCCTCGGCTAAGTCTTGCTGCCACTGGTTGAATGACTGCGGGGCTGTTACTTGTACGCTTGAGCGCACGCAAATAGGTTTTTTCATAATTTGTCGTCTTGGTGTTTGTCGTGTTGTTCGTCGGCCTCTTCGTAGTAGTCGCGGCCTTCGTCTTCGTCGTCTGCTGGGTAGTCGTATCCTTCTCTCCACATCTTACAGCGTGTTTGCAAATTGCGTGAATTCTTCGTCGCCCATTCGTGCTTCGAGTACATCCAAAACCGCGCAAAGTGCTACGCCAGCTTCGCGGCTCAAATCTTGCATAAGCAAAACGGCGCTTTCTTTCAAAGTCTTTGTGTCTTGCTTTGCGATTGCTGCGTGGAGTTTGTTTTGTGCGTTCATGTCGATTGTTTTTGTTTGTTTGACTGAGTCAAAGATACGCAACTTATTTCGTTACGCAAGCTTTTTCGTAAAAAACTTTGATTTTTTTTTAGGGCACAAAAAAAGCCCCCACGTTTGGAGGCTCTTTAAATCATCTCTATGTAACAAACTAGGAAACAACCCTAGCGGCTAGGGTTAGTCATTTTTTCGCGCTTCTCTGCGTTCCTTGCGCCTGTCGCTTACGATTGCGCTTATTAGCGTGTCAAGCCATCCGAATACCTTGTTGTCGGCTTCCGTTGGCGTGAGATTCACAATAACCTTCACGAATGCCATGATAGCCAAAAGTATCTCAGCCCAATATGTCTGTATCAATTCTCCCATGATGTAAAATTTAGTGCAAGGTATTAAAGCGGCATTAAACAATTGATAGCCGTATGCCCACCGATAACCACGCCGCAACCTATCGCCTGTTTTTTGTAGTGCTTAGCATATGCCGCCGCGTACGTTTCGCGGTCAAGGCCGCAACCCACTTGCATACCGAATAACTTGGTACGATTGCCAACCATCCATTCAACATAAGCCTGCGTATGTATATGCCCCTGCACCGTGCTTTGTAGGTCGTTCTTTGCCTTTGTGCGTGCGGTGCCGCCTTCCCCGTGAATAAATTGCACGCCATCATACTCAACGCGCTCTGTCCAGTTCCATGACGTACCTAACACTTCGTTGAATGACTTAATCCAAACGCTGGGAATCGATGAGCTAAACGCCCTGCGCATTACAACGCGGTCATGATTTCCGATAATGCAATCGGCCACGGGAAATGCTATCCGCCATTTTTGCAGGTCTTCAATTGCGCGTTCTAACTCCGTCCTTGCGCTTTCTCCGTCTGGGTCTGTTTCGTGCCTGCTGGTGGCGTGCGAGTCGATTAAATCGCCTATGAATACAACCTGATTGCACGCGTACTTATCGTAGGTTTCAAGGCAAAATTCAAAATAGCCTTCCTTCTCAAATGGGCAATGCAGGTCACCTATTACAATCAGTCTACGCTCTTTGTTGCGTAGGAAATCCAGCGCTTTCTTTTGTTGGGCTGTTACCCGTGGGCGTATTGTGTTAATCATAGAGCCACACTAGGTCCTCCGTTTTTCCGTCATCGTCGTCCACATGGATAAACGTGCGGCCTATACCGATGCGGTTGAATCCCGCGTCATAAAGTGCGCCCAAAATATAACCCCGTGTACGTTCATCTGAGCAGCTAATATCAGCCGCCAAGCCTTTTAAATGTGAACTGCTTTTTTTCCCTCCAACGGCTCGGTTGTGAGAGCTGCACCGAACGCCCGACGTGATAACGAAGCTCACGCCCGCTTTGTGGCGTGCGTCGTCTAGCATCAACAAAAAATCCAAATCCATCACGTCAATACCAAGGCCGTCAGAATGAGTGCGGCATTTCTTGCACTTGCAATCAAATTCATCATATCTAAAATATCTCAGTTCCATATTATCGAACAGGCTGCAACAAAGATTATAATATCAGCAACGTCCGCACGGCCATACTCGCGCGCCTTATAAGTTGCGTTCACCATTACCGTCGCTAATATAATCCAAATCATTTTTGCAGTTTTGCAAGCATTAACTCGATTTTGTGGACGCTGGCCAGTAGTTCTTTCATGTCGCTTTTAATTTCGTTGCTGTCAATTTCGAGCTGGATTACGCGGCTTTTGAGGCGTGCCACCGTGCTATTTAAGTTCACCCACACACCAACCAAACCAGCCACCACCGGCGCAACCACTGCCACAAATTCCCATTCCATTACTTTTCTTTTTTCTGTATGATATACCAATTCGAATTGTGGCACAAGATAGTAATGCCATCATAAGCACGATTGAAATCGTAGGAGGTTGCGCCGTCTATAGTTACGCCTGAATCCCCTGTATTCGGTCGCAGGCTTACGTATTGATTTGCCGCTATTGTGCCATCGCTATGGAACTGGATGCTGCGCCCTTCGTTATCTGCAACCAGCGGCAAATAAATAATGCTTGCACCGTTGCCGCCTGACCACGTATTCATTATCATATAATCAATCGGCCGCACGTTGTACGTCGTGCCTGTTCGATTCGTCACGGTGGCGGTTCTATACTGCACGCGTGAACCGTAACTATCCTCACCAATAAGCAGCGTCCTATTTAGCGCCTCCGTTGCACCTGTCACGCCTAAGCCAGGGTTATGTGTTATCGGGTCAACCACATCGATTGCGTCGCCTATGGCTGTCGTAACGGTCGAAGCATCCCGCGCAACTAGAAACGCCTCTAATTCGGTTTCGATTGGTCGAGCTGTAAACGTCAAATTGAATAATGCAAAGTCGCCGGCTGTGTCGTCCAGCACTTGCCACATTTTTAAATCACTACCGAAGACCGTGCCGCGTTGTATCGGTGTGCTAATCCGCTGGCCCGCTAATATTTCTTGCACTCCTAAACGGTTAATCCCTAGGCCTGTACCTGTGTAGTTTAAGCTTTGCCATTGTGTTACCGGTACGGCATTGACGCCCACGATGACGCGAATAACCCCGTCGGCGTTCTGTGTTTCACCGTCACCAAATAAACAAAGTCCTTGGTCAATCTCGGCGCGTGCCGTGTCGCTGTTGGTAGCTGTAAAAACAACCTCATCGCCTAGCGCATTATTGCCAAGGAGGTCAGCACGCAATACCACGATTTGAAAATCTGCCGTTGATGTGTTCACCAGCGTGCCATCCAATCCGCCATCGTCATCGATGCCGACAATAGTAACGCTTAAATCCATTCCGGTTTGGTCGCTTGGTAGCGCTGGCGTATTAATCACAATCGGCACGGTAATTTCACCGCCTTCGTTCCTGTTGAATACGTAGCTAACGACTTCATAATATTCTGGCGTCGCCGTCCATTGTGGCGTGCTGTAAACGTGTGAAGTGTATTCGAGTACGCCGTCATCCAACGCGCCGAGCTGAAAATCTAAAGTCGTTTCCGTAAACTGTGCATCCCGTTGCAGGTACTGCGTGCCAACCTTAACAAGGAAGCGAAGCATCACACGCGCTACAAGGTCGTCGCCGGTAGCTACGCCGTCGCCAGCATACTCGTAATTAAATGTGCCGGTAATTGCGAATTCTGTATCCTGCAAGTAATCTATATCGGTATCTTCTAACGTGTTGCCGAATTCGGTTTCTGTGTAAAGGTTATCGTAAATGAGCGGATAGTTGCCATTGTATTTGCGCGTGCGCCGCACTTCCTTTAACGGTGCTAGCCCACTGTATTGGTATCCGCGTAGCCGCTCCAGTGTCGAATCAAATGCACGCGCTGCGTTATATGTGTCCTGTGTTATATCCGTGCCGTCTTTTTGTTTGCCTTCTACGGTTAGGGTAGTACTCGCCTGCTGTGCCCCTAATGGTAAGAACCACCAAACGCCTTCGCTTTGAAATAACCGCGCGTTAAATACCATGGTCAGGCTTTCGAGTATCTCAAAGGTTGAATAGTATTGATTAACTCCGTTGCTGTCTGGGTTGCCTAACGATGGATTATAAATACGCGTATCAATCAATTGATTGCTACCGGTATAATCTACCGCGTCGAAATCATTGAGGTAATAAAGAAAGTCGTCAGTACCCCAAAGATGGGTCGCCCGTGTGCGGTTCAAACATTGCAGCAGCATGGTCGGCACATCTACCAAGCCTGTCGAATCGTGCTTAACGTATTGCAAATTACCAAGGTCGTCGGCTGCTGTTAGGGTGTTTTGAATTGGGTAATAATCAAATGGCCGCGTGACTTGCTCCGGATATAATACCCCAAACCAATACGGATTATTTACCCCGTCCGGGTCTTTGTAAACACTGACCGAAAAACGAAGTTCTGGCGTTGTGCTTATATCGTCCATAAACGCCGTATGAATTGTATTTTCCTCCGTCAGCGTGAATGTCAACTCACTACCGATAACGCCCTGCATCCGGTCTTCATTGTTCCCGGTGTAGCTTAAAATAAAACCGTCAGAACCAAGCACAAAAGTGGTTGTTGTACCTGTAAAATTTGAGTCGTGAATATTTACCCGGTAGTCCGTGCCAAGGTCATCGGTAAACTCTGCGTAAAGTCGTATAGGGTCAGCCATTTAAAATCCTCTTACTCGGTTTCGGTCGATTGCATTGCGTTCACTTGTTAGCAGTATATCACGGCCTGAAATCTTGCCGGTTACTTGTACGTGCTGGCCGCCCATCATGCTGCGCAATTTGTCAAGTGGCGCAATTACCTCCGGGTTTGTTTTTGCGCCGGGATATTCACCAACAAGGCCAAGCGTAGGGCCTGAAACTATACCGCCATCGGCAAAGGCTGCGATACCTCCAATAAACCCGTCAAGCATCGAAAGGCCTGCAACAATAAAGGCAGGACTTGATAAGCCCCCACTAAATAAATTGGCGGGGTTGGTTGGGCTTGTGGCGTTTGCAATAACATTCATTTTTGCAATTTGTATTAATGAACGTATTGCAGTAATGGCCAAACCCTTTAACGCTTGGCCTGCTGTTTGTTCACCGCTTACGACGTCCGCAACTGCTGCGCCAAAAGCCATTCCAAAGGCGTTACTGACTTCAATAGCTTTCATCATGCTGCTGGTGGCGGCTTCCTTTAATTTGTCAAGGTTTTCAATCATGGCATCCGTGCCATCGTCAATATTAAAAGCCTCATCAAATTCTTCTGAAAATTCATCGAGGCCCAAATCGATACCTAAATCTGCGTTTGCAGTATCTCCAAAAAAAGCTTTATTTAAATCGACTGGCTCGCCCTCAAAAAGTTCGCTTTTCTGCGTGCCTAATTTGTCCAGTTCTTGCTTTAAATCAAACGCCGCTTTTGAAGCTTTAACCATTTCGAGCGTCAGCGTTTTCGTGCCTCCGGCTGCCTCTTCGCTGTCTTCGTCTGTGCCTTCTAATTGGCTGTTGACTTCTGCCAACATTTCGCCCATTTTTTCAAGTTGTCCGGTAGCGGCTAAGTATGCCGTGGTCGCTTCGTTCTGCTCTTTCTTTGCCTTGCCTCCGTAACCTTCAGCAACAATTGCATCTTTCGCGTCTTTTTCCTTTTTTAATTCATCGACCAGTTTTTTCTGCTTGTCAATCGACGCTTCAATATTTCGCTTCTGTTCCTCAAGCGTTAAATTCTTGTTTGCCTCGGTTAAGTCATCAATTGCAGTTGTTGCTTTTTTGGTTTCATCCGTGAGCATTATGATACCCGTGACAATTAACGCCAAGGCCGTGGCAGCAAGTGCAAACGGGTTTGCAAGCATTGTGCTATTGAGAAATTTAAACGCTACCTGTGCCGCTTTGATTCCGCTTATTAAGTTGGGCAAAATAAGCAAGACGGGGCCAATGGCTGCCGCAATTCCTGCAATGGCTAAGGCCACATTTTTTGTGCCGTCGCTGGTGCCTTGTAAGAACTGCACAAACGTTTTAAGCTGGTCAACGATAGGGCGTAAATATTGCACAAGCAAACGGCCTATTTCCTCCTGTAAGTCGCCGAATGAATTAGCCAGCTGCGTGAATCCACCATCTGCCTCGGCTGCTGCTTCTGCGCTACCTCCGTACTGCTTGTTCAGTTCGTCAAGTATCAGCGTTTGAGCCTCTGCAAGGTGGCCCGTTTCCGTAAGTGACTTAATTACCTTTTTTTGGTCTTCGCTAAATTGTATACCTGAACGGCTCAACGCGCTAAGGTTTGCCACCGGGTCGTTTAACGCTTTACCCAATTGAATGGACGCGCTTTTTAAATCGCCATCCAATCGCGTGGCAAGGTCTAACGCTGCCTCCTGTGTGCGTCCAAAGTTCTCGCCCGTAATATTAGTAAACGTCAAAAGCTGCGCGGTTGCATCCTTCAAAATCACCTCATCACCGAACAGCGTTTTATTCTGCAAATCGGTTGCCATATTCTGCAACTCCTGCGAAGTGATTCCGACTTGTCCCGCCGTAGACTTTAAACCCGCTTCAACCTGTGCAATGGCTTTAGACTGTTCGCGGAATGCCTGCACGCTGCTTGCACCCATTAAAGCCAGTGGCGCAGTTATTCCGACGGTCATATTTCGGCCAAGCTGCTGAATCTCTCGCGTGTTCTTGGCTATGCTTTTGCGTGCGTCGCCAAGTTTCTTGTTTAGCTGCGTGGTATCCGCACCAACTCTTACAATTAAATCGCCTAATTTTGCCATGCTCTTACTTTGCTAACTGTCGCAAGATACCAATTCCGTCGGCAGCCTTTTCTTTCTTCTCCCATGGGAAGGTTGCTAAGTCTTTCGGGGTTATCCTTTTCTTTACGTGTGGGTTGATTGTAATGGCTGCAAGCCACCGCGTGCGCTCCCATTCCGCTTTTTCCCGTTCTTCGATTTCTTTGTAGTGCCCCGCCATTGCGTTGCCAAACTCTGCGAACGTCAAACCATAAAGCAAAAAAGGGGTTAGACGCAATTGGCCTAACCCCATTTCTTCTATTTCATCCCATGTCAACGGCTTGCCTTGGCCTTTGTTTTTTTTTGTGTGCCGCCCATGACTTTCGCCACGGCTTCGCTGAGTTTTTGCAAGTCTGATATTTCTATCATACCAAAGAAATCATCTACGTCCATTTCGAACGCCATGCCTTGGCTTTTGCAACCCTCCTGCACAAAATAATAAACCAGCTCAGGAATTAAAGTAACGTCGTTGCTGTCAACGTCTGCCACCTTTTTACCTGTCGCATCTTCAAACTTTCTCCAAGCGCGCATTGTTGCACGAATTGGAAAGGTTTTACCGTCTAGTTTTATCTCTACCATGTGGCAAAGATATTACGAAATCACCTCGCGTACAACTGTGCCAGTTACTTCGATAGTCATAGAAAAGCCAACATTGTCTTCTACGCCTGCGGTTTGCTCAAGACTTGAGATATAACCTTCAATATCAAATTGCTCGTCTCCTATGTTTGCAGTTACTCCGGCTCCAGTATTTGTGAAAATTACAAAAAGCTTGTCGCCTGCCAATTGGTGGTCGATGAGTTGGTTGTATCCGTTAGTAGCGTCCTCTGCAAAAAGGCCGCTCACGCTCATGCTGGCCGACTTCAAACCGGGCAAAAGTTCACGGTATCCCCCGCTGGTTTTTGTAGTAATATCTCGCATGTCCGTAGTCATGGAAATGCTGCACTCTGTTACGTGGTCGAGTACTACCTCTGAATCGTCTGTAGTTCCAAGAAATACCCGAATGCTCGATGAATTTATAATGCCTGTTGTTTGTGCCATTACTCTTTAATTTTTTTTGATTCTTTTTTTTCGGGCTTGTCTAGATAGCCGCCTTTTTTAAGCTTTGCGGCAAACTTATTTGAAACGTCTACAACCTTTCCGGCGGGCCATTTCCAGCCGCCTTTGTTGTATGGTTTTTGTATCGTTACCTTCATGCGTGCAATTTACTCAATTTAAATTTCATCGGTTGGCTCATCCGGAAACCAACCATTCTCAACCATATATTCCTGTGTTCTTATGGTCGTATCGCTCGGGACGATATGCCCGAACGGGAACTTCTGATTCACTTGCACGTAACTGCTCAGGCTGTACCGCTCATCATTCGAAAGCTCAGGGAAGCAAGCAACGAGGCGTTCGAGCGTTGCCGCTGGGTGAACGTTTATCAAATACTCGGCATCCACCTGCAAAGCGTTCTGTACTCCGTCAGGGTGCACCACGATACCGAACACGGCTGAATCAACTTCCCACTCTGCCTGTATCAAAACGGGTCGGCTGATGTTGTACAGCTCGCGCGTGATTTGCTTTGCCCGTGCTTCGCTTGTCTGCGTGTCCGTTGGTAGTACTATGATATATCCGTTCATGAGTATATGTCGTAAAACGTGTTGATGTTGGATTCAATGTCGGTGCGGTTACCGTCACCATTTTGGTCAACCCCCCACCAAATGACTTCTTGTATTTTTCCACCAAAATATTGACCTGCAGAGCTGTCACGCAGTGAACCTATTGATAAATTATTAACTGCAGGAAAGTCTGTTGTTCCTGTTGGACTAAAATCAGAACCACCATTTGTGTTAATAGTTCTATTAGTGTCATTTACCCAATACAAAAAATTTAATTGTTGAGTGTTTAAATTTCTTGAAGGACCGGGGATTCTATAAAGTTGTGTATTACGTGTCCATATCTGGTTTTGGTTCCCACTATCGTTATAAACATTACCAAACATTTTTTGACTATCCCCCGAATCAACTATAGCACTCACAGCCATCTGTTGGTTGGCAGTAGGAAAAACAACGTTTACAAGGGTAAATGGGTAATCTGAAAATAAAGAAACAGTTTTTTCTAACCAATCATTTGAACCATCAAACTCTACCGCAGGCTTTTCGTTCTCCGTCACCACGCCCGTAGTCCCATCGTAAATCTTCGGCATATTCGCGGTCGTCGTTTGCGCTGCGTCATTCGTGTTGCCGCTTTGGTCGTACCACTTCGATACAAACCCGTCATTGCTTCCACAGTGGTCAGCCAGTGCAACCGTATTGAGCTCACCGAATACATTGAAGCCGATGTCAGCGTAACTGCTCCCGTTGTAAACCTCTACCGCGTCACCTGTGTAAGCCGTGCGAAGTTTACGCAGTGAATACGCGGCTGCGGCTCCCGTGTACGTGTCGAGCAGTGGCGTGTTTTGGGTGAAGTAGTCGCCTATGTTTTCTTCGATGGATGCTCGTTGATTGGTTCGGTCATCTGAATAAATTATTAATTCCTGACGGTTTCCAATCCATGAGCGTTGAGCATATTGAGCATTACGGTCTTGGCTTATGGTGTTTGCTCTTACTGTGTTGCTTGTGTGAATCATACTCAGCACGTACTGCCCTGCACTTCGAGTCAATGCCGTTAGCGTTACGCTTGAGCCATTTAAATAATTTGCGCCATTTCTGACGACAGTTGCGGAATTAGTCCCTAGCCAGCCTCCATTATAGTTGCTGTGATAATCTGAATTTACAGTATCGCCTAAAATAAAACTGTTCCGCGTTGTAGTAAAATCAGTTGGCCTCAATACTGAAAAAACAGAATTAATATCGCTGATACGCGTAAAATCAAAAGACGTGCTTCCCGTTGAAGTTAAAGCTACGCGCCCCTCATCTTTTACCAACGCCCCACCCGTGTAAATCGTCGGTTCGTTTGCAGGTGCTGCCGCTGTCGCTGTATTATCGTTTCCTGATTGGTCAAGCCATTGATAGACCGTGCAAGTCGTACCCGTGCAGAACGTCGTAATAGCTGCCTCGTCGATGTTGCCTGAACCGTCGAAGCCGATTGTTGTGGTCGTGGAATCCGATGCCCTGCGGATTACCATGCAGTTGGTTACATTGCCATTCAATCGACGGGTTGAATATGCCGCCTCGGCTCCGCTGCCATACGTCTCGTTTAACAAGCCCGTGAACGCGGGTGCGGCTGTTACCTCCTCCCACGATTGCGCTAAGGTAAACGGCGGCACGCCATAGGTTGCGCCATCTTCGAAGCCGTCAAACGTGGC
>Ga0206125_10004408_pt1 | contig 12533 bp, 10 predicted proteins | sample Helgoland_Spring_4_FD_148598 | JGI IMG/M metagenome (GOLD analysis project Ga0206125, IMG submission 148598) | Pelagic subsurface seawater microbial communities from Kabeltonne, Helgoland, North Sea - Helgoland_Spring_Bloom_20160331_1 | ecosystem: Environmental > Aquatic > Marine > Epipelagic ... | reverse complement strand
TTGGAGAGTTTTTTTAGTGGATGGTAATTTAATCATACGAGATTTAGTTGTGGAAGGATTGAGCCTGGCCAGAACCCAAAGAGAAGAGTTTGCTTCCATCATTGCTAATAAAAAGTTTGAAGGACTAATTCAAAGTCTAAACGAATACATTACCAATAACTAAGGCTTATTTTTTTTATATCCTTTTTGCAAAATAAATAGGCCCATAATCAAAAATACTAATGAGATTGCCATGCTTGGGTAAAATGCTTCTTTTAAAAAAAGATAGCTAAAAAAAACACCGAAAATTGGCAGTAACAATGAAACTTGGGACATAAATACTAATCCATTGTTTATAATTAGTTTTGCTCTTATGTAAAAAGCAATCGCAGTTGAAACAATTCCCAGATAAATTAGGCTATAAAAACTTTCTATATGAAATGTCATTCCAATTAGATTAGGGTTAAAATAAAAAGTAAGCGGAGCTAATAATAAAGTTGCCCATATCATAGAGAAGCAAGTTATGGTTTCATTGTTATATTTAATAGTAATTTTTTTTATTATCACACCTCCAATAATATAAAAAAATGATGCACCCATCACAAACAAAACAGAAATTAAATTAGTATTTTCAGTAATATAGATTTGGTCATAAACTAAAATTGAAACACTCAAAAAACCAATGCAAGTTCCTATAAATTTAAATCTATTAAACTTATCATCCGTGAGAAAATGGGACAGAATGATCGCGTAAAAAGGTCCAGCCGACATAAGTAATGCAGCCAATCCACTGCTCATTTTATCAATACCAATTGCGATAAACACAAAAGGAATAGCGTAATTTATTAGCCCAATTAACAAGAACCAATAAAAATCCCTGGAATAAAAATCTTTTAATTTTACTGAGCTTAAAAAAAAAACTGATATAGCAACTGAAAATATACTTGCGAAAAATAGTCTTCCGGAAGCTAAGGTAAAAATATCAAAACTTCTTAGTACAATTTTGTAGTTAAAAAAAGCTGACCCCCATATGGCGGCAAGAATAAAAAGTAATAGATAGCTTTGAAAATTAGGTTTTTTCATGAATTTTGGTGGGCCCGCAGGGATTTGAACCCCGGACAACCCCGTTATGAGCGGGGGGCTCTAACCAACTGAGCTACAGGCCCTTAAATTTTTTATACCACCTCTTAAAAAAAAGAAAAACAGATTAATTGTCTAAAAAACTTTTTAACTGTCTTGATCTACTTGGATGCTTAAGTTTTCTAAGAGCTTTGGCTTCAATTTGTCTAATTCGCTCTCGGGTAACAGAGAACTGCTGCCCAACTTCTTCCAAAGTGTGGTCAGTATTCATTCCAATACCAAATCTCATTCTCAATACCCTCTCTTCTCTTGGTGTAAGAGATGCCAAAACTTTTGTGGTTGAATTTTTTAATCCTGTTTGAATTGCTGCATCCACAGGAATTAAAGCATTAGTATCCTCAATAAAATCTCCTAAGCTACTATCGTCTTCATCTCCCACTGGAGTTTCTAATGAAATTGGTTCTTTTGCAATTTTAAGAACTTTTCTAACTTTTTCCAAAGGCATGGCTAATTTTTTAGATAGCTCTTCAGGGGTAGGCTCTCTTCCATACTCACTCATCATTTGTCTAGAAGTTCTTACAATTTTATTAATAGTTTCTATCATGTGGACTGGAATTCTAATTGTTCTTGCCTGATCAGCAATAGATCTTGTTATTGCCTGTCTAATCCACCAAGTTGCGTAAGTTGAAAATTTATACCCTCTTCTATACTCAAATTTATCAACGGCTTTCATTAAACCAATATTTCCCTCTTGAATTAAGTCTAAAAATTGAAGCCCACGATTAGTATATTTTTTTGCAATAGAAATCACCAATCTCAAATTGGCCTCGATCATTTCTTTCTTTGCAATTCTCGACTCTCTTTCACCTTTTTTAATTTTATTTACTAAAATTTTAAAATCCGAAATAGAAATTCCAATATTTTTACTTAACTCTGTAAGTTTTTCTCTTGATACCTTAAATAATTTTTGTTCGTTCTTAAAAAATTTAGACCAATTTTTATCTCCACTTAAAAAAGATTCAAAATTAGGATTTAGCTCGTTGCCAACATAAAATTTAATAAAATCATCTCTTGAAATTCCATATTTAAGAGCTGCACGCATTAAATCCCCGTCTAGATTGATTGCTTTTTTATTTTCATTATAATTCAAAGCGACTAGATCTTCTTGGGTTACTTGATTGAATTGCAAACCAAGCATCTCTTCCATAATTTCTTTTTTAATTTTTTCGTAATTTTTCTTCTTACTGTCAGAAAATTTTTGACCACTCAATATGCATTGCAAGCTCTCTTCTTGATAGGCTATTAATTTTCTATAATTTTTTGAAATATTTTTAAAAGTTTCTAAGATTTTTGGCTTTAGTTCAATCTCTAAAGAAGCTAATGAAATATTAAATTCGTCATCATCATCTACAATATCAGCAGTTGTCTCATTAGTTTCTTCACCTTTTTCCTTAGATTCTTTTTTCTTTAACTTTTCTTCTTTTTCTTTTTTTTCTTTAATTGATTTTTTTAATTTATCGTCATCTAAAAAATTAGTATCAAGATCAATAATATCCCTCACTAACATTTCGTTATTGATTAGTCTTTCTTCCCACTCAAATATTTTTTTTGCTGTGACTGGACTTTCTGATAAAGAGCTTACCATTACATATTTTCCAGACTCTATTCTTTTTGCAATTGCAATCTCACCTTCTCTGGATAATAACTCCACTCCACCCATTTCACGAAGATACATTCTAATAGGGTCATCGCTTCTATCTTGATTTTTTGGCTGCTTGGACGTCTCAGATTCTAATTTTTTAACTTTAAAATCAGATTTCTTTTTAACAAAACAAATTGCTTGATCGAAAATATGTAAAACAGATTTTTCTAAACTTTCAACATTTGCATTTCTTTTTCCTAAAGATTTTTGCAATTCCTCATAGGTAATAAAGCCCCTACTAAGGCCTTTTTCCATTAGTCGTTCAAATGATTTGGATATTAATTTTTCCACGTTTTTCCTTTGAGAACTTATATTTTTTTTTCAAAATATGAAAAGATAAATCTATAAATTATTACTGTTTTTTAGCGAAATTAGCTCATCTAAAGCCTGTTCGCTCATATTGGAAGAAAATGATTTTTCCAACTCCTCTATTTTCTTATCTTTTTGAATTTTCTTTAATTGTAGCTCGTAGTCTTCAATTAAGCTTACAAAAGTATCGGCATCGACATTAGTCATAAAGGAGTTTGCATCCACAAATTTCAAAAAAGTGCCTATATTTTGAATGTTAGCACCAAGCAAAATTTCTTTGATTTTTTCATAATTGCAATTATCTCCATTGAGAGAAATATCCAGAAGAGTGGCACGGATTTTTTTAGTAAGCTCTAAGCTGAGGTCTATTTCTGATATTCTTTCTATATTTTTTTCCAACAATTTGGGAAATTTAATTAATAACTGACATAAAGAAAATTCCTTCACTTCCAGTTCCGACATCTCTAGTCTATCAATATCAAACTTGTTAGAGATCTGAAACTTATTGAGATTATTTTTATTTTTTTTAATTAAATTTTCAAAAATTTTATTTTTAAAAAATCCTTTATAGTATTTTTTGATAATCACATCTTCAATTGTATCTGCAATATCCATTAGTCTTTTTTCTAAATCTGCAAGTGAGGAGGCGCTGTAATCATGTAGTTGCTTAGTAGTATATTCAAATATAAATTCTGTAATATCTTTTTTTTTCTTAACTAAACTGTTAAAGCCATCTTTTCCAAACTTACCAACATAGTCATCTGGATCTAGACCTTGGGGCATGATCATAAATGAAACTGTGTGATTTGCTTTTGATATTTTGATAAGTTTTTCCGCTGCGCGGTAAGCAGCAGCAGCACCACTCTTATCTCCATCAAAGCAAATAATAATATTTTTAAAATTTCTCCATGCTAGGTTTATTTGGTTGTCAGTAATGGCAGTTCCCAGGGATGCACACACATTCTTGATATCGTGGTTGTATAGGCTAACTACATCCATATAACCCTCAACGATCAAAAGATAATCTGTATTTTTATTTTCACTTTTAGCATTATTAAAATTGTATAGGTTATTTCCTTTTTTAAAAAAAATAGTTTCTGGAGAATTGATATATTTTGCTGGAACTGAAGACAGCACTGTTCTTCCGCCACAACCAATAAACTCTCCAAATAAATTCTTAATAGGAAAAATAATTCTATTTTTAAATCTTGGAATTAAAATGTTTTTTTGCTCGTGTAAATAAAACAACCCTGTCTCAATTAATTCTTTTTCGTTATATCCAAGTTTTAAAAAATGATTACTTGCACGATTGCCATCATCACAAAAACCTAATTGAAAATTTTCTATAGTAGCTTTTTTTAAAGATCTATTTAATAGATAATCTAAATGACTTTTATTTTCTTCTGTAAAAATATTTTTGTGACAATAATTAAAAAATAATTGAAAAATTTTTTCAGATCGTTTTACTTTTTTTTCAGTTTCCACATCTAATTTTGAAAACTTATATTCTGACATTCCTGCTTTGGAAGCCAATCTTCTAACTGCGTCACCAAAAGTAAGCTTTTCAATTTTTATTAAAAAGTCAAAAATACCTCCATGCTCACCACTACTGAAACAATGATAAAAACCTTTTTCATCGTTAACTGTAAAGGAAGGTGTTTTTTCATTGGTGAACGGAGACAATCCTACAAATTCCTTGCCTCTCTTCGTAAGCTTAACTATAGACCCAACAACATCTGATACTTTTAGTCTTTGTGTAATTTCTTCAAGATATGATTTTGGATACTTCATTATCCTTGTAACTGTTCTTTTAAAATCTTTCCTGCTTTTGCAAAGTCCATTTTTCCTAAATACTTACTTTTTAAAACCGTCATTACTTTTCCCATGTCTTTGATGCTTTGCGCAGAAGAATCTGAAATAGCTTGATTGCAAGCTTTTGCAACCTCATCATCGCTCATCTGTTCTGGCAAAAATTCTTTTATAATTGTAATTTCTGACTTTTCTTTTTCTATCAAATCTTGTCTTCCACCTTTTTCATACATTTCAATGGACTCTTTCCTTTGTTTCATCATTTTGTTCAAAATATTTGTGATGTCAGTATCTAAGATTTCTTTTTGATCTCCTGTTCTCAGCTCAATTTCTTTATCTTTTTTTTGAGACACTATGGATCTAAGAGTTAAAACTCGGTCGGAGTTTTTTGACTTGATTGCTTCGTTCAAAGATAGGTTTATTTTTTTAAATATTTCTGACATTGGAATTTTTATACACTATTCTACTTTAGTTGCTTGACGAGTTTAAGTCTTTTTCATATGTTCCGCCAAAGTTTTTTTTACACAAATGATTCTTTAACCTATGAGTTGTATTTTTGTTAAATAAAGAAATAACCACAGAATCTGAATATTTATATAATCAACAATCCACAGGTATTTTAGTTTTAGAAGACGGAACCACTTTTAGAGGTTTTGGACTGGGGGCAGAATCGCATGCTGTTGGTGAAGTTTGTTTTAATACATCAATGACTGGTTACCAAGAAATTATCACAGACCCTTCCTATTCAGATCAAATTATTAATTTTACTTTTCCCCATATTGGAAATGTTGGCACTAACTTGGAAGATATTGAATCTGACAAAATATGGTTAAAAGGAGTAGTTTTTGGAAAAGAAATTACAGATCCATCTAACTACCGATCTTTAGAAAATTTGAATGTTTGGCTTAAAAAAAATAACACTGTTGGAATTTCAGGAATAGACACAAGGGCACTAACTAACTTAATTAGAAAAAAAGGCTCCATGAAAGGGACTATTGTGCATGACAAATCCAATTCCAATAAGAAAGATTTTTATTTAGAGCAGTGCAAACAGTGGGGAGGGTTGAAGGGTTTGGACTTAACATTAAAGGTTTGTTGCAAAAAACCCTACCAATGGGAGGATACGGCTCTTTGGGATAAACAAACCGGGTACAACAAAAATAACAAGCACTTAGTTCATGTTGTGGCAATTGATTATGGGGTTAAAAAAAATATTTTAAGAAATTTTTCTAATCTAGACTGCAAAATAACCGTTGTTCCTGCTGATAGTTCTTTTGAGTTAATTGAAAAATTAAATCCTGATGGTATTTTTTTATCAAATGGTCCAGGAGACCCAGCTGCAACATCTATATTTGCTAAAAATTGTATCCAAAAAATACTAGAGAAACAAATTCCTATTTTTGGGATTTGTTTGGGGCATCAATTGCTTGGTCACGCACTAGGTTGCACAACTAAAAAGATGCACCAAGGTCACAGGGGCGCAAATCATCCTGTTAAAAACTTACTTACTGAAAAAGTTGAAATCACCTCACAAAATCATGGTTTTGAAATTGACCGATCAACTTTGCCTAAAGACATAGATATAACTCATGTATCTTTATTTGATGGTAGTATTGAAGGGATTTCTTGCAACGATAGATCTGCTTTCTCTGTGCAATATCATCCAGAAGCAAGTCCAGGACCTCATGATAGTAATTACTTATTCAAACAATTTATAAAAGTTATAAAATATAATGCCAAAAAGAAATGACCTTAAAACCATATTAATTATTGGAGCCGGACCGATTGTTATTGGGCAGGCTTGTGAATTTGACTACTCTGGAACTCAGGCATGTAAAGCACTGAAAGAGGAGGGCTATAAAGTTATTTTAATTAATTCTAATCCAGCAACTATTATGACCGATCCAAATGTTGCTGATAAAACTTATATAGAACCAATTACAACTGAAATTTTAGAAGAAATTATTAGAATAGAAAAGCCAGATGCAATCCTACCAACTATGGGAGGCCAGACAGGTTTAAATGCAGCAATGTTACTGCACAAAAAAGGCATACTGAAAAAATACAATATTGAGCTTATTGGAGCCAATGCAGAAGCGATTGACAAAGCAGAGGACAGACAGAAGTTCAAAAAACACATGAATGAAATAGGTTTGGAATCTGCAAGATCAGCAATTTGTACTTCTTTTGACCAAGCTAAAAAAATTTTAGAAGAAATAAATCTTCCTGTAATTATTAGACCTTCTTTTACCTTGGGTGGAACTGGTGGAGGAGTTGCAAATACAGAAGAAGAATACTTAAAAATATTAAAAAATGGACTCTCCTTATCTCCAACTCATGAAGTTCTTGTAGAAGAGTCTTTGGTAGGATGGAAAGAGTTTGAAATGGAAGTCGTTCGAGACAAAAAAGATAATTGCATCATTATTTGCAGCATTGAAAATGTAGATCCTATGGGTATTCACACTGGTGACTCTATGACAGTTGCTCCTGCCTTAACTTTAACTGACAAAGAATATCAAGTAATGAGAAATGCATCTATTAGTTGTTTGAGAAAAATAGGAGTCGAAACAGGAGGTTCGAATGTTCAATTTGCAATTAATCCTAAAGATGGAAGAATGATTGTAATCGAAATGAATCCAAGGGTATCTCGATCTTCTGCGCTTGCTTCTAAGGCCACTGGTTTTCCAATAGCAAAAGTAGCTGCAAAGTTAGCTATTGGCTATACTCTTGATGAAATCACAAATGACATCACCGGAAACACTCCAGCATCATTTGAGCCAACCATTGATTATGTTGTAACCAAAATACCCAGATTTGCATTTGAAAAATTCCAAAAATCAAAAGCAGAGCTTGGCACTGCTATGAAATCTGTTGGTGAAACAATGGCCATTGGAAGAAATTTTAAAGAATCTTTGCAAAAAGCACTGGTCTCCTTAGAGGTGGGGTTAGATGGTTTAGATTCTATTTCTATCAATAAAGAGGATTTGAAAAAAAAGCTTGCTGAAAACATTCCTCAAAAAATACTTTATGTGGCAGAGGCTTTTAGAATGAGCTTTTCAGCAGAAGAAATACACGCAATAACTAAAATTGACCCTTGGTTTTTAAAGCAAGTTAAGGAAATTGTTGATATTGAAAAAGAGATAAAAAAATCTGATGCTCTAGAAAACAAAGGTTTTTTTAAATTTATTAAATCCTCTGGCTTTAGCGATAAGAAGATATCTATATTAACCAATAAGCCCCTATCTGAAATTATTATAAAAAGAAATAAGTTAGGAATTGTTCCTGTTTATAAAAAAGTTGATACATGTGCTGCTGAGTTTGATTCTCAAACTCCCTATATGTATTCAACATACGATACCGGCATTGATGACTCAAATGATTGTGAATCTAATCCCACTGAAAAAGAAAAAGTAGTAATTATTGGTGGTGGCCCTAACAGAATAGGGCAAGGAATTGAATTTGATTACTGCTGTTGTCAGGCAAGTTATGCATTAAGTGAATTGGACTACGAAACAATTATGATTAATTGTAATCCAGAAACAGTATCTACTGATTATGATACTAGCGATAGGCTTTATTTTGAGCCACTGATTGAAGAATTTGTTTTGGAAATTTTAAAGAAGGAAAGCTCAAAAGGAAAATTAAAAGGAGTGATTGTTCAGTTTGGCGGTCAGACTCCTTTGAAATTGGCAAAAGCCATTCACGATAATGGCTATCCAATTTTAGGAACCCCCTTAGATTCTATTGATCTCACTGAAGATAGAGAAAGATTTAGTAATTTAATAAACCAACTTGGCTTGAAACAAGCTGAGAATGGCTTGGCTAGATCTAAAGAGGAAGCTTTTGAAATTGCAAAAAAAATTAAATACCCTCTCGTAATTAGACCTTCATACGTCTTAGGTGGAAGAGCTATGGAAATTATTCATGATGATGAGCAGCTAACAAGGTATATTCAAGAAGCTGTAAAAGTTTCGGGAAATAATCCTGTTTTACTAGACCGTTTTCTAAATGACGCAATTGAAGTAGATGTAGATGCTATTTGTGATGGGGAGAATGTTTTTGTTTCCGGGGTTATGGAGCATATTGAGGAAGCTGGAATTCACTCTGGAGATTCTGCTTGCTGTATACCACCCTACTCTCTTTCAGAAGAAATAATCAATGAGGTAAAGGTACAAACTAAAAAATTAGCTATCAACATTGGGGTTGTGGGATTAATCAACATACAATTTGCTATACAGGGTAAAAATATTTATGTTTTAGAAGTAAATCCAAGAGCAAGTAGAACTGTTCCCTTTGTTTCTAAAGCTTCCAATATTTCTGTAGCAAAAATAGCAACCAAAGTAATGTCTGGCTTGCTACTTAAGGATTTAAATGTACCAAACAAAAATTTAAAAACTTTTTCTGTGAAAGAGGCAGTATTTCCTTTTAACAAATTTCCAGAAGTGGATACTATTTTAGGTCCTGAAATGAAATCTACAGGAGAGTCTATGGGAATAGATACAGACTTTGGCATGGCTTACGCTAAAAGCCAAATCTCTGCAGGCAATACATTACCTAAAGAAGGTACTGTGTTTATATCTGTAAACGATAAAGACAAGCCTCATATAAAAAACTTCGCCAAAAAATTAGCAAAACTAGGATTTACCCTATTAGCTACCAATAGCACTGCTGAAATTTTAAATTCTGAAAATATTGATTGTAAAAAAATCAACAAAGCCACTCAGGGATCTCCGCACGTAGTAGAATATTTAGATGATAAAAAAATATCAATTGTGATCAATACAACTTCAGGGAAAAAATCTATAGAAGATTCAAGGTCTTTGAGAAGATCCGCACTTAATAATGGTATTCCTTACTTCACCACACTAGCAGGAGCAATTGCTTGTACGGAAGCGATTATATCAATGAAAAATAAAAAAATGGGAGTTATGCCCATTCAGGATCTGTAGGCCTATAATGCGGGCCAGTCAGTTTTAAAAGTAACATAATTTATTTGTATACATCTTCTATCTTTTTGAATTTCTTTTTTTTCCATTCCATGCCAGCTATTCTTGTCACTGCTGAAAAAATAACCATAATTGTTTTTGTAAGGAACCGTTTTAACTAGTTCTAGTTTGGAGTTATAAAAATCTGTTCCAAGATCTTCAGACTCCCCAAAACGATTTACAAAAAGAAGGCAGGAAAGTAATTTTTCTTTAATGTCACAATGAGGTTTTAACCAAAAACCTTTTCGATCGCAAATTACTTCTAGTCGAACATAGGACTTGGATAAATCCTTGCCAATTAAAGAGCCAATATATTCATGTGTTTTTTTAGACTGCAGTTCTTGAACAAGGTTAAATAATTTTGGAAATTCTTGTGTGTTATGTTTTTCTAAAAAACATCTAAATTTTAATGCCTTCCCACCATCTGAAATTCCTTCTCTAAAATGTCCATCACCACCATCTATAGCTCTCGTTCCATCGTAGTTAATTTCATATCTAGCAGGATCGTCAATCTGCGTGTTATATATTTCATCAATCATCTCTTCCGTAAGAGGGTTGTTAAACTCCCAGTGCACAAAAGGATCGTGTAGTTTATTTGATTGATTTTGAACAGAACTTAAAAAGCTCATGATAATATAATTTTATTTTTTAATAATTCAGCAATTCTTTTAGTCTCATAAAGCTTATCATAAGTCCAGTTCTCTTCTTTTGTCTCTAAATCTTTAATTATATTAAGTTTTTTAAACGATTCTAAAAAATTAGAAAATCGATGGTCATTTTTATAAGATTTTAATTTAGCTAAATAAATAGGCACTCCTGTAGTAGCCGCCTCTGACAACATAGATATAGAATCGGAGGTAACAATAATTTTTTTAGCCTGCGCAAGGGCTTGAACATAATTTTTTCTAGACAGAGAAGAATCTACAATGATTGTTGGGTTGTCTTTATATTTATCTTGCAAAAAATGTATTATTGATTGTGGCGTTCTTCTTGAGGATACAATTTTAATTTCTTGAACCTTATTAAGGAAAAGTAACTCTACTTTATTAAATAAATCTTTCAACTCCTCCAATGAAAAATGGTAATGCTTGGTTGGCCCCCCAAGGATAATAGTTAAAATATTTTTATCTTCAGTCAAAGCTTTAGCACCTTGTATCTCTTCATCTGTAATGTAGTGAATAGCTCCTTTGGATTGAATAACATTTTCTCCTTGTAGCTGGTCATGCTCTGGAGCAACAATATAATTAAAATTATCAATATGTACTTTTGGATTCTGAATATGAATATTAAAAATTTTTGTTTTATTTTTTTTATATAAATAATTCTTAAGTACAATAGAGGGAATAACACTTTTTCTTCCACAAGAAATTAGAACTGTTGGATTTTTTTTCGTTAAAAGATCTTCTACAATACTAGAAAAATTAAAAGTATTTTTACTTGCGGGTGTTATTGAAGGTGGGACTAAACTCCAAAAAGAATTGGTTACTACTTTTTTGTGAGTAAAATTTACGTTAAGAGCTTTGGCCAGCCCTTCCACTTGGCTAACCATACCATGAGCTCCCTCTGTTAATAACCAAGCATTAATATTTTTCATCAAGACATATATACCTAAATTAATTTTACTGATAATAAACTTAATAAATGAGTCAAAATAAAGAGTCACATTCAAAAGTATTGATTATAGGATCTGGTCCGGCTGGGTATACTGCTGCAATTTATGCCGCTAGAGCCATGCTTAAACCAATCCTCATTTCTGGAATGGAGCCTGAGGTCAATTGACTACCACTACAGATGTAGAAAACTATCCGGGATTTTCAGATGTAATACAAGGACCATGGCTCATGGAGGAAATGAGAAAACAAGCTGAAGCCGTCGGTACTATTTTTAAAAATGATATGATTAAAGAAGTAAATTTTTCTAACAATCCATTTACATTAATTGGAGAGAGTGGAACTGCATACACAGCAGATTCTGTGATTATATCTACAGGGGCACAGGCTCGATGGCTTAATTTAGAAAGTGAAACTAAATTCAGAGGATTTGGAGTTTCTGCGTGCGCTACCTGCGATGGTTTTTTTTACAAAGACAAAGAAGTAATGGTTGTGGGTGGAGGTAATGCGGCAGTTGAAGAGGCTTTATTTTTAACCAAGTTTGCATCTAAAGTAACATTGGTTCATCGACGAGACAGCTTGAGAGCAGAAAAGCTTTTACAAAAAAAAATTCTTTCCCATCCAAAAATTGATATTATTTGGGACAGTGCAGTAAAAGAAATACTGGGTACTGACAATCCAAAAGGAGTTACGGGGGTGTTGCTCGAAAACACAAAAGACAAAAGTACTAAACAATTAGATACTCATGGTGTTTTTGTTGCAATTGGTCATGATCCAGCAACTAAAATTTTTAAAGACCAAATTAACATGGATGCCGAAGGGTATATTCTCACAGATTCAGACTCTACCAAAACAAACATCAAGGGAGTTTTTGCAGCCGGAGATGTAAAAGACAAAACATATCGTCAAGCAGTTACAGCAGCGGGTATGGGGTGCATGGCAGCTTTAGAGGCTGAAAAATTATTATCTGAAAAAAACTAAGATAGTTGCTTACAATACTCTTCGATTTTATCTAAGGCCTTAGAAAGGTTCTTCAGAGAAGTTGCGTAAGAAATTCTA
>Ga0206125_10004403_pt1 | contig 12540 bp, 12 predicted proteins | sample Helgoland_Spring_4_FD_148598 | JGI IMG/M metagenome (GOLD analysis project Ga0206125, IMG submission 148598) | Pelagic subsurface seawater microbial communities from Kabeltonne, Helgoland, North Sea - Helgoland_Spring_Bloom_20160331_1 | ecosystem: Environmental > Aquatic > Marine > Epipelagic ... | reverse complement strand
ATTAATATTTTTTTTTTTGATTTTTTTCTGATTTTTCTTTTAGTCATTAAATATTATAAATAAAATATAAAATGTATTTGAATAAATAATAGTGTATATTATAACCATAATAATTGTAATTATAGTCATTAAAAAATAGTAAAATATACATTATTTAATTTATTATAAAAATATAAAAGATTATATATAAATATGAATGAAAGAAAGTCAGTCAATAATTTAGTTAATAATTCAATAAAAGTAGGTTTATCAGGTTCAATGGCTATGACCATCCAAGTAACAAGTTTAATGTGGTTAAGAACAACAATGAATTATCAATATAGATATGGTAATACAATTAATTATACATTGAAGCATTTATATAATGATGGAGGTATAAGAAGATTTTATAGAGGTTATATACCAGCATTATTAGTTGGTCCATTATCACGTTTTGGGGATACAATGACAAATTCTTATTCTATGCAAGTTTTAGAAAGTACAAATTTACCAACTGGAATAAAAACGATGGGTGGTTCAATATTGGCTTCATTATGGAGAGTATCAATGATGCCAATAGATGCTTTAAAAACGACTTTACAAGTAGAAGGTAAAAATGGAATTCAAATATTAAAAAAAAAAATAAATAATAATGGATATAAAATATTATTTAATGGAACGGCAGCACAAACATCAGCAACATTTGTAGGACATTATCCTTGGTTTTTAACATATAATATATTAAATAAAAAAATACCTGAATATGACAGTGGAATTAAAACATTTATAAGAAATGGAATTATAGGTTTTAATTCTGCTGTAATATCAGATTGTTGTTCTAATTCATTAAGAGTTATAAAAACAACAAAACAAACAAATCAAAATAATATAACCTATAATGATACTGTAAAAATGATAATAAAGGAAGATGGAATTATAGGTTTATTTGGAAGAGGTTTAAAAACACGAATATTAACAAATGGTATCCAAGGTATAGTATTTACCGTTTGTTGGAAATACATAGAAAAAACATTTTTTAATGAAAAAAAAAATAAAAGTACTTAAAGCTATTATTATATATATAATATAACCATATTAGGTTTTATAATCATAAATGTAAAGTTAATAGGATGTACCATTAATTTTATTTATATTATATATGTTGTAATAGCATTTATAAATATTTTTTTCAAATAAAATATCAAAAACTTTTTTATTTTTCACTATTGTTGATATTTTTTGTAAATATCAAAAAAATTTTTTAGATCGTCATTAGATAAATGTTTTTGAAAAGATAGTATATAATCAAAATCAAATATATATGAATCTTCACTTCCATTGTCAATATCCATATCTAAAATATATTTAATACAAAATTCAGCATCAAGTATTTGAGTTGCAAGAAGAATTTTTTTATTTAGAGAATGTATATTTTTTTCAAGTTCTTGTACAGAATAATAATTATGATTTTTAATTAGATCATCATCATTTAGAGACATTATTAAATATTTATTAATTAAGTATTTAATAAATTAAAAGGAATCATTTTTTAATTAAGATTAATGTTTAGCAACAGGATAACTAGGAGTAGAAGCAATACCACAAACACCGACGTCATTCGTAGAATCAGATTTACCAATTTTTACATATCCTCCATCACCCCATTGGTCACTCCATGAATTTTTTACAAGCCAGTAATCTTCTCCATTTTCAGTACCATATCCAACGATTAGAACACCATGGTCAAGATTTGTACCACAAGAATCACCAGTAATTACACCAGATTTATACAATTGAAATACCTTAGTATCAGCTTCAATAGCAATAGAAACTGGTTGTTGAGCAACAGCAGCGGCTAAATCTTGTTGATTATTAGGAGTAACATCTACACATGATGAGAAATCAGCAGATTTAGTACATACAGTTTCACATGTACCTTGTACAGCATTATAAGGATAATCAGCTTCAAGACACATACCATTATCAATAGCATATTGAAAAGCATAATCCATCAAACCACCATTACATCCATGGTTACCATATGAGAAAAATCCTGATGAGCAATCAACAAGTTGTTGTTCGGACATACTAATCAAATCACCAGTTTCAATAGACCAAGCACCTTCCATTGCTCCTGAAGCAGAAAAGCTCCAACAACTACCACATTGTCCTTGGTCTTTAACTGGTGTGACAGCATTTTTATTTCTCCAATCAATACTAGATTGTAAAGATGTATATTGATAATCAATATTAAAGTTTTTACATGTATCTTTGCCTGCTTTGAATCCAAGATTTAATTCATCACTGCGAAGATCACCTAAGTGATTCATGCCAAGTTGATAAGTTTGATTTCTGCTATTATGTTCTTCAATAAATTTGTGGTTTTCGATAAAAATGTTTAGTCTGTTATTAAATTCAGTAGGAGTATGATACATTTTATTATATTTAGTTAAGTAGTCATTAAAAAGGGTTTCATATTCAAATGAAAATACATTAAAAAATAGGGATAGTAAAATTATTAGACGCATGTTATAAATATAGGTAATATTATATTTTTATATTAGTTCAAATTTTTTCTTTAAAAATATTACATTTTTCAAAGTTTAATTTTTTTTCGAAATTATGTAATTCGTAAATTGTATCATAGTCATCATATAACTTTACATCATTCACATTATTTAATGTATAATTATTCTTTTCAAAAAAATCTGTAACATTTGTTGATCCACATGGTTGCCATGCTAATAAATTAATTTTTTCAATTTTAAAATTATCAATTGATAAGTCTTCATTATGATTCATTGATAAGTCTTCATTATGATTCATTGATAAGTCTTCAATATGATTCATTGATAAGTCTTCAATATGATTCAATATAAAAGAACCATATCCATTTCTTCTAAATTGATTATTAATAAATATATTATTAATTGTAATAGAATCATGTAAAATAGAAAATGTGGATGTTCCAATTTTTAAATTATTTTTAAATAATTTAATTTTTTGAATATTATTATTTAAATATTTATATGTAAAGTATTTCATAAAAATTGTAAAATAAAAAATAAAAAATAGATAAAATTAAATAATAAATTTGTAACTATAAAATTATGAAAATATCATAGTATTACATGGAATACAATAATTACTTAATGTTTCATTATTATTATAATTAAGTTTTAGATGTTCATTACAATGTGAACAATAAAATATATTACAAATGCAGCATATATTACAATCATTATATATACAATATTTATTACAGTTATTACATAATATTAGATACTTTAATATATATTGTACTAAATAAGGGTCAAACATGTATATATTAAAGTATATCATAATTTTAAGTAAAAAAAAAATGAAACGCATTTATATTAACAATAAAAACTAATAAAACAGAATGTTGTATAAAGAAAAAGAAAAAGTAATTTTACATAAAATTAAACATAAAATTAAACATAAAATTAAACTTAATTTGGAATTATTGAAAAATAATTACGAATACAAAAAAAATATAGATATATATAAAACTCAAGAAAGATTAGTATTATTCAATCATGTTAATAAATGCAGAAATTATACATGTTGTTATTTAGGTAAAATATGTAATGTTGCAAGAAATATCTTGGAACATGTTTTGTGCTGTAGTAATAGAAAATGTAATGTACCTTATTGTAAATCTTCAAAAATTATGTTAAACCATCATTATATTTGTAAAAGCATATATTGTATTTCATGTAATCCATGTAGGGAAATCTATGACCCTGTATATTGTCAAATTAATGATGCTGCTGGCATATTATGTGCACTTACTGACAAATAAACATATTTATAAAAACATACTAAAAATGTAATCATCTAATTCCGGAATAGAACCTTCGTCAAATTTACCAGGAATATTTACAAATAAAATATTTATATTATGTATAACATTTGGGTTATGAATATAATTTGTAACTTTATTAATTTTTAATGAATATGATAAATAAACATGATGTTCATTAATTTTATTAATAATTAAATTTATGAATGGTTCTTTGTAACTTGTAATATAAAATGACAATTGTATATATTCATTTTCGTATAATAATAGATTCATAATTTGAATTAATCGGAATTTTGTATCTTTGTATTGTATTCTTTTTATTTTTTTACTTTCTATAACACATTTTTCTGATAATTCTTGTAGCTTATCTAACTGAAATGGAACTTTTAAATCTATATCTAATTTCTTTAAATGTAGATATTTTAACAAATAATGGCATATACAATCGGAAGCTCTTCTTATAGGTGAAGTAAAATGGGTATATTCGTCACTACCAACTAAATCATGTGAAGCAACAGTATTTAAATAGTCAGCATGAATACCATTTGTAATAATTTCATGAAGTAAATCATTACCACTTAAATTTTTATAATGTTCATTATGGATAATATCTGATGCATTACATGTCCTAAAAATACCATGTTGATTAAAATTTATTTTTAAATATTCTCCTACAAATGAATTAGCAAAAATAGCAAATTCAGCAATCATTTGTTTCATTTCTTTTTCCTCTTGTGAATCTATATATAAATAAGGTATATGATTGTGATATTTAATATTTGATGAATTTAATTCATTTAATTTTACACCAATAGTTCTATTCATTCTTTTTTGTTGTAATGATTTACTTATTTTTAGTCCAAAACCTAAACAATCATTATTATTTATGTTACATGAAGCTTCATAATAACTGAGTGAATTTTCTTTTTTTAATCTAATTCTACTAAATAATAGTTGAATATTATGACACGGTAAATAGTTTGATGTATTTATTTCAGTTAAAATAGTAATAGCATTTTTAGTATCACCAAATTCATTATCCATCAAGCTAGATATCTGCATAATAACATCAGGAATTAAATGTATGGGTTTCGTATTTGATGGATATTTAGTGATAACTGTTTTTTCAATTGATGTCCATAATTCAGAATCTAAATTTATAAATTCTGTTGGGTCAGCTATATGAATTGCTAGGTACAATTTATTATTTTCAAAATAAATACTAAAAGCGTCATCAGCATCTTCACATCCATCAGGGTCAATACTATATGTTTCTAAATCAGTTAAGTCTTTTCTATCAGTAATATTATATATGTGAGGTAAAATATTATGTTTTATTAAATCAGTATCAAATATATAATTTCTTTTAGGACCATATAATGTTTCTATGTGTTTAGTATATACAAAATCATAGTTATCATTGTTCATTCTTAATGAAGGATAATTATTATTTAAATATATTTTATAATAATTTTTTAAAAAAATAATTACACCCTTGAAGATTTAAATGGGACAAAATATAATAAAAAAATATTTATATCTGTTTATTATATTTTGTGCGAACTTAAATATTCAAAGGTGTAAATATAAAAATTTAAAGTAATAAAAAAATAAAAATATAAATTCATTAACAATAACTTATGTAAAACATTTTTATTATTACAAATAATAGAAATGACATAATAATATTAATCTAAATATTTTAAAGCATTTTCATATACAGTAAAATTTATTCCATTAACAATGAAAGCACGTAATAAACAAATTCCAATTCCATTATTTAATCCGCCTTTATTAATTGCTTCTTTAATAGTTTTACATGATTCATTTTGAATTCTTGTTTTAATAGTATCAATTGGATAAGTAAAAAGCCAAGAAGCAGAACCAGCAAGAGAACCACTTAAAAAAACAGGTACATTTTTTTCTTTTAATTTTTGATATGTGCTAAAATAAATGAAAATACCAGGCATTTTACGTGATGTAACTATGCCTATATCTTTATAAGAATTAATTGTATTTTTAATAGAAAGTGGATATATTTTTTTTTGTTGTTCCATAATTTTATATTTATCACATGGGCATATTATAATACTTGTTAAAAGTGCTGTAAGACCATTTGAAACATGTATATTATTTATATTTTTTTTAAAATATTCATTATTTGAGAAGATAAACGATGATATAATAGAATTTTGAATTAACGGATATTTTATACCTTTAAATAAATTTTTAATATTATAAGATGGATTTTTCAAAATATTATTATTTTGTTTCCATGTTTTAAGTGTATCCATTGGATGACCAATAAATGTATAAGAGAAACCACCTAAAAATCCAGCAATTAAATGCTTCTGATAACTTATATCCATATTATAATAATTATATTATAAGGATAATCGTAAAAAATAATATATTTTTTATGTTATTGTAATGGTGGAATTTATAAGATATATTAAAAAATTATTATTTTAAATTAAACTGCAATATTAATATTATTAAAACTATTTACAAAATTATTATTATTTAAGTTTTCTTTAAATAATTGATATATATCTTCTTTTAGTCTTACTTCATAAGAAAATTCAAAGTCTGTTTTTATTTCATTTAATATATAATCATTAATTTGATATTTTTTAAATATAGATTCAATTTCATTTTTTATATAGTAACAAACTATTAAATTATCATCATTACAATTTTTTTGGTTACCAATTCTAATAATTCTGCCCATAAAAGGTTGATTACATTTTGTCCAACCATTGCCTATATTTGCTCGTTCTTTTAATAATATTTCACTAGTAGTCATAATTGTTTATATTTTTATTTTGGATGTAAATAAATCAATTTTTAAATAATAGATTATATTACGTAATTTTATCCATAAGATAATAATCCATTATTAGTATTTATAGTATGTAAATTAGAATAACAATTCAAACATAGTGTAAATTTTGTAAAATCATTATTATATTCAAATGGATAATAATTATAATATAATTTATTTTTGGAAAAAGAAATAATTTTATCACATTTAAAACATTTTTTATCTAAAAAAGTTAATATATAAATTTTTAATTCTGTTGCTAAATATTTATATACATTATGTAGCATATATAAATAAAAATATAAAAAATAATAATTATACAATTTCAATTTTATTATAATAATCGAATAATTTATCTAAACAGTCTTTTTTAAATTTAATATAATTATTATTACTTAAATTATTTTTTTTTGGATATAATGTATTATATTTTTTTTCTTCTTCTTTATACATTAAATCAACGGTTATTTGTGTTGTATTTGAATCTAATTTTTTACTTTTTAATGATTTATACAATAATGAATTTAGACCATTATTTTTCCATTGTTCAAAGTCAATAACTAATTTTTCATATTTTTGGTATTCCATTGATTGATTTTTTTTAAGTTCATTTAATTTATTTAATAATTTTTTGGATTTACCACTATTATTTTTTTCAATATCAATTACTCCACCTATTTTTGGATATTCAAGTTTATTTAGTTTAGAATCAACCATACGAATGAGTAAGCTATCATCTTCACCGCCCCAGTTTCTAAAATTATTAGGATATCCATTTATTTTTTCAAATATTTTTTTAGTAACTGAAATAACACCACCAGTAAAAGGTTTATCTTTCATTTTATTATTTCCACCATATATAATTTTACTTTTATTTTTATATCGAGTACCCTGTGCTGCTAAACAAATTAAATTTGTAGGTTTTTTTTGATAATATTTTAGTAAATGATAACCAGGTATCATATCAACATCACTAAAAATGTAATGATCAAATTTACCAACTTTATTGGCTTCAACATAACCAATATTTTTTAATTTACCAATATTGAATCCTCCTTCAGAAGATTGTTCAATAATAAAGATATGAAAGTCGAATATGTTTTGAAATATAGTACTTAAAGCTTTTACAAAAATGTCTTTTTGTTTATTACGAGAATTATTTCCGGGATCTCTAAAACATACAATAATAGCTACATTTTTTTTTACTTTCTTAATAACTAGTGGATTTTTTAGATTTCTATTTAAATAAATATTAACAAATACTTTCTGCATGTAATCATATAAAGCTTCTTTTGTTAAATATTTTTCATAAAATTTCAAAGAATTAGATGCTATTTTTTCACATTTTTTATCATTTTTAACGCACCATTTTATTTGGTCAATCAAGTTACTTAAATCTTTTTTAACAGGAACAAAATGTTCATATTCAACAAGTAAATCACTATACCATAATTTATATTCACTTTCACATATTAAAACAACACTATTCATTCTCAATTCAGAAGATAATCTAAAAGCACTAACATATCCTTCAATATTTAAGATATATTTATAATCTGATTGTTGTTGTCTAGTTAAGCTATTAGACAAATCAAATTTAAAGTCTTTAGGATTAATTATTTGGATAGGTTGTCCCGTATATTTTTTATCTCTTGGTTTCCAGTCAGTAATACCAGCGTCTAATATTTTTGGATTTTCTATGCTAAGTTGTGCAGCTTTTAGTCTCATATTATTATCAATTGTCATACCACAGCCAGTTGCGGAACCTCTAAAAACACAAATATTTTTCTTTTTTTTCCAATTTAAATTTAAGTCATTAAATTTATTTTGAGTATAAGAATCAGAACATTTATTTGTGAAAATTTTTGAAGAGTTAATTAGCCAGTCGTCACTAGTAGGAATTAAAATATCAGCATGGTCATTAGTAATTGATTGTGATAATATAGGAGCAAATTTTTTAAAGTTGAATTTAGATTCAATTTTTACATTTTTACTATCAAATAGGTGAAAATAAGGTTCAGTTAGATCTTTTTTAAGGATGGGCGAGTCTCTATAATTAATGAAGAATTGTACATTTGGTATTTTTCTATTTTTACATAAGTCTTTAATCATATCTTTAAAAAGTTCAATATTTAAGTCACCTTCATAGGGAGGAAATTGATTTCTGAAGACACAATTATTTGCATGCCATTTTTTTCTATTAAAGTCAATTTTTCTTTTACCTCTTTCAAATTGTTCTGGGTGTTCATTCATAAATTCAATTATATTTTTACGTAATGTTGGTTGAATTCGTTCATAATCATTTTCATCTATTAGTTTTTTTTCTTCTAATGAAAAATAAATTTTGTCGTACCAATTATTTATGTAAGAATAGTTACTAAAAGGTAAAAATAAAACTAATTCATTATTATGAATAATTAAGAAAATGCCTTTTTTCATTTTTTCAAACATATAAGTAAAAGTATTAATAATAGATTCAATATCAATATTTTTATATAATTTAAAGATGTTATTATTTGATTTTTTTAAAATATTATTATTTATTTTATTTTCATCTTTGGATAAATAATATAATGAATTTAAAATACCATATTGATTAAAGTCTTCATAGTCACCAGCTGTATAATTTTTATGGTCAAAAGTAGAAAATTTAGGATTAGTAATGTAATTTTTTCCCCATTTTCCTGAATTTTTTTCACAATTTTCTTTTTTTTCATAAGAATTTTTTTTTAATTTACGAAATGAATTTAAATCAAATAACTTATTGTTATTCATTACTAATAAATAACAATATAATTTAAAAATTTAAAAAATATTGAATTAGGTTTTTATTATTACTTTAAGGATAATTATTTTAAGGATTATTTTTTGTATAATTTACATGATGGTTTGGTTTAGTATTTGCGTTGTTACCAATTTTTTGTTTTCCTATATTATTATTAATTGATTTACTAGATTGATTTAGTGCTTCTTCTAATTTGTTAGTTGAATTATATATTTTTTTAGTGTTATTATGGGCTTTATTGTTTTTATTATTATTATGTATTTCATCCAACATACCTTCATATTTATCTATAAAAATCTGAATTTTTTCGATTCCATCAATAATATTATTATTTTTATTTTTATATACTTTTCTTTTTAATTGAATTATTAATTGGGTAATTGTAGAATTTAATTCTCTAATTATAAATATTTTTGTTTTAATTGTATTACTTATTTTGTTTAAAGTATTGTTATTAATACTTGCTATCATAACATCTAATCCATTATAAAATCTTGTATATTGAGTATAAGTGTCTTTATATTGATGTTCATAGATATTACGTTTTTTACATCTAAAATGATAACCAGTATATGATCTTCCACCACATATATCATTACTAAGTGATTTTAATAAAACTAGAGTATTTTTAGATTCTTTTTTAATCAAAATTAATTGTGCTTCTTTTAAAGCATCAATTGATTTATTTATTAAATTATTTTTTTGTTTATTAAGTAAAACTTGAGAATTATGTTTTTTTTGTTCTGTATTTAATTTTTGTATTTCAGATGATATTTCTGCATTGATGATTTTAGATTGATTTTTAGTTGCTTGTTCTATTTTTCTTATTTCTAGTTCAGCTTTTAATTGTGCCGTGTCCATTTCACCTTTTTTTTCTATTTCTAATAATTCTTGGTCTCTTTTTTGTGCTATTTCTTTTATTTTTACATTAAGTATTTTTTGTTTATTTAATAAGATTTTATGTTTTGAAGTAGCATTCTTTTGTATTTGAGCTTGATTAGCTACAATTTTTGTTTTAGCTGCTTCTGACGTTTTTTCTTTTACGTTATTATTTTCTAATGCATTTATTTTTGCTTGTGATTCTGCTTTTATTTCTGCTGTCTTAGTTTGTATTTTTATTTCTTGACGTTCTAATACTCCTTGTATAGCACCAGTTGTAGAAGAACCAATTGCTGCAGCATCAGATACTATTTTACTAGCACTACCAATAGTTTTACCCGTTGTATGTAAAGCTTTGGATGCTTCAGCAACTCCTTTTAATCCCTGATTAGTAACTTCTAATGCTGTATTAACAGTTCTTAAAGTAGTTTTATATCCTTTGTTTAATACTTTTGTGGCAATTAATTTTGAATTGTTTGGCATTATTAATATTAAACAATATTATTTTCGTCAGTGTATTTTATAAATTAAAACATTTTATAAATAAATAGGGAAAAAATAATACAAGTATATTATAGATGTATGATTCTATAAATTTTGAAAATTCAAATTATAATATAGTTTTTAAAGATATACAATATGAGATAAGTATTATTGATCCATTAATTGAATTAAAAAGATATGATTTAGTTCAAAACATTAAGAAAGAAATAAGAGAAATATTTCAAAAACATAAATTAAATATTGATGTAAATAATATTTTACCAAAATTTATAATGAATCAATATAAAAATAAATCTTATTATATTGATCCAATATTGCCATATAATGCTACTGAACTTGACCAATTAAAGAAAGATTTATATTATTTATCAAAAAAAAAATTAAAAAACAATGAGATAGATAATTTAATAGATGAATTAAATTTAAAAGATAGATTTAATAATGGCATTACTAATTTAAAAAAATATATAAATCAGTATTACAATAACATAAATAAACATAAATATAAAATAAATATTGAAAATAGTGATAATTTTGTTTATATTGATTTTAGTTTTGAAAAGGATGATGAATATTTATATAATTCATATAGTTTAAATAAATTTAAGTTACATAAAAAATTATATAATAAACTAATTCAAAATTATACATATAAAAAAAATGATAATAATTTTAAAAAATTATTAGTATGTTTATTATTAAGATATAATACATTAGAAAGTTATAATCAACAATTATCGATTAATCCAGAGTTTAAAAATATTATAAAAAAAAAATATGAAATAAATTTTGAATTATTTGCAAGTAGTATAAATTGTGAGTATAATAATTATTGTTCAATTTTTTATGATATTGAAAAAAATTTTAGCTCTAAAGGTAATTTTACAAGCATAGAACTAAAAAAAGGATTCTTTATAAGTAATCCACCATTTGATATAGAAATTATGAAAGATATGTCAAAAAAATTTGTAGAATCTTTAAAAAATAAAGAAAATGAAGAATTATCAATTTTAATTACAATACCACAATGGATTGATGATTATTATGGTGAATACGAATCATATACAATATTAAAAAAGTCTGGTTTAATTACATATGAAAAAGAAATTGATAAAGAAAATTCAGTATTTTTTGATTATTATAAAAATAAATATTTAAGACCATGTAAAATATTTTTAATAGTTATTCAAAATGAAAAAGGGAAAAAGAAGCATAAAATAGATAATGAATTTAATTATTTAGTAAATAAATATTTTTCAAAGAAATATTTTCATGAGTTACAAAAAGGAGGAGGAGAAAATAATAAAGAAAGTAATGATATATTAATATTAGAAGTCAAAAATAATAAAAATATCAAGATGGACATTAATATAAAAATAAAAGATTATCCACATGATTACAAGTTAAAAATAGCAAAAAAATTTTATTTATCAAGAGCAAAATTTTATTATAATGATATGTTTAATTTAAAATCAAAAAGTAGAAATACAGTAATAATAAAAGAAAAATTAAAATTTAAAGAAGATATACCACATCGTATGGGAGGATATATTAATTATGTATTTGATTTAATAATAAAAAAAACCAATAATTTGGATAATTTAAGTATAATAGATTTATCTTATAATTGTGACAATTTTGAACGTTTAGAACATCGTTCAAAAACTTATTATAATTTTGTTCTAAATAAATTATTAGAAGACAAACCTTTTATAACTAGTAAATTTAATTTATTATTTA
>Ga0206125_10004400_pt1 | contig 12551 bp, 9 predicted proteins | sample Helgoland_Spring_4_FD_148598 | JGI IMG/M metagenome (GOLD analysis project Ga0206125, IMG submission 148598) | Pelagic subsurface seawater microbial communities from Kabeltonne, Helgoland, North Sea - Helgoland_Spring_Bloom_20160331_1 | ecosystem: Environmental > Aquatic > Marine > Epipelagic ... | reverse complement strand
CTATGGTAAATGGAATGTCGGCGAAACCGATGGCGTCTCCTGGCCGACGGCGCATGGCTTTGATGATTGGTTGATCATCGACCATAACACCGGTTACTTTCAGCACAAGAATGCGAACCGAGAGTGTCAGGGGCGGCCCATGTTGTTTCAGACCGGAGGCGAGCGTGTGACGAATCTGGAGGGGCAGTATTTGACCAATATTTGGACGGATAAAGCCTTGGATTTTATCGATGCGAATGAGGACCAGCCGTTCTTCTTGTATCTACCATGGTCGATTCCACACACGCCGCTGCAAGACCCCGATTGTGATCCATCGATGGCCTTCGATGCACAGCCAAGTCGAACCACAGCAGAGGGGCGCGCGGTGTATGTGAAAATGGTCGAGCATTTGGATACACAAATCGGGCGTATTTTTACTGCACTGGAAGCGCGTGGACTGACTGAGAACACGCTCATCATCTTTACCAGTGACAATGGTGGCATGCAGACCGCGAATTGCTGGCCCTTGAAAAAAAGCAAGCAGTGGCTGGAGGAGGGCGGCATTCGGGTGCCGTTTATTATGCAATGGCCGAGGTATGTGCACGCTGGCCATGTCAATGATCGACCTGCGATACTGATGGATGCATCGGTCAGTATCTTGGCCGCGGGGCAAGCCTTGCAGTATGTGCCTGCGGGCCGCCAGCTCGATGGGGTGAATTTCTTTGATGGCAGTGAGCCGGACGGCTCGCGCGAGTTTGGCTGGCGACGCCGCGATTGGGATGAGCGTGCGCGTAATGCTGCCAATTTCCTTCGCCAGGAGGCCTATCGTGCGGGTGACTGGAAGCTGCTGCGCACCTATCAATATATGGGCAATAAGGCATGGTCGGCTGAGTATAAGGACGAACTTTATAATCTCAGCGATGACATCGGTGAGACCACGAATTTGATCAAGGCCATGCCGGAGAAGTATGCGGCGATGAAGGCTGCCTTTGGTCAGTGGAAGGCGGAAGTCGTTGAGCAAAATCCGAACTATGTCATCCCGGTGCGTGACCAGTTGGGCTCACCTGCGAATTTACCAGAAGCGCCAAGTGGCGCGGATGCAATTGCCTTGAATTTTGATGGCAAGCGATTTGAGGGACGCGTGCATCGGGCCGAGACGAAGCATTTGGTCTCTAAACCTGTGCAAGAGGGCGGCGTGTTTAAAATTACGGTGCAAGCGGGTGCGACGCCGCCACTGGTTTATGTCGATGGAGCTGTGGATACGGCGAAGTATTCGCGTATCCGCTATGAAATGAAGCTCACGACCGATTCGACGATTGGTCGGGCACGTGCCGTGCTGCGCCAGGCTGCGTGGAAGGGCGACGATCTCCTGTTTACGCCGGTCGCCGACGGGCAATGGCATGAATATGTGGTGGATTGCACGCAGTCCAGCGCATGGTCGCAATGGACCCCAGAAGGCCGCATCGGTATTGCGCTTCCCGTTCCCGCGAACGGAGCACTGGAGGTGGAACTAAAGACGATCCGTCTGTTGAAATAGAGCGCGTTGTTATCATTTAAGACGAATCAGAGTGTTTGATTTTTTTATTTATTTTATGCTTGATTAGATTTAATGATTTATGCAAGATGACATTCCTTTCAGATTAAGGCAGCTTCGTTTAGTTGTGAAATCCCATTCAACCCCTCAAATCATTATGAATACTCAAAGTATGAAGAAACTCTCTTGCCTCTCATTATTGGCTCTGACTGCCGGCGTGTGCGCCCATGCGGCAACGCTGACGCACCGCTACGATTTTAATGGCGATGCGGCCGATTCGGTGGGCACTTTGAATGGCACTTTGAGTGCTGATAATTTTGGGGACACAGATCCTGATCCTGCCACCATCGAAGCGCCTTCTTTTCTTAATAGCGGCGGCGTTCCCTCTGGTGCGGACACCAGCTTCGCGAGCAACTCGATCGAGTTCGGGATGAATGTTGGAACGATGGCCTCCTCCGTTAATTTTGGCAGTGGTGTTCAGACGGATATCTACGACGGAAAAGCCGGGTCGGTTACGTATTGGTTTAAGGCGGATACTCTGCTGAATGGTCGGGACATGGTTTCGAATATTGGAGGCGGTGGTGCATTGCGCACTATGATGCGGGGTGATGGAACGCTTCGTCTTGCAGGGGCTGGTCAGGGCAATGTTGATTTTTCATTTACCAATCCTGTGACTGCAGGGGCATGGCATCATTTGGTGGTCGCGTGGGATGACCCAAGTGGCTTGCTGACGATCGCTCTCGATGGGCAGATTCAGACAGATTCCTTTACGGCAGGTGCGTTGACTGACCCGTCGCGCTTTATTGTTGGCAATTTCTCCGAAAACGATAGTCAGCTGGGCACACAGTTTGATGGGCATATCTACGATTTGCAGATTTATGATGGTGTGCTGACCAATGCAGAAATCAGCACGCTCGCGGGAAATGCCGGCACGGCGATTCCAGAGCCGGGCACTTATGCTTTGATTGGGGGTTGCCTTGCACTTGGCTCGGTGATGCTTCGCCGCCGCAGATCCTGAGCTTGTCGAAGGGTCGCCGCTAATTGAATTTCATTAGGGTTATATAGGGAGGGGCGCAGCTTAACGGCTGCGTCCTTTTTGTGTGCCGTAGCGTGCAGCTTTAGCAAACGTTCAGTGCCATAGCGCAGAGCCTCAGCTCGGAGTCGTGGTTGTCGTCAGCGCGATGGACGTTTGCTAAAGCTGCACGCTACGCCAGGACGATGGACGTTTGCTAAAGCTGCACGCTACGCCAGCTATTACAATTCAGCTTGGTTACTGATGTGCCAGCGGTAGTCCTTCCACTCGCTCACCAGCTTCGCCTTGACTGGGTTGTTGCGGATGTAGTCGATCGTTTTGGTGAGTTCGCCCTCGTGGCGCATCCAACGATCAAACCAATCTTCCTGCCAAAAGCGTCCCGAGCGGCCAAGTGCTTGATTGATCCAACGTGCCGAGCGCCCCTTGAAGCGCTCTAAGATTTCCTTTAATGAAAAGTCCGAGTTTTGCCGAAGGATGAGCAGGTGAATATGATTCGGCATCACTGTCGCTTCGCCGACCAGCCAGCCTTCGCCTTCTATTGCAATCACCGCATCCAGGCACAGTTCGCATGGGCGGGCTTTTGCAAATGGAGCAAAGCCGCTTCCCGCATCCAGATGCTTTTCGGTGGTCAGGAAGTAGCGGCGTTGGAGTTGTTGGAATGCCTCGGACTGCGGATCAATTTCAGCTAGTGATGTGTGGATTTCACGCAGCTTTAGTTTCGCGACAGCCGGCAAGCTGCCGTGGCAGCGGATCGTCACAAAGTGCCAGTGTCCCTCAACTTCCCAGTGGGGTAACCGCGAGCGCCACCGCTCCCGAGTAGGTATCATACTCATGCTAGGAATCAAAGCGTAGCGTGCCGCTTATAGCAAACGTGCATTTTTGTAGCGTGCAGTGTCATGCCCTCTGGCAGCTTCAGCAAACGTTCAGTGCCGTAGCGTGCAGCTTCAGCAAAGGTTCAGTGCCGTAGCTCGGAGCCTCAGCTCAGAGTGTTACAGCCAGCACGACGAACGTTTGCTAAAGCTGCACGCCACCGCCAGCACGATGAACGTTTGTTGTGATTTGTGTATTTAGATTTATTGATTCATTGACTTTTAATGTTTTTCGGACTGAATGGGGCACAGTTACCACTGATCGCGGTCGTATTTGTATTAGCCCTCCAAATTATGGAAAATCCTCAATTCGTAAAATCACGTTCCTTAGGCAGTCTTTTGAGTGCTGTTCTCAAGCCAAGTCTTGTTCTATTCGCTGTGCTGTTCTCTGCGGCCTCAGTTGCTAATGCTAGTGCTGAGGAGGCGGTCGCTCGCAAGCCCAACATAATTGTGATCTTAGCGGATGATATGGGCTACGGTGATCTGGGGTGCCAAGGAACAGTCGAGGATGTGCGCACACCGCATATTGATACTTTGGCTGAGCATGGGGTGCGCTTCACGCAGGCTTATGTGACTGCGCCGCAGTGTGGTCCCTCGCGTGCGGCGCTATTGAGTGGGCGCTACCAGAATCGCTTTGGCTTCGAGTCCAATGAGTGGGCCTACAATCCGGGGATGCCGCGTTCAGTGTCACTGATCTCGGAGCGCCTCAAGGAGCAGGGTGACTACGCCACGGGCTATATCGGCAAGTGGGGGATTACCAGCAAGCGTCACTCGTATCCGCCCAAGCGTGGCTTTGACGAGTCCTACTGGGTGCAGGACGGTAACATCTATTTTCCGGATACCCCTTCGAAGTATAATACGCAGATGAAGCGCGGTATGGAGCCGATTGAGCTGGATACCTATTCTACCGATGCCTTCGGTCGCGAAGCGATCGACTTCATTGAGCGTCATGAGGACGAGCCGTTCTTCCTGCTCATTTCTTACATTACTCCCCACGAACCGATGGAGGCCAAGGAGTCCGACTTGGAGCGCTTTGCGCATATCGAAGATCCCTTGCGCCGCACGACGCTGGCGATGATTGCCTGTATGGATGACAATGTGGGCAACATGCTGGAGCTTCTGAAGGAAAAAGGGCTCGAAGAAGATACGCTGATTTTTTTCCTCAGCGACAATGGCGGCTATCCTGGGAATGGGTCCTTGAATACGCCGTATCGCGGAACCAAGTCGCAGATGCTCGAAGGTGGCATTCACGTGCCGTTTCTGATGCAGTGGAAGGGGCAGTTGCCAGAGGGAAAAGTCTATGAGGAGGTCGTGAGCAGTCTCGATATCGTGCCCACGACTTTGGCGGTCGCTGGTGTGGAAGCTCAGCCTGAATGGCAACTCGACGGCGTGAACTTGTTGCCCTACATCGTGGGGCGCGCCGACGGTGTGCCACATGAGACGCTCTTCTGGCGCTATAAGGCATGGTCGAAGAAACCGGAGCAAGATGGCTGGGCGATTCGTAAGGGCGAGTGGATGCTGGTGCGCAATGGTTGGGCCAAGGCCGCGCCAGCACTGTATCACCTAGCGGACGATCCCGAACAACGTGAGGATCTGTCGCGCACGCAGCCGGAGCGCTACGATGACATGCTCAAGCTGTGGTCGCGTTGGGATCAGGGAAATGCCGTGCCTGGGAGCATCACTAAATAGCGGGCATGCCGCTGTTCGCATCGGGTAAGGCGATTCGATAATTCTATTCTGATTAAAAAACTATTGCTATTGATGCTTGCCTTGGTCGCGTATGACGCGACTGCCAAGCGCCCGAATATCGTGTTTATCCTAACCGATGATCAGCGTTTTGATGCGATGGGCTTCATGAATCGCTATCCCTTTTTGGAAACTCCGAATTTGGATCGCATTCGCGACGAGGGAGTGCATCTGAAAAACAGTTTTGTGACGCTTTCGATGTGTGCGCCGGCACGTGCTGGTTTCCTCACTGGCACCTATCCACATGTGAATGGAGTCAATACCAATGTCGAAGGGCGGGAATTTAATCCAGATAAGACGCCGTCCTTCCCGCAGGTGTTGCAAGCGAACGGTTATAAAACCGCGTTCATGGGCAAGTGGCATATGGATCACAGTAATGAGCCACGCCGAGGCTTTGATCACTGGATATCGTTTTCAGGGCAGGGGCATTATAACGGCAATGAATTGAACATTGATGGCGTGACCGTGAAGAATTCTGGTTATATCACTGTCGAGCTGACGCAGTATGCGGTGGACTTTATCGATGCAAATGCCGATCAGCCATTTTGTTTATATCTTTCGCATAAGGCCGTGCACCAGCCGTTCACACCCGCGACGCGTGATAAGGATTTGTATACGGGAGCCGTGGTGCCGAAACGTGACAATTTTTTTGATAATCTCGAAGATAAGCCAGAGTGGCAGCGCGTCAGTCGCGGTAGAGATGAGCTGTATCGACTGAGATATAACGACCACTATACCGCACCTAGTAAACGAGCTCCTCGTCCGTATACTCCCGAAAACGGCGCGCATCCGAGCACTAAAGACTACCTGAGAACCATCGCTGCGGTGGACGATGGAATTGGTAAGCTCTACGAGGTGCTGGAGCAGCGGGGGATCCTAGACAACACCGCGATCATCTTTGCTGGTGATAATGGGTATATGCTTGGAGAGCATGGCCGTGGCGATAAACGGGTGCATTATAACGAGTCGATGCGCATTCCACTGATTATGCGCCTGCCGGGTAGTATCCCGGCTCAATCCACCTTGGAGCAAATGGTGTTGAACATCGATGTCGCGCCGACTATTTTGGACATGGCTGAGGTGGAGGCACCTGCGATTATGCAGGGTCAATCAATCTTGCCGTTGTTTGATCAAGCTGTGCAGACGCCATGGCGCGATTCGTATCTGTTCACGTATTGGCGGGATTTGATTCCGACTTTGCCGCGGATTTTATCGGCTCGCACTGAGCGCTACGTCTATTCCACCTATCCAGATATTGACGACATCGATGAGCTCTATGATTTGGGAAAAGATCCGTATGAGATGACCAATTTGATCCATTCCCCAGAGCATGCGCCTTTGCTACAAGAGATGCAGGAGCGATTGGAGCAATTAAAACAAGAGACCGGTTATAAGAAGACGGTTCCGCGTCCACGGCCTGAGCCGGAGTGGGGCGTGAAGGACGGGTTGCTGTGTGATGTGGATTTCAGTGTGCGCACACTGTCTGCGATTCAGGACGCGTCGTCCATTGGGAATCATCCCACAGTCACAGGCGGCAGTATTGGCGAAGGGATTGGCGGTTCCGCGCTGTCCTTTGACGGCGCGACCACGGTTTCGTTTCCGTGGAAGAAGCAGGTGACTCCAGAGAAGGGGAGTTACGTGATCGAGGCATTGGTGCGACCGACTGCCGATGGTGTGGTGGTTGCTCAAGGTAGTGCGTATCGAGGCTTCATGTTGTATTTTGATGACGGTTGTCCAGGGTTTGTAACCAAGGAGAATGCGCATCGATTGCAGTTTCTTGATAGTCAGAAGTCCTTTGCGGGGCAATGGGTGCATCTGGTCGCGCAGATCAAGAATTATCACAACACCATGTCGCTGTGGGTCAACGGAACCTTGGTCGCCGAGGAGTCAATCATGTGGCCGATGCATGTCATGCATCCGGGGATCGGTGGATTGACACTTGGTGCGGATCCAACTGGCGAGATTGATCCGCTGGAGATTTCTCCACTGAAATTTGAAGGCGACATGCAGTATTTGAAAATTTATCGGCAGGCGGATGTGGGAAATATCGTGAATCACGCGGCCGCGATTGGCCTGTCGTTTGAGTCGGGCAAGCCACGGAGTGCAGCGGACATAACAATTAAAGAAAAATAACATGAATCGTATCAAAAATATCTTATTATCATTGGCTTTATTGAGCGCGGCGCAGTGTCTTGTAGCGCAGGCACGCCCGAACTTTGTGTTCATCTTAGCAGATGATATGGGCTATGGTGACGTGGCTTGCTACGGGCATCCGTATGCCAAAACTCCGGCGATTGATCGGCTGGCTTCCGAAGGTGTGCGCTTTACGCAGGCCTATGCGGCCGGTCAGACTTGCAATCCCAGTCGCACGGGTCTCATGACGGGGCGCAGTCCTGCACGGTTCGAGAAACGCACCGACGATTTTGACTTTGGCGACCGTGTGACTGTGACGGAACTGCTCAATAAGAGTGGCTATGCGACGGGTCACTTTGGTAAGTGGCACATCGGCATGGATCGCAGTAATGGGGTCTATGGGATTGATGAAAACGATTCTGGTGGCATTCCAGATCGCTTTTCACCTGAAGGTCGAGATTCACCGATCTTTGCGGCTGCGATTGATTTCATTAAGCGCCACAAGGACGAGCCGTTCTATGTGAACATTCATGGTTTTACCACTCACGCGCCCGTGGCCTCAGCGCCGAATTTTTTAGTCGAGTTTAGTGACCTGACCGTCGACCGCAGTGACTTCTCCGAATTCATGCAACCGATCTTTGACGACAGTATTGAGCTTGGTGGGGATCTCGATTTGGCGATGCGGCACTATATGGGCAATGTGTATGCCTTTGATTTGAATGTGAAGCGTGTGCTCGATGTGCTCGACGAACTCGGCTTGAGCGAGAACACGATCGTGGTCTTTTCCAGTGATCAGGGGCCGCAGCGTCCTTATGGAATCGGCCTCCATGCTTGGGGGGACAAGGCGAAGAAGAAAGTTCAAAAGACACGAGACGGAGTCGTGAAGAAAAGGGATACGAACGCGCAGAATATGCTCGGCGATGCGGGTGTGTTTCGTGGTAACAAGGGCACCGTTTACGAAGGCGGCCTCCGTGTGCCGTTTATCGTGCGTTGGCCAGGGCACATTCAGGCCGGAGTGGTGGACTCTGAGAACGTCATCGGAGGGATCGATTGGTTGCCGACGATTTGCAGTCTCGCTGGTGTGACGAATGTGCCAAACGATCTCGATGGGGAGGATGTGTCCGACGTCTGGCTGGGTGCGACACGCAGCCGCGAAAAGTCACTCCTGTGGAATAGTGGGGATAATCCCGGAGTCGCGATTCGTGATGGGAAGTGGAAATACTATTTGATCAGCAAGAAGGGCAAAGAGACTGGCAAGGAGGAGCTCTATGATATATTAAAAGATCCAGCAGAGTCGAAGAACTTGGCAAAACAATATCCCGAAGTTGCCTCTGAGTTGAAAAAGAAAGTGCAGGTATGGAAAGCCGAGCTGCCGACTCAGATCATCCGGACTGGTAAGTATCGGCACCAATATTAGGCAGCAGCCATTAGGATGAAGCGTTTCAGCGCGATGGAGAATACCACTTCGTTCGATCTGATGCCTCCCCCCCCCTGCGGTTGATTGTTTTGCTGGTCTCGCCTAGTTTTTTTGCTAGTGCTCCTTGACTTAAGCTAGGCCATGGCGAGCGACTCTGTTTTGAGTGGCTTGACTTGCTTTTTGAGGTCGGGGCTTTTGGCTTTTGCGCGGCGTAGGTCGGCTCTGGTTTGGAGGCGTAGCCAGAAGCCTTCGCTTTGGCCAAAGTAGCGACCTAGTCGGAGATCGTGCTCGGGGGTGAAGCGGCGGGTGCCGCTTTTGAGGCCGCTAAGATGTGCGGTGGGGATGCCTGTTGCGACGGCGATTTCTTTTTGTGTGACTGTGAGTTCTTCGACGATCTCTTTGAGCGTCTCGGCGGCTGCGTTTACTGTGCGTGGTGTGTTCATATTTGCCTTATGTGTGGTGTTTTTTTTGTGTGATGTGGATGGCATCGGGCGGGTGCCCTGCCTTGTCAGTGGTAGTCGGTGACTTCGACTTGGTAGGCGTTGCCGTCTTGGAAGCGGAAGCAGACGCGCCATTGATTGTTGATGCGGATGCTGTGCTGGCCTTTGTGGTCGCGGTGTAAGGATTCGAGGTGGTTGCTTGAGGGGAGTCTTAAATCATCGAGCGTGGCCGCGGTGTCGAGTTGATCGAGCTTGATCATTGCGCGGTCGATGATGTCTGCGGGAATGCCTTTTTTAAGTGTGCCCTCGAAAAGCTTTTCGGTCTTTTTATCTGCAAATTCCTGTATCACGCTTAGAAAGTTACTGGATTCAGTAACTGGGCGCAAGCGGAAAGTTACCCTTTTTAGTAACTTCTTTAAGGTAGTTGAACAGAAACTGAGCAGGGCTCATCTGCCTATAGATGTGGCAGACGCCTTGTTGCGAAAGGCGTTTTATTTTTTAAAAGTTGACAGGCAGGCATGTTGACTTATTGATTTATTGTATGGTTGCCGTTGCAAATTGGCGCTCGCTGAATTCTGATCGTCATAACTCTCCCCATGAATCACACACTCTCCATGTCATATCTTCCTTGTCAGAGGCGGGGGTTCACGCTGATCGAGTTGCTTGTTGTCATTGCGATTATTGGGATTCTCGCGAGCATTCTGATACCCGCGGTCGCTAAAGTGCGAGTGTCCGCTTATAGGGCTGAGACTGTGAGCCAGCTCAAGCAGATACATGGCGCATTGGGTATGTATGCCACTGAGCATAAAAATACGTATCCAGGGCCGCAGGGGAACAAGCAAGATGATGATGACATGAACGATGTGATATGGGCGCAGCGAATTGCGATCCTCGGCGATTATCTAGGTCCACGAGAGAAGTGGATGCATCAGGTGCTGACTGCGCCTGTGCAGTATGAAAAGCCTGGAGGAGGCTATCACGAATATAAGAAAACCTATAACACCTATGCGGTGACAGGGGCTATGGCTAAGGTGAATGATGCGGGCTATTTGGATTCTTTCACAGGGCGCAAGTTGGTAAACATTGAAGATCCTGCGAATACGCCACTGGTTTTCCTCTGCCGCCAGCGCAGTGCTAAAGACGGTCATGGCGTGACTTTCGTTAAGGCTAGATCGAATGCAGCGTTGAAGTCTGATTTGTCGGCGAGTGGCCCTGGTGATACGAAGGTGTTTAATTTTGATTTAGGTGGTGTCGTGCCGATCGTGATGGCCGACGGGCATGTCGAGGTAGTGGAGTTTGACCGACTGAAAGCGTTTATCGAAAATAGCCAGTGGGAGGGTCGTCCGACTGATTATTGATTGCTGCCCGGCTTGCGCTGATCCTCTCATCATTATCCTATTTTAACTGCAAAGGCGCCTTTAAGCATGAGCAAACACGAGATTAAACGAATCAAAACCTCCACCTGCGCGCAGTATGGCACTGCGGGTCTGGCGGATACTTTTTTAACCTTCGGTATCACCACTTTAGTCATGCCGATCTACAACATTGGTATGGGCATCGATGCGAAGCTGATCGGCTGGGCATTGGTGCTTCCCCGTATTCTGGATGCGCTGACCGATCCGTTGATGGGCAATATTTCGGACAACACCCGCAGTCGATTTGGTCGCCGCCGCCAATATGTGTTTTTGGGCGCGCTGCTCTGCGCGCTGCTCTTTCCGTTCGTATGGATGCCGCCCGCGGCCTCAGACAATGTGATCGTGGGCTACTTGATCGGTATCATGTGTCTGTTCTCGATTTCGTATACGATCTTTAATGTGCCCTATACCGCGCTCGGCTATGAGCTGACGTCGGACTACGATGAGCGAACGCGGTTGTTCGCCTGGCGCTTTTACTTTGCGACCGCGGCGGGGGTGACGATTCAATGGCTCTACAAGCTATGCTTGATGGCGGGCGAAACCGAAGTGGACGGCGTGCGCGTGGTCAGTTGGGTGATCGCTGCGATTGTACTGGTGTTTGGAATCATACCAGCACTCTTCACCCGCGAGCAAGCGGTGGTCGAAGCGCAGGAGAAGGTGAACTTGTTCAAATCGGTGAAGTGTGCGCTGCGCAACCGACCTTTCCTCATGCTGATCAGCAGCTATGTGATTCTGGTTACAGCGCTGTTCTCAACGGGGGCGCTCGGACTGTATATTAACATCTTCTATATTTTTGACGGCGACAAAGATTCCGCAGCGACCGTGTCAGGCGTGGTGGGCACCATCCTCATTGCCTCGGCTTTCGTCGGTATGCTGGTGGTGAAAAAGATCTCCGAACTGACCGGCAAGAAGGCCGCCATCATCATTGCGATGAGTGCTGCGCTGTTTGCGGTGCTGCTCTCCTGGTTTACGCTCACGCCAAAGATGCCGTATCTACAGATTGTTCACTCCATCATTATGGGGATGGGCGTTCAAGGCGGTTGGTTGCTCTTCAGTTCTCTGCTGGGCGATGTCTGTGACGAGGATGAACGTCAGACCGGTCTGCGCCAGGAGGGGATTTACAGTGCGGTGATGGGCTTTGCCAATAAGTGCGCAGGTGCGTTCGTTGGCGTGGGTGCCGCCTATATGCTGGAGTTCGCCGGCTATGTTGAAGGGATGGAGCCGAATGCCGAAATCGGCTACAAGTTGAAGATTATCTTTGTTTCGATGCAAGCAGTCGGACTACTAGTCGCAATACTATTGATGGCGCTCTTCCCGATCGGTCGCAAACGCGCGGAAGAAACCCGCCGCATTTTGGATGAACGTAAACAAGTCGCCGCTGAGGCTGCCGGAAGCGCCGAATCATAGGATGAGACTCACGATGAAAAAGCTCGAAGAGAGGGTAACATGGTGCCCGTTCTCCGTGAATCGATTCAATCAGGGGTAGGCCTGCCACCCTAGGCGTTAATTAGAAGTAGATAGCTTTAAATAATCGTCGATGGAACTTCGCATGTCGCCCCGTTTGTATATAAGCAATGATTGGTCCGCTAGCAGTTAGTGCGCTCGCTAATCTTAGTCGATAGTTTACAGGAATTACACTGATCGTATGCTGATGGGCTGCCCACCAAGCCACACTAATACAGGGAGTTGGCCACTTTTCCAAGGTGGATGTCGAGAGTTCGAACCTCTTCGCTCGCTCCATTTTTAAACCCCCGATCAATTTGATCGGGGGTTTTTTATTGCAACGACGAAGCGGTGAGAACTCTCCAGAGAGTTTGACGGAGCACGCGCAGCGTGCGGAGATGGCCCGACCTTCAGGTCGCTGCGCAGCAGTGAAGCGCAGGCTCAGGCAACCTCTTCGCTCGCTCCATTTCTCGAAGCCCTCAGTCTTAAACGCTTGAGGGCTTTTTATTGCTGAATATTAAGGGTGGCTGTTGACCTTCGGC
>Ga0206125_10004396_pt1 | contig 12555 bp, 17 predicted proteins | sample Helgoland_Spring_4_FD_148598 | JGI IMG/M metagenome (GOLD analysis project Ga0206125, IMG submission 148598) | Pelagic subsurface seawater microbial communities from Kabeltonne, Helgoland, North Sea - Helgoland_Spring_Bloom_20160331_1 | ecosystem: Environmental > Aquatic > Marine > Epipelagic ... | reverse complement strand
TATTTAAAGCAATGCCCATCACAAGGGGCAATACTTACGCCAAGCGCTATAGATGCAAATCAAGGTGTGTCTTTTATGGAAGTGTAGGAGACACAATAATAACAGTGCACGATGATATAGATGGAGGTGAAGGTGACTTTAAAGAGCGTAACTTATGGAGTGTCACGGCCAAGGGAGACAATATTGGTCTTGTGTTAGATAGACTAGCAAAAATAACAGATAGGCATATAATCCACCATCTTAACAAGGGAGAATAACAATGACTAAAACAGAATTTATGATTGAATGCGGGGAGAGACTAGTTTGTATCAATACTGCACTAGAAAACGATAACATAATAGAGGCATTAAAGGCCAGAGATTATAACCTAGTATGTGAATTATTAGATAACGAATTTTAAATAGGAGAGAATAAAATGAGTAACGCAACACTATTAATATCAGAGTATGAAATAAATGAATTAATGTCGGATGACTGGCTTGACATGCCAGACGTTTCTGAATTATACAATACACCTATTAACCTAATCATGGAGAGTACTAATGACTAAACCGATTAAATTACGCGGGTTTCCTAAGAATGCTAATCTTAGAAGTATTAACGACCCTATAGCGCGTGCTAAACTTTTACAAAACAATACCAAAACTATGGAGAGTACTAATGACTAATCTAGTAATACAAGTAGACGAAACAGCATATAGAACTAAAGATTTCCCATCTTTCGAAAGCTTTTATAAAAACAGCCCATTCAGTGTGATAGTGTTTTCAATAGATGGTGCTGATTGGATAGAATATGGGGAGAATGTAGAATACCCAACAAACAAGGCCACAACAACTCACGAGCGATTCCTACATCACTTCCTATCGCAATTCGGATGTAGCGAAATAGCATTGCTTGAGGGTTGCTACGATGGCAGAAAAGAATTCTCTTATGCTGTCAGCATCGAACATTTTTATGGTTTTGTTAAAAAGCTTGGTTATGTAACAGAGCAACACAGCTACCTATTACTAGAAGTGGCTGATATGATAGAAGCCAATGCAGGTGTATTTGGTACGAACAAAGCGCCCCAAATAGAACTAATCGAAAACAACATAGCACGTACAGGGGATACAATCGCTACCTATAGTAGAATTGGGTTATTATCGGCTGACTTAGATACATGCCTAGGTTGGACGTACTGCAATAGGTCAGAAACTTTCTACGAATTAGTAAAATAATAACAACTACCCTACCTTGTACTATAGCCGCTATGGACTGTCTGCAATCCGTGAAGCTAATCGCAAGAGTAATGAGACAAGATACTATAGGTCAGGCTGTAGTACTAGGTAGGGTATGAGTACGCCTGTATTCATTCACATAATTTTGACAAAAAATATTAACAACAAACGGAGAGACTAATGACGAATACTAAACTATACAATTCAATATATAAAACAGTGGAGAACCTAATGACACATAACAAATTATTCAATGAGCGTGATGGCTCAATAGTGGAGGATATGACCCTAGAACTATTAAAGCGTGAATTACATGCGAACGTAGGGGCCCCCTTTCAAGATTGCGTTATCCCGTTTAAATTCAATGGCAAAGATTACGACGCTGATTACTGGCAGGAACGCACGTCAGAGGGTGACATTATCTGGTGCTGTGAGGTCACTGAGTTTGATATCGAAATGAACATGCGCGATTATAACACCGAATTCATGTGGAGTGATTACATAGATAACATAGGAGAGTAATATGTATTTAATACTAGGATATAACAACGAATTCCAAGCGTGGGAACCTGTGAAGTTTAATTTTACTAGCAGAGAATCCGCTAAGGTTTACGCTAGTAAGTTGACAGTAGGTAAAAAGTATGATACCTATAGAGTAATAGAGGAAAAATAAATGTCACTAGGATTTATAATTGAACTTGTAATACTTTCATATATTGTATATGAAGGTGTTAAATATCTTTACAGCTAACCAAAGGAGAACTTATGCGTAAATTAGAATATGAGATTATAGAGGACTATACGTGGTGTATAGATTGCGGTAATTCATTAAACCTTGACTCCATTCCATGTGAAAGGCAAGCAGGAGAGGGAGCGCCCCTATACAAAGGTTACATTTGCCGTGACTGTCAGTTAATGGAATGTGATAAATGTGGTGACGCTACCCTTGACTATTCACTTGAGGATAACCATGTAGTATGTGACTGGTGCAATACAAAAGAAAGGAAATAAAATGGATATAAATATTAAATATAATGCAGTTGAGGAGTTAGCTGAGGTAATTGCTAACCATATCGAAGCGCATGTAATGGAGGATAATAGTAACACGATGTATGAATACCTTCAAATCATGGATAAAATTCATACATTTGCTGAGGATGTTGCCCAAAGTACGCAAGACCTGTTACGGGAAACTGAGCTTGATGTAATGGGTAGCTATATAATACATGATGATATGTATTCAGATGCTAGGTCAATCTTTAAAGAACGTGAGTCTTTAAGAGAATATGAAATGGATTCTTGTGAAGATAAACCTATCAGACGTGCACCGACCTACTTTTAGATAACAATGGAGAGAACTATGCCTAAAATAAATTATGAACACTTTGACGATAAAATTAAACTAACTGCTAACCTTGTCAGGTTAGTAGATATGAACAACCCATCGCTAGCTAAGGAATTCTATGAGGATACTGGTGTCCAATTGATATACGTTAGCAACCCATTCTACGCTTGTTGGGTAGCTATCCCTAACCAACCTTGGTTAGTTGATTTATCAGCTGATATAGATTCGGGCCGCATAAATAGCTACATCGGAATAGAGAGGGCTGAGTCCAAGGATGAGTACTACATACTAGTAGCAGGGAAAGTATCGTCCTTTTTATCTGAAGATGATTTGTATGATATGGATTTAATATGATGTGGAAAGATATGGCTAAGGCCTTAGACTGTGGTAGTAAGCGTAAAATTATGTGCTGTGGTAGCTCACCCTCTGCCCTGATATCTAATAACAGATTCGGTATCAGGTTCCATTGCTTCAGGTGTACTGACTTCAATACCTTTATACCTCATGGTAAGCGTAGTGTTGCTGAGATACTTGCCGCGCGTAAAGCAAGTAATGAACTTAAAACAAGCCTAGCTAAACCACAGCGAGCAATACCCCTGACTGACCCTAGTGTACCTACAGAGGCGCATGCTTGGGTACTACAGTCAGGGTTGCTTCCAGAGGATGCTAGTAGTACTTATGGTATGTCATATGACCCTTACACTAGGCGGGTACTTATACCTCTGGAAAATGGTTTCTTGGCTAGGGCTGTGTTTAATGAACGACCTAAGTATATCAAATCCTCAAAAGCAAGTGTTTATGAGTTACCCGTAAATGACTCGACAGTTGTAGTTACTGAGGATATATTATCCGCTATAAAAGTTAATTCATTAGGATACAGTACCCTTGCTATACTGGGTACGGCTGTATCCCCTACCATTGCAAGTAGGATAGCACGCTATAAAAATATTATTATATGGACAGATAGCGATAAAGCGGGAGATGCTGCTTATGTTAAGTTGCGTAAAAAGTTAGCCCTGTATCCCGTCAGTGTCAGGCGTATAGTAACGGATGATGACCCTAAACTCATTCATAAAAAAACAATAAGAAAATTAATGGAGACTATATGAAAATTAAAATAGATAAACACAGAGATAGCCTATTAGAAAGTTATGCTGTAGGTATGTTAAAAGATTTCTACCTATTAGATACAGAGCAGTCTCCACAAGAGGGATTTGCTAGGGCTTCTAGGGCTTGGGCAGGTGGTGATAAGAAACTAGCACAGAGGCTGTACGATTATGTAAGTCAAAAATGGTTTATGTTTGCCAGCCCCGTACTATCCAATGCCCCTGCAGAAACTAAGCCTAAGGCGTTACCTATATCATGTTTCTTAACTTATGTACCAGATACTGTAGAGGGATTGATAGAACATAGCAGTGAACTTCGCTGGCTGTCTGTTAAAGGTGGTGGCGTGGGAGGCCATTGGGATGATGTTAGAACTGTGTCCGATATAGCCCCTGGCCCGATTCCATTCCTACATACTGTAGACGCTGATATGATAGCCTATAGGCAGGGTAAGACACGTAAGGGGAGTTATGCTGCTTATATGTCAGTACATCATCCTGACCTAATGGAGTTCTTAAATATAAGAGTTCCTACAGGTGACGTTCAGCGTAAAGCTTTGAATATACATAACGCCATCAATATCACTAATGAATTCATGAGAGCTGTGCAGGATGACCTAGAGTATGAACTGAGAGACCCTAAGGATAACTCTGTTAAGGAGAAACTAAAGGCGCGTAAAGTTTGGGAACGTATCATGGAGGTACGCTTCAGGACAGGCGAGCCGTATCTGAACTTCATAGATACTGCTAACAAGTTTTTACCTAGAGCTTTAAGAGATAAAGGACTAAAAATACACGGCTCTAATCTGTGCAATGAGATACACTTACCTACCAGTAAAGATAGAACTGCTGTATGTTGCTTATCCTCACTTAACTTGGAATACTATGATGAGTGGAAAGATACCCCTATAGTAGAAGACCTAGTAACTATGTTAGATAATGTATTAACGTACTTCATAGATAACGCCCCTGATGTGCTTAGTAAGGCTAAGTATTCCGCTATGAGAGAGCGTAGCATAGGGTTAGGAGCTATGGGATTCCATAGCCTATTACAGCAGAAGGGTATCCCTTGGGAAAGTGTAGAGGCTAGTGTAATTAATCATGACGTATTCAGTCTAATTAAGGATAGGGCTGTAGCTCAAAGTAGAGTATTGGCTAAGTCCAGAGGTGAGTATTTAGATGGTGTAGGTACAGGCAAAAGGCACAGTCACTTATTAGCGATAGCCCCTAACGCATCTAGTTCAATTATACTATCTACATCCCCATCTATAGAACCTGTTAAGGCTAATGCTTATACGCATAGGACTAGAGCAGGGTCATTTTTGGTTAAGAATAAATACTTAGAGAAGTTGTTAGAAGACAAAGGCGTCAATACTGATAGCGTATGGACTTCTATTATAACCAATAAAGGTTCTGTACAACATCTGAAATACCTAACCGACGAAGAGAAAGCTGTATACAAAACAGCTGATGAACTTAACCAATCTTGGGTAGTTAGACATGCCTCTGATAGACAGCCTTATATATGCCAAGGACAATCCGTTAATTTATTCTTTCCTAGTGGAGCGAGTAAGGCGTATGTTAATAGGGTACATATACAAGCATGGGCTGATGGGCTTAAGGGGCTATACTATCTAAGGACTGAAAGTACTGCTAAGGCAGAGAATGTATCTGAGAAAGTTGAAAGGGTGGCCTTGAAGTCTGATGACAGAACCATTATATATGGTAAGGACGATTGCCCATACTGTCAATTAGCTAAGGTGGAACTTACGTTGAGAAACATTGATTACGAATACATATCCCTAACGGATATTAATAAGACTGCTAGTGAAGTAACAGGCAGAGATGTTTATACAGTACCCCAGATATACATAGATGGACAATACATAGGAGGATACGCTCAACTGATGGAAACTGAAGATGATGATTGCCTAGCGTGTGAAGGATGAGTACGTCTGCACTTATTCACAAAAATATAACAAAAATTTTTAAGCCAAAAATGGAGAAAATATGTCATTATTAGACTACAGTAAAGCCTACAAGCCTTTCAAGTACCCTTGGGCAGTAGAGCTATCAAAAAAACATGAAGAGGTACACTGGATTGAGGATGAGGCAGAATTATCTGAAGACATTCAAGACTGGAAGACTAAGCTGACCCAGGAGGAGAAAACTTTTATCACACAGGTGCTGCGGATGTTTACACAGGCTGACGTACAGGTAGGACAGAACTATCATGAGATGCTTATCCCTGTGTTCAAGAATAATGAGGCTAGGAATATGTTATCCTCATTTGCAGCTAGGGAAGCTATCCATCAGAGAGCCTACGCTCTACTGAACGATACTTTAGGACTACCCGACGAGGACTTTCATAAGTTTCTTGAGTATACTGAGATGGCTGACAAGATAGCGTTCATGAGTGACAAGACTAGTAATACTTTTCAGGGAACTGCCCTTGCATTAGCTAAGTCTGTGTTTAATGAGGGCCTGTCTGTGTTCGCGTCTTTTGTGATGCTGCTTAACTTCCAACGCTTTGGTAAGATGAAGGGTATGGGTACTATTGTTGAGTGGTCAATACGAGATGAGAATTTGCACGTACAAGGTAATGCAAAATTGTTCAGAGAGTTCTGTGCAGAGCATCCCAGAATTGTAACAGATGAGCTGAAGTCTAAAGTATATCAGATAGCTAGGGATGTAGTGTCTCTAGAGGATAAGTTTATTGAACTGGCATTTAATGGATTAGATATGGAAGGACTAACCGAGAAAGATGTTAAACAGTACATAAGACATATAGCAGATAGGAGGCTGCTGCAATTAGGAATGAAACCTAACTTTAAAGTGAAAGACAACCCCTTACCTTGGCTTGATTGGATATTGAATGGTGCTTCACATGATAATTTCTTTGAGAAACGAGTGACGGAATATTCTACTGCAGGTATGTCAGGCTCTTGGGGATGGGAGACTATAAATGGATGATAGAATGAAAATAATGATTAATGGTTACGCTAGGCACGGAAAGGATGCTGTAGCAGATATCTTAACAAGCTATAACTTTAGAAAGAAAGATGCTTCTATGATTGTAGCAAGAGATATCGTGCTGCATGCGTTACCAAAGAATTACTATGGCTATGGTTGCTTAGAAGACCAGATAATGATGTGTTATCTGGATAGAGTTAAGCGAAGAGAGTGGTGGTACGAATACGTGAGAAACTTTGGTCCTGATAAGCTTACTATTGAGTGCCTAACAGGTGGAGACTTACGTGTAGGTATACGTAGGAGGTCTGAGTTTGAAGCAGTCAAAGAATTATTTGATTTAACTATCTGGGTAGATGCTAAAGGAAGGTTAGGTGAAGAAAACTTAGAGCCTTGGCTTGACATTGGGCCTGGGGACCACGATATAGTAATACATAACAACGGAGATTTAAACGACCTAAGGCATGCTGTAGAATGTGTCATGCGGTCTGTATTAACGGAGTAAACTATGATAGACTTAACATTACTACAGATGCTTAAGTATCGCGGAGAGTTCTTTAGGATTAAAGGTAGAATACCTAACAAAGCCTTGGACCCTCAGACTATACAGATACTTAAGTCCTATGAGACATACTTTAAGAACTGTCCTGAGGCTAAGAGCGTAGATGCTCAAAAGCTGCTTACCATATTCAGAGCTAACAACCCTGACATGGCTGAGGAGACAAGGACTGCTTATGAAGGTATTATATCTCATATAGTTAATGACGTGTCAGAGGAAGAGAAGTCTGGAGTCATGCGTTCCTTGTTAGAGCTGCGTATGGGTACAGATATAGCTAACCTTATTGACAAGTGGGATATGGGTGACGTTGCTAACCTACATGCAGAGCTGAGAGGTGTATCAGATGAGTTCGAAAGAGACTGTGATATAAAGTCGTTAGATTATATAAAGCCTGACCTCAATGAGCTGCTAGAAGATAGTAAAGAAACCTCTGGATATCAGTGGAGACTTGAGAGCCTACGTAAATCACAGCGCGGATTACGTCCAGGTGACTTCGGTATCATAGCAGGTAGACCTGACAAGGGTAAGACTACTTTCCTAGCGTCAGAGCTAACTCACCTAGTAACACAGATACCTGAGGACAAGACCATCCTATGGTTAAACAATGAAGGAAGAGGAGATAGAATATTCCTGAGACTAGTACAAGCTGCATTAGGTAAGCAAGTGTCACAGATACGTAACACTCCTAACCCTATGGAAGCTTACAAGAAAGCTATTAAATCAGATGACCCCTACAAGATTAGAATTGTAGATATACACGGACAAGATACGTATGCAGTTGAGAACTTAATACGTGCTAACGACCCAGCTATTATAGTTTATGATATGATAGATAAGATAAGGGGATTTAAAAGTGAAGCTAGGACTGACCTAGCACTAGAAGAGATGTACTCCTGGGCCAGGGAGATAGGTGTCAAATATGATGCTGTTGGCCTAGCTACATCACAGATAAGTAATGAAGGAGACAACCTTTCATTCCCGTCACTGGGTATGTTAAAGGATAGTAAGACAGGCAAGCAGGGAGCATGTGACTTCCAGCTAATGATAGGAGCTTTAAACGAGCCGTCCTATGAAGGCTATAGATACTTAGGTCTACCAAAAAATAAGCTACGTAGAGAAGGTGCAGCGAGCTGTCCCCGAACTACAGTAGCCTTTAAACCCCAGATAGCACGCTTCGAGGACTTACCTATTGAAGCAGCGAATTTAGATTAGGAGATTAACATGGGTAAAAGAAAAGATTGGACGGATAAAGAATTAGCGGATGCTGTTAAGGAATCTAATGGTAACTTAACTCAAGCAGCTAAGAAACTTAATCATATATACAAGTCCTTTATAAGAGCAGGAGAACGTAGTAAGGTATCAAGGCAGAACCTTCAGACTTGGATTGACCCAAGCGAAGACTTGGCTGAGTTATCTGATAACTTCTCATTACAGAAAACTAATAGAAAGTTAATGCTAACTAACACAAAGCTGCGAAGGAATTTAAAGGCCGCTGAGACGATTGCTGTGACAAAGGATACAGTACTGCTAGAAATCAAAAAAGCTGCTCAGGAAGCATCCTTGAGGTCTCTAGGCCCTATTCAGTTACGACCTAACAACTCTAAGGGTAAGGGTATAATCATTGAACTACTCTTCTCTGACTTACAGATAGGTAAGCTGATGTCTGGGTATGATTCTGATGTAGCCTACCGTCGTGTTCAGGAGTGGATTACTGTAGCAATGCAGCGTATCGAACAGTACAAGACCTTAGGCTACAAGATAGATGGTATAACTCTGGCATTGCTAGGAGATATTATTGAGTCTGATAAGAAACATGGGCTGCAATCTGCCAGAGCTTGTGATATAGGAACAGCTGACCAGATTAAACGCAGCATAGATATACTATATAATGTAGTGCTGCGAGAACTAGCTACAGTGAACGCGCCTATGAAAGTTATATGTATCACAGGGAACCATGACTGGGATGGACACGGATTGTTTATGTTTAAGCCAGGGAGAGAGCAGCTGTCATGGCCGCTGTATCATGCACTGAAAGCTATGTGTGAGATAAGTGACATGGATGCTGAGTTCATTATACCTGAGGGAGCATTCCACGTACATGATATCTATGGAACTAAGGTTCTATATGAACATGGTGTAGGTGTTGGAGCTGGGTATACTCAGATGAAGAACCACCTAGCTAAAAGAACTGACCAGTTAAAAACGTACATCACTCTATTTAGAATGGGTGACAAGCATAACATATGTCAGTTCAATAACAACAGGTATGTAGTTAATGGTGCATTCTTTGGTGACAGTAGACACGGAGAAGAGTACTCAGGTATCGTAGGGTATGATGGTGAACCTGCTCAGATTATGTTCGCCCACGTAAAAAGAAAGGATAACAGAAGAACAACTATCTTTGATAGTTTTGCAATTCAGTTAGGACATATTGACTAATGGATATTTATGACTATATAAATAGTAACCTTGAGAATGAATTAAGAAAGCAAGGGCGCGTTGCCCGTATCTCTGGCATAGGTAGAAAGGATGAGATTATACTATGCGAGACTGAGGCAGAGCCTCTTGAATATCAAATAGAAAAAGTAATACATGACTTAGAATTACAATATAGTAACACATATTTTGTGATAAAAATTTTGGAGGAGTAAATGTACTTAGTGTTCGATAGTGAGACCCAGATACATAAGAAGTATAAGCGTACTGCTAATCCTTTCATACCTGAGAACTATGTAGTAGCTAGGGGATGGAAGAAAGAAGGAGATGCACAGAACTCTGTGCAGTTCTACGAACCTACCCAGGATAACTGGTTAGTGATTGACGATAATGTAACTGTACTAGTAGGACACAACATTAAGTTTGATTTACTTTACGAGATGCAAGCTGGGAACCCGTATCTACGTGAATTCTATAAGCGTGGTGGTAGTATCTGGTGTACGCAGTACGCTGAGTACTTACTGAATGCTATGCAGCGACAGTATCACATGAACTCGATGGATGGTATTATAGAAACATATGGAGGTAGAAAGAAAATAGATGGAATGAAAGCCTTGTGGCAAGCAGGAGTACAGACCGCAGACATTGACCCAGAGCTAGTCAAAGATTATTTGATTGGTACTGAGGCTGAGGGCAGGAACTCAGGCGACATAGGCAACACGGAACTAATATACCTTGGGCAACTTAAATCTGCCCAGACACTAGGCATGACAGAATCATTACGTTTACGTATGGATGGACTTGCAGCAACAACTGAGATGGAATACAATGGGCTTAAGGTATGTACTACCACAGCCAAGAAAGACTTATCACTTCTCAATGACCAACTGAAAGCTGCCAAGAAAGACCTGAGTAAATACATAGCAGATATACCTGAGGAAGTAGGATTCAAGTGGTCCTCTACCGTATGTAAGTCTGCTATAATATATGGTGGTTCAATACGCTACCGTGTACGTGACACCTACTTAGACGAGAAGACAGGTAAACTAGCAAGACTCAAGGCTACAGAGAAGTGGCCCCTAGTTAATGCAGTACCTGTAAAACCAGAGCTGCTAGGTACACAAACACAAGATGTATTTCTGTCAGGCAAGAACAAGGGCAAGCTTAGGTTCAAGAATGTAGCTGTGAAGGGAGAGCTAAAGACTAAGCTACAAGATAGATACTATGACTTGCCAGGATATGTTAACCCTACTGAGGTGGGCGCTGAGAAAACTAAGAACACTGATGGCAGGGGTAATGTACTTTACTCAACTGATTCAGAGACAATGATTATGTTAGGTAACTCAGACGTACCCTTCCTTAAAGCGTTAGCTGAGAAGATTAGATTAGACAAGGAGATAGGTACTTACTACGTGACTGTAGATGGTAATGGTATCATGAAAGGTATGCTGACTTGCGTAAGTCCTGAGGATAATGTCCTACACCACATGCTTAACCATACTACTACAGTAACAAGCAGACTATCTAGTTCTAATCCTAACTGTCAGAACATACCGAAGTCACCTTCGCGTGTCAAAGCTATGTTCGTATCCAGATTCAAGGACGGTATGGTTGGCGAGATAGATTACTCCCAGCTAGAAGTTGTAGTCCAAGGGCTGCTTACTAATGACAAGCAGCTAGTCTCTGACTTGATTAATCGTGTAGACTTTCACTGCAAGCGTGTATCCGCTAAGTTTAATATAGACTACAAGGATGCTGTGAAGTGGTGTAAGGATGAGACTGACCCGAACTACAAGACATGGCAGCCACGCAGACAAGGTGCTAAGGAGTTTAGTTTCCAACGTACCTATGGCGCAGGGGCTAGTACCATTGCACTATCAACAGGTATGTCCATTCAGGATGTAGAAGAGTTGATAGAGGCAGAGAATAAACTCTATCCAGGCGTTATAAAATTTAATGCTGATGTAGAGCGTACAGTTACTGCTAGTGCTGAGGGATTCAGAGACCCTCTCATGGGATACCGAGCATTCAGGAGAGGCGAGTGGCAGTCACCCACGGGTACAATGTATTCATGGAGAACATATGATGCACCTTCCTTTCTCAAGAAGCGTGGTATCATAGACACGTTCAGTCCTCCTGAGCTTAAGAACTATCCTGTTCAAGGCACAGGCGGTGAGATAGTACAACTAGTACTAGGTAAACTATGGCGTTACTTCATGAAGAAAGATAACTGGAATGGTAAAGCGTTCTTAGTTAACACAGTACATGACTGTGTGTGGTTCGACATGGATGCGTCAGTCGCAGAAGAAGTCTTAAAGACTGCTAAAATTATTATGGAAGGAGTACCAACTTATCTAAAGAAACATTTTAACATAGACTGTCCTGTCCCATTCCCTGTGGATGTAGAGATGGGTAGGAATATGTTAGACCTACATCACTTAGAAGCTTAATGCTTCTCTATAGAGAACGTAAGTTTCTCTTAATTAAAACCAATTATTATATACGGAGCTAATATGACTAACTCATTACTAAACGACATTAAAGAACTAGCATCTTCTGGTTCATTAGAAAACCAAACAGTAACTAAATCTGCATACGTAAGACCTGTAACACCTGAGGGTGTAACTACAGCTAGGCTTATAGGGTATGTTGAATTAGGATACCAACCTCAGAGACCTTATCAGGGACAAGAGAAACCTGATGCACCTATGGTAACATTAACATGGGAGCTTAACGGCCCAGCCTACATGAAGAATGTAGCTAAGGATGGGGAAGCTGAGAATATAGTACCAACAATTCATAGAGAAACAATTAAGCTTTCTACTAATGAACGTGCTAAGTACTTTAAGCTGTTTAATAAAATGCGTAGACCTAACTCGGATGTCGTTCACATGGCACAGATGGTAGGGTCAGGATGTATAATA
>Ga0206125_10004390_pt1 | contig 12574 bp, 14 predicted proteins | sample Helgoland_Spring_4_FD_148598 | JGI IMG/M metagenome (GOLD analysis project Ga0206125, IMG submission 148598) | Pelagic subsurface seawater microbial communities from Kabeltonne, Helgoland, North Sea - Helgoland_Spring_Bloom_20160331_1 | ecosystem: Environmental > Aquatic > Marine > Epipelagic ... | reverse complement strand
GGAATTAATTATGAAAAATTTCTGAATAAGAGATTAGTTTCTTTATACAAAGTGAATGTCATATCTGCGATATTATTATTGTTGATGTTGCATTTGAAATACGACATTTATCTAGTGGTCCTTTTTTATTCAATTTTAAAGTTAATAATTTCATTTGTATTAATTGATGATAAGAGAGGTTTGGAATTCAAATAGGAGTAGTAGATTTTTATCGCGTCATTTTTACAACAGCGGCGTTGAAGGAGGCCTACTAAGAATGCGTGTGAAATACAGTACTAGAATAGACATACGTAGAGATATTAGCGAGATAGAGGCAGGTTTTAAATCCAAATTTAGAAATGAAATAAAGAAGAATGCTGAAGAAGTGGTCATAGTCCCTTGTTCTGATTTTGGTGTCACTAGATTGAGTGCTATGTATAATTTGTTTGCTAAAAGAAAGGGAATTACGGCATTTAATAGCCGTCGAGTCAATACGGAAGCTTCTTATTGCTCCTTTGTGGAATTTGCTGACGGTTCATTTGTTTGTAATATATACATTGTTGCACGTGAGTCAGTATTCTTGCTCTATGCCTTTAATACGGGTCAACCAAATAAACAAACAGGCTATGCCACAAAAGCGATACATAGCGAGTCTATCAAATTTTTCAAGAAAATGGGTTTGCATTTCTATGATTTCGGTGGTGTAAGTGCGAAGGAAGAGCTACGTGGAATAAACGCCTTAAAGCTGGGGTTTGGTGGTGAACTATGTATTTACATGACTGGATTTAGTTGTAACATCTACAGTAAATTAATGCGCCTGGTTCGTGATGATTATCGAGTTATGTCTCAACTAATGAAATATTTTTTTAGTAATAATATTGCGGGGGCGTCGCTTATAGTTGTGCGCACTCACAAGGTTGATAAAATAAAGAGGCTTATGCGAGATGTGAAATTGCGGGATTATCACGTTGTAGATTGTCTGGAAGGGTTAGATGAGAGTTTTCTAAAAAAGGTGCATGTAATTGACCTTGAGATTTTGACCAAAACGGGCATGAATTATAACGAACACAAAGCTTGATGAATTTTGTTATTAGAATTGATGATGTTTGCGAATACTTAGATTTGGCTAAGTTCAACAGGTTAGTAGATTTGTTGAAGAGCAAAGGTATGAAAGCATATTTGGGCTACATTCCTCTGTGCGAAGATGAGAAGCTTATGAAGTTCGGATATCATGAAGAAGTTGTCGATTGGTGTAAGAGCCTAGAGAAAGAAGGATGGGAGATAGCTATGCATGGAACACATCATCTGTACACCCAAGAAGGCGGAGGTGAGATGTGTGCGACGAAATCTGAGTTTATCGGTTTACCGTTCGATGAACAGAATAAATTAATTCAGAAGGGGAGGGAGAAACTTTTGGCTTTAGGTTTTAAAAATCCGAATGCTTTTTTCGCGCCTAGTCATGGATATGATCAAAATACTTTATTAGCGTTAAATGAAAATGAATTTATCTACCTGTTGGATGGCTTAAATCCCGCTGTCATTGAGAGAAGTAACTTAGTTCATGTGCCATGTATAGTAGATCGCTTACCATTCTACACAAGTCTTATTAATACTACTCATATTTTGTGTCTTCATAGTAATACTATGAGTGAACGTGATTTCCTAGAGCTGGATTTGTACTTAGATAAACACAAAAAATATTATCAAGAACCTGGTAAAATTGAGTTAAATAATGGTTTTAGAGTAATAGGAAAAATAGCTGAAATTATGTTTAAATTTTTGAAGAATATTAAAAGAAGACGCGTACAATGGAAATAGGATATACTACTGGTGTTTTTGATTTATTTCATGTTGGCCATCTAAATGTTTTAAGAAGAGCGGCATCTGAATGTGATTTATTAATTGTAGGAGTCACGGACTGTGAGACGGTTAAAAAATACAAGGGCTATTATCCTATTATACCATTAGAGGAAAGATTGGAGATTATATCTGAGCTGAAATGTGTGGACAAAGTTGTGGTTCAAACGAGTATGGATAAATATTTAGCCTGGAAGGAGTTAAAATACAATAAGTTGTTTCACGGAGATGATTGGCAAGGTTCGGACATGTATAATCAGATGGAATTAAAGTTAAAGAATCTAGGTGTTCAGGTCATATATTTCCCTTACACAAAAGGTACATCAACCAGTCTGTTGAAAGAAAGAGTTTATGAGCAATACAACAAAGGTTAGGGTATTAAGGGTAACGCCTTCCTTTGCTAATAAGTCTCACATAGGATCGGGATTAAATAGTTATTATCATTCGAAATATTCAGCTAATTCCTCTTTTGTATTAACAGAGCATAAGCAGGTTGATTACACTATACCTGACGGGGTGTCATTAGTCGCACTCAAGGTGCCGCGATATTCTTTAGCTGCAGGATCTCATTTTAAAGTTGTAGTTTCATATTTATTAAAGATATATCAGAGCCTAACTTTTTTAGTTAAATCAGTCGAGCATATAAAGAACTTTAGGCCTGACATAGTTCATTTATATTCACCCATTTATATATTGGTCGGTTTTTATTGTAAGATTCGATATAACTGTAAGGTAGTCGTCTCTCTTCACGGAACAGATATTAAGCGTATCGAAGGCAGTTCTTTCATTAGATATATTGTTTTTTCTTTTGTAGATCGTGTTTTTCTGTTGAGCAGGAGGCCTATTGTCGGTGCGGATATTAAAGGGACATCTTTTTTAGGTAATGGATATGATAATAAAATTTTCACTCTTACGGACAACAAGATGCGCGAAAGGCGCAACTGGTTTGTAACTGTTGCTGGACTGCGTCCAGTGAAAAATCATGTAATGATGTTAGAAGCTTTTAAGGAGTTTTTAGAGTTAAAGTCAGGTTATACTTTAATTATCGTTGGTGACGGCCCTCTTAAGATTAATTTGATGCAAAAAATTTGCGATTTAGGTATTGAAAATCATGTAAGGTTTCTTGGTCAGAAAGATCAATTATATATAGCTAGATTATTTAATTTGTGCCATGCATTTGTTCTTAGTTCTTCTTCCGAGGGATCACCAAAAGTAATTACTGAGGCTTTAGCCACAGGTTTACCGGTGATTACGACAGATGTAGGTGATTTACGATCACGATTAAATCACGAGAGTTGTATCGTCACGGAACATGATTCGTTCAGTTTGGCGAAAGGATTTTTAGCATCTACTGAATTCGAAAGGATAGATAGACAGCACTTGTCCAATACAGTTAAAGATATGACATGGACTAACATTGCAAAGCGCTTAGACTTGCTTTACAAGATGGTTTTAGAGAAAATATGAAGGAACTTAGGTTAATGCAGCTTCTCCAGTTGAAGGGTTTAGTAGCGATTAAGAAATATTGTAATGACAATAATATTGAATACTTCCTTGTTGCAGGTACTCTGTTGGGATCAGTACGTCATGATGGTTTTATTCCTTGGGATAGTGATGTTGATATTGCTATGTTACGGGAGGATTATGATAAATTTATCAGAGATTTTGATACAGTGCATGGCGATTATAGAGTAGATTCTGATGAAACGAATACTAAATGCACAACCGGATTTGCTAAGGTAAGAATTCTCGGAACTGGGCTCGTTGAGAGAAAAAACATTCAGTACAGAAAATCGGAAGATACGGGAATTTATATAGACGTGTTTCCATTGGACTACATCGATAGGCGCAAATTGAGATATAGTAGCTTAATTAGAAACTTATATAAGTACATAGTTAGGGTTAAAGCGTTCAAATTTGGTAAGAGATATAGTTTTAATAATCGACACACAGTCCTTAGCTTTATTCTATGTTATCCACCTTCTTTTTTACCAAAGAGTATTCTACTCGCTATCCAAAATTCATTAATTAGATTTATTACTTCCAATGAGAGTGATTACATCTCAAACATAAATAGCAAGTATGGACTAAAAAGGCAGTTTTTCTCAAAGGAAGTTTATCTGCCGAGCAAGAAGCTTAAGTTTGAAAATATTGAATTTTCTGCTCCTAATCACCATATCACTTGGTTGGAGCAAATTTATGGGTCTTATTCAAAATTGCCGAAAAACAGAAGTGCGTCACTAGAGAAATATACGATAGATTTTGGAAAATACTCTGCTCTCTTGAACAAAGAAGAAACAGAGGTGGTAAAATTTTTAATTCATGGTAAAGAGGAAGATATCAGAGGTTAGATCTCAGGTTCGATATATATTAAACTTAGTTTTTTTCGTTGGATATATTTCGTATGACTACCGACATGTAGGGATTTTCAAACGTAATGAAGGCCATATTGGAAAGGTTATAAGGTATTACCATAGAGTGGAGAAGGCTTTGTCGAAGGATCCTTTTATTCAAGGAAGAGGCTATAGAGCAGCTAATAGCTTAATACATTCGCTTTCTAAAGGACATTTTGAATCCGAACAAGACCAAAAACATGTGGCAGTCGCGCTAAAAGTTTTGTATGATTTTTTTATGGCTAATAGTGATTTCAATAGTTCGACCTATAAATCTTTTCAGAATTTGGACTTATTTACGGGAAGTAACGATGAAATTGGCGGTGGTGTTCTTAGGTTAGATAAGGACTTTTTCCTCTCTCAGATAAATTCAGATTTTAGCTCTTTGGCCAAGTCTAGATATAGTATTCGCTATTTCAATGGGACTCCTGTTTCAGACGAATTAATAATGGATGCAATCAATATTTCCTCGAAGACCCCATCCGTTTGTAATCGTCAGGCATGGCACGTATGGCATGTGAAGAGTGAAGAGCTCGTAGCAAGATTTATGAAAGTTCATAATGGGTTTTCTCAGGAGGAGCAAAATCTAACTAATTTTCTCGTAGTAGGCATGGACAGACGATATTTCAGTTATCCTTTAGAGAGAAATCAAGCATACACGGATGGTGGATTATATTCAATGTCACTCCTATATAGCTTAACGAGTTTAGGTTTAGCAACATGTCCTCTAAATGCGAATTTGCCTCTACGGGTTTTGAAAAAATTGAAGAAAGAGTTAGATATACCGGGAGAGTTTACGATAGTAATGTTCATTGCTGTCGGTCATTATAAAGATTCGAATATATGTCCATATAGCTTTAGGACAAATGGGAACTTGAAATACACTGTAAAATGAAAATACTGGAGAAACATTGGGAAAAATTTCGATTAAATGAATTAAGTATATATCAAAATAAATTTTTCATCGTGGCACTTCGTGAAATACAAAAGACTCCGTTTTCGCTAATATTGAGCGTGAAAAAAGAGATTTACAGACATTCCGAACTGACCAAAGAAGAATTTAAATCTTTTCAGGAAGCGATTATATTCATCGAGGATTTCTGTTATAATACAATTGGCGCATCAAAGGTTAATTTTATTTCTTTGATGATGGTAGATCCTATTTTACATTATCATATTTTTCCACGGTTTAATAACAGCATTAATTTAAATGGTATCGATTTAGAAGATGTGTACTATCCTAAGCCAGTTGATTTATTAGATAAACATTTTATTGACTTGAACATTATAAATGAATATTTTCAAGAATGAATCAGTTAAGCTTCATAGGGAGGACAAACCCTCTTTTGATTGACGATGTTGATACTACTCGAGATGTTGTTAACAATTTGGTAGCTGCTTCCAGATTTTTGGTTATTGGCGCTGCCGGATCAATAGGCCAAGCAGTTACAAAGGAAATTTTCAAACGAAACCCTAAAAAACTTCATGCGGTCGACATTAGTGAAAATAATTTAGTTGAGTTAGTGCGTGACATTAGAAGTTCTCTAGGTTACATCGATGGTGATTTTAGGACTTTTGCTTTAGATATTGGTTCGTGGCAGTATGATGCCTTCATAGACTCTGATGGACAATATGATTATGTGCTCAACCTTTCTGCTTTAAAGCATGTTCGTAGCGAAAAAGACCCATATACCCTAATGAGAATGATTGAGGTCAATATTCTCAATACTCTAAAGACTATTGAGCAGAGTAAACAAAAAAGTGTAAAAAAGTATTTCTGTGTAAGTACTGACAAGGCCGCGAATCCAGTGAATATGATGGGAGGATCCAAGAGAATCATGGAAATGTTTTTGATGCGTGAAAGCCAGTATGTAGATATCTCGACAGCACGCTTTGCTAATGTGGCATTTTCAGACGGATCACTCTTACACGGATTTAATCAACGTCTCGAGAAAAAACAACCAATAGTTGCGCCAAGTGACGTGAAACGTTATTTCGTGATTCCACAAGAATCAGGTGAATTGTGTTTGCTGTCATCATTGCTAGGCGAGAATAGAGATATATTTTTTCCAAAAATGAGCGAGGAGTTACATTTAATCACCTTTGCAGAGATTGCACAGAAATACTTGCGCAGTAAAGGTTTCGAGCCATACTTATGTGAAAATGAAGACGAGGCAAGAGATCTAATTACGAAACTACCTCAGCAAGGTAAATGGCCTTGTTTATTTACCCCTTCGAATACGACAGGTGAAAAAGACTTTGAAGAGTTTTTTACTTCACATGAGACTATTGACTTAGACAGATTTCAAAACCTTGGAGTCGTTAAAAATGGGCTTGCGGACAATACCGATAAATTAGACTATTTCTTAGATGCCATTTCCAAAATGCGCATGCGAGGTAAGTGGACAAAAGAAGAAATCGTAAGTCTTTTTCATGAGATGATTCCTGATTTTGGTCATGAAGAAAAAGGGAAATTTTTAGATAGCAAAATGTAAAATGAAGACAGATACCTTCAATTCATTTGTTCGAGAGCTATACCAAAGCAAGGAAAAATTTATTCCGCTTCATGTGCCAGTATTTAATGGTAATGAGAAGGAATATCTACTTGAAACAATTGATTCGACATTTGTTTCTTCAGTAGGTAAGTATGTCGAAGAGGTTGAAAAGTTTCTAGCAAGTTATACAAAAACCTCGAAAGGAGTTGCCGTAGTAAACGGAACAGCAGCCATTCAAGTCGCTCTAAGGCTTGTAGGTGTTAGCCCTGGTGATGAAGTCATTACCCAAGCACTAACTTTTGTGGCTACGGCCAACACAATTGCATATAATGGTGCTAAACCAGTTTTTGTAGATGTGGATAAAGATACAATGGGTTTGTCTCCAAGGGCTCTTGAATCCTTTCTTGAAGAATACGGAGAAAGAAGAGACCAAGGTGTTTACAACAGAAAGACAGGCAAGCGAATTTCAGCTGTATTACCAATGCACACATTTGGATTCATGTGTCGAATATCAGAGATTCAGACAATCTGTAATGAATGGGGAATACCATGTGTGGAGGATGCTGCAGAAGCTTTAGGCTCTCAAAGCGAAGGTCAGTCAGCGGGCAGTTTTGGATCGTTTGGGGCATTTTCATTCAACGGAAATAAAATCATCACCGCTGGTGGTGGAGGTGTAATTGTATCCAACGACATAGATTTAGGAACAAAAGCGAAGTATCTGACTACCACCGCTAAGAGACCTCATTCATTCGAATACTTCCATGATGAACTTGGTTATAATTTCAGAATGCCTAATGTAAACGCGGCTCTGCTTTTAGCTCAGTTAGAAAAACTTGAAGATTATAGAGTCTCTAAGTCCCTCGTTTATGAAAAATATCGAAGTTTTTTTGATACAAATATGGAAGGCGCTGAATTGATGTCGATACCAGAAACAACTTCCCAATGGAATTATTGGTTGATGAGTGTTCAGTTAGAAAATCGAGAGGCTCGAGATGCGTTTTTAAATGTAACGAATAGTCAAGGAGTAATGACAAGGCCAATTTGGCAGTTAATGTACAAGTTGCCTATGTATTCAGATTGTCAACGAGATAATCAACGGAACGCTGAATCTCTAGAAGATACTATTGTAAATATTCCTAGTAGTGCAATCTAACAAAGGAAAGGTTATATTAATTGGATATTCAGGACATGGAATTGTTGTTTCTGAGGCAGCAATGCTCTCAGGATTTCAAATCCTTGGTTACACAGATTGCAAAGAACTAAGCATCAACCCTTACAATTTCGACTTTTTAGGGGACGAGAATGATCCAAACTTCAATTGGAAATATTGCAATTCATATTTATTAGGTGTCGGATCTAATATTATCCGTGAAAGAATAGCTTCACGTGTTAAAAAAGCAGGGGGTAAATGTATGACAGTTGTACATACCAGTTCCTCTTTAGCAAGGACAGTCGTAATTGGTGAGGGAACTTTTGTAGCAAGGAATGTAGCCGTAAACCCATTGGTACAGATAGGTAAAAATGCAATTTTGAATACAAATTGTACAATCGATCACGAATGTATCATTGGCAACAACGTTCATATTGCACCTGGTGCGGTGCTCGCAGGCAATGTGGTAATAAATGATGGAGTATTTATTGGTGCTAATGCTGTGGTAAAGCAAGGTGTTTCTATCGGTAGAAATGCTACTATAGGTGCAGGAAGCGTAGTACTTAGAAACGTTGAAGAAAATCAAGTAGTTGTTGGTAACCCCGCTAGAATTTTATTGAGATGAAAATAAATCGTGTGTTAATCATAGCAGAAGCTGGTGTTAATCACAATGGTGATTTGAATAAAGCAATAGAACTTATTGATGTAGCAGCAAATGCCGGAGTAGATCTGGTTAAATTCCAAACTTTCAAAACGGACGATTTAGTTTCTAAAGAGGCTAAAAAAGCTAGATATCAAATCAAAAATACAGGGGAAGGTAATGACTCACAATATGACATGCTTAAAAAGCTCGAGCTAAGTGAAAGTGACCATACGGCATTGATTAAGTATGCTAATTCGAAAGGCATAGAGTTTTTTTCCACGGCATTTGACGTAAAGGGCTTAGAATATCTGAATGGTCTCGGTTTTAGTTTATTTAAGGTGCCTAGTGGAGAGATAACGAATTATCCCTATTTAAAGAAAATCGCATCATTCGGTAAACCTGTTATTCTTTCAACCGGTATGGCGAATATGGGTGACATTAAAGCGGCCCTTGCCGTATTAGAAGAAGGTATTAACAAAGAAGACATTACCATTCTGCATTGTAATACAGAGTACCCAACCCCGATGGAGGATGTTAATTTAAAAGCAATGCTCACCATAGGGAAGGAATGTGATGTGAATGTTGGTTATTCAGACCATACATTAGGCGTCGCGGTCCCAATTGCGGCAGTAGCTTTGGGGGCTAAGGTTATTGAAAAGCATTTCACTTTAGACAGAAGACTGCCTGGCCCGGACCATAAAGCTTCGTTGGAGCCATCCGAACTTAAAGCTATGGTCACAGGAATACGTAATATTGAGTTAGCTATTAGTGGAGATGGCATTAAGAAGCCAAGTCCAAGTGAATTAAAAAATAAAGAGATTGCTCGCAAATCAATTCATACGACTCGAGCTTTGAAAAAAGGAGCGGTACTTGATGAAGAAGATTTAATTCCCTTGCGTCCCGGTGATGGTATATCTCCCATGCATTGGCATGAAGTGTTAGGTAAGAAGTTGGAATGTGATTTACCTGCTTTTACGAAACTAGATCCTGCCAATTTTCTATGAAAATAGCAGTTTTAACTAGTTCTAGGGCCGATTATGGTATTTATCAACCGTTATTGGCAAAACTTAAAGCGGATGCCCGTTTTAAGTTGGAAATCATAGCTTTTGGTATGCATCTGCAAAAGAAACAAGGAAACACAATTCGAGATATTCGAAGAGATGATTACTCCAAAATACATTTGGTCGGAGCCATGCCTGAAAACGACAAAGTGTTTGACATTGCTTATGGTTACGGAGCCTTGTTGAGCGATTTTGCTCACTTTTGGAAGCAACATAACTACGACTTAATTTTCGCCCTTGGAGACCGTTGGGAAATGTCAGCAGCGGTGCAATCTTCAATCCCATATGAGCTAAAAATTGCACATGTTCACGGTGGTGAAACCACCCTCGGTGCAACCGATAATATTTATAGGCATCAAATTTCTTTGGCTGCGCACTATCATTTTACTGCAGCTGAGCCTTTCAGCGAGCGTGTAAAGTGCTTGATTAATAAGAATGATGGAGTATATACGGTTGGATCGATTAGTTTGGAAGACCTAAAAAACTTAGAATTACCAGATTGGTCAGAAGTAAAGAAGCATTTCAATATTCCCTTTGATGAATTTATATTAGTAACCTTTCATCCGGAATCAGTGGGGTCGTCAATGAATGAATTCTTTGCCAAGTTAACTTATGCCGTTTTAGAAGAATTAATCAGGAGACACAACATTCTAATCACAGCTGCCAACAGTGACGTCATGGGGTCTTTGTTCAATCAACAGTTTGAGTTATTACAAGAACAGCATCCGGAAAAAATTAAGTTGGTATTCGCACTGGGTAAACTTAACTATTTTAAAGCTATGCAACGGTGCTCATTTATGCTAGGGAATACCTCTAGTGGTATTGTAGAAGCTGCAAGTTTTAGAAGGTGGGTTTTAAATGTTGGGGACCGCCAAAAAGGTCGGTTGCGAAACGAGAATGTAATTGATGTTCCATTCGAGACCGAAAAAATACTCAATGCCGTTTCACAGGTAGGTGATCGAGATGATTACAAAGGCGAGAATATATATGTAATGCCGGGCACAACAGACAGTATCATTAAAATAATTAGTCAGGATGCGAGATTATAGAGAGCACCTCGTTCATAAAGAAGACACACTGAAAGAGGCATTGGGTCGGTTAGATAAGCTTGCGGCGGATGCCATTCTTTTTGTGGTAGATGAAGAGTCAAGACTCTTAGGAAGCTTAACTGATGGTGATGTAAGGCGTGGTTTGTTACAGGGTAAAGGTATAGAAGAAAAGTTAGTTAATTATATCCAGCCGCATCCCAAAAGTGTGAATAAAGCAAATTACTCGCTACCTGAAATTATTAAGCTCCGCGAACAAAACTTTAAAGTATTACCGGTACTTGATGCGGATAGACAAATTGTTAACGTGATTAATTTTCGCTTTCAGAAATCCTATTTACCGCTAGATGTCTTGGTGATGGCCGGTGGCCGCGGTTCTCGTTTACAGCCTATGACCGATACAGTGCCTAAACCCTTGTTAAAAGTAGGGGATAAGGCTATAATCGACCACAATATAGATCGTTTGAGTGCTTTTGGCATTGATGATTTTCATATTTCAGTACGTTATTTAGGGGAGCAATTAGAAGATCACTATAACGCAAAAGATCTTAATGGTACAAAAGTAAATTTCGTCTGGGAAGAAAAGGCACTAGGTACCTTGGGTGCTGCGAGTCTAATTGAAGATTTTCATCATGATTACGTATTGATTACCAATTCGGACATATTAACCACTTTGGATTACGAAGACTTTTTCTTGGACTTTTTAGAAAAGGAAGCAGATATGGCGGTGGCCACAATTCCTTACCAGGTAAATGTGCCCTATGCCGTAATGGAAACAACCAATCATCACGTTGTATCCTTTAAAGAAAAACCCACCTATACCTATTATAGCAATGGGGGTATCTATATTGTAAAAAAAGAGCTTCTCAAAAAAATCCCAAAGAATTCATTCTATAATGCCACGGATTTAATGGAATCGGTCATCGAAGACGGAGGCGAACTGGTTTCATATCCTATCCGCCAATACTGGCTAGATATCGGGAAACCTGAAGATTTTGAAAAAGCGCAGGCGGATATTAAGCATTTGAATCTGTGAGAAAGCTTTTCTTAATACCTGCCAGAGGAGGCTCCAAAGGTCTTCCACGAAAGAATGTTCTACCGCTCGCTGGTAGACCTATGATAGAATATACCTTGGATGCCGCTAAAGGCGCTATGGAGGAGGGTGATGAACTATGCGTAAGTACAGATGATTCTGAAATTATTCAAGTTGTAAAAGACTATGGTGTAGAAGTTCCGTTTGTTCGTCCTCCTGAGTTAGCATCTGATACTGCAGGGAGCGAGGAAGTGATTCGTCATGCATTGGATTGGTATGAAAGAGAGGGTTTTGATTTTGATTTAGTCGCACTATTACAAGTAACTTCACCTCTGCGAAATGCACAACATGTGAGGGAAGCATTGGCGCTTTGGAGTCCCGAAATAGATATGGTTATTTCGGTAAAAGAAACTGATTCGAATCCTTATTACGTACTTTTTGAGGAAGATGAAAAGGGGTTTCTTCTAAAGTCTAAAGGCGGCAATTTTACTAGAAGACAGGATTGTCCGAATGTTTACGAATTGAATGGGGCGATTTACCTGATTAATGCCGTTAGATTTCGGGAAAACGCTTTAAAAGAGTTATGTAGGAAGCGTAAATATTTAATGGATAAACGAACATCGCTGGATGTAGACGACTCCATCGATTTCAAGTTAGCGGAAAGCTTAATTACAGACAAAAGTACCCTTATTTTTTAGAAGTAATTCTTGCTAAGTCATTATCGAGTTGCTTAGATAAAAGTCTATAATCGATTTACCTGATCATCCCCGCAGCAACCGTCTCATTCGTTGCCTCATCTACTAGAATCAACGATCCTGTAACGCGGTTTTGATTGTATTCATCTGCGAAGATGGGCTTGGTTGAGCGAATCTTTACGCGGGCGATATCATTCATTTTAATGTCCTTGTCCTCTTCCA
>Ga0206125_10004388_pt1 | contig 12575 bp, 13 predicted proteins | sample Helgoland_Spring_4_FD_148598 | JGI IMG/M metagenome (GOLD analysis project Ga0206125, IMG submission 148598) | Pelagic subsurface seawater microbial communities from Kabeltonne, Helgoland, North Sea - Helgoland_Spring_Bloom_20160331_1 | ecosystem: Environmental > Aquatic > Marine > Epipelagic ... | reverse complement strand
TATTAGTGTTGTAGTTTCATTTTGGTATAGTTTTGTTTAGGGTTGGTAAGGTTTACTGCAATATATTTGATAGAAATGATTTGGAAAAAACATGTTCGAAATAAAAGATGTGGTTGAATTTAATTTAAATCTAAATCTATCTCAGCTTGCTGATTTTGATAAAAAAATAGAACGTAAGTTTGGCAAATTTAGTTTTTCATGTGGATGTGGAGAAGTGCATTCAATATCTGAATATCATCCCTATGGTGTAAAAAGTGTAACTGCCTTAGATGATCCAACATTAACTGTTTCTCCAATAGTCACAGAAAAAAATAGGATATTATATAATTGTAAGGGCATTGTCAGACAAACTTGACGTCCTATTGGTTGGTACCTAATTTTTATGAATGACAACAGAAAACCCATTCAAGTACTTTAAAACGTCTCCCAAAATTATCCGCTTAGCGGTTATGTATTACGTGCGTTACCCGCTGAGTTTTCGCCAAGTTGAAGATATCTTGCATGAGCGCGGCATTGATATTTGCTACGAAACTGTACGGTTCTGGGTAGATCGGTTTGGTTCGAAATTTGCTAAGGAAATTCGAAAGAAGAGGGCGGGTCAACACTCAAACTGGCAATGGCATTTAGATGAAGTCTTTGTCAAAATAAATGGAGAACGCTTTTACCTATGGCGCGCGGTTGATCATGAAGGGGAAGTTCTTGAATGCTTCGTTACAAAGCGACGTAATAAAGCAGCAGCGAAGAAGTTTCTCATAAAAGCAATGCGTAAACACGGCTCACCAAGGATTATTATAACGGATAAGCTACCATCCTATAGCGCTGCTTTTCGTGAGATTGGAATTGCTAACAGACAATTATTTGGAGGCCGGTCCAACAACAGAAGTGAAAACTCACAACTGCTCTTAAGGAGTGGTTCCAAATCTGCGCTTCATAGGTTTATGTGATCATGGCACTTTGAGATGGGTGTGGCTTTGTCTGACAACACCTAACGGAGGTATTAATGTAGTTGTATCTCCACAAATGAAATTTACTTTTTACATGGCTATAAGTTAACGAAATTAATTGAAACTATTTGATGTTCGATCTCGTATGTCTGGCGACACCATGTAATTTGATCTTGACACATCAAACATCTGATGTTTACTATCTTCATATGAATGAGATGTTATATTACGACCTGAAAGACGCCAGCGGGGTTTCCCCGGGTCTTGCCATGCAGGTGTCGCGGGAGTTGGGGCGGCGCATTGTTGCAGGTCACTATAAAGAAAACGCGCTAATCGAAGATGAGGGAAAGTTATCCCAGCGTTTTGGGGTCAGCAAATCTGTCATCCGCGAGAGCGTAAAGATGTTAGTTAGTAAAGGTTTGCTAGACGTCAAACGCGGCAGTGGCACGCGGGTGCGCCGTCGCGCCAATTGGGCGCTGCTGGATGATGACGTCTTGGCGTGGCATCTTTCTGTTGAACCTAAACCTGCCTTTTTGCGGCAACTCCTCGACATACGCCGCATGATGGAGCCAAAAGCAGCTGCTTGGGCGGCTAAGTATGGCACCGAAGAGCAATTTGAAGTGATCGAAGCCGCGCAGACACGGATGGAAGAAGATTGCCATTCGATCGAGGATTTTGTCGTTGCTGATGCCTTGTTTCACCGCGCGATCTTGCGGGCTGCGAACAATGAAATCCTGCTGTCGATGGAGGGCGTAATATTTTCGGCGCTCCTCAGCTCGATCCGTCTGACCAACCGCGACCCGCGTGACAACGAGAACTCGATCCCGTTCCACCACAAGACTCTCGAAGCGATCAAGTCTCGCAATCACTTGCTCGCGGAAGAGATGATGAATGCACATTTGAGTGATACAAGTCAGCGGCTTGAGGCAGCCCTAAAGAACACGCTCATTTTCGGCAAAGAGGGGCCGACAAAAATGTAGACCTAAAGGGCCAAGAGCCCCAAGACATTCACCAACCTGCGATGGTGCGCAGGTTGGTGGCGGCAGCACGGCACTGGATTCAATCAACGCCATGCTGCCAGATCCAGCCTGAATTTCCAGGGAACCCACCAGACGAAACAGCGCCATTTATGGCGCTTAATCATCAAGAAGGAGTATAAGATGTTTTCAAACTTAAAGAAAGGCTTACTTGCGACGACCATGATGGTCAGTGCAAGCGTCGCCGCACAAACGGCAATGGCCGAGGACATGGTGGCATTGTTGCTGCCTGAAAATGTGAACCCACGCTGGGAACAGCAAGATGCTGCCGCATTTTTGCGGACAATGGCAGCAATCGCACCTGACGTGAGAGTCGAAGTATTTAACGCTAACAATGACACATCCGTACAGCAACGGCAGGCGGAACAAGCGCTCACACAAGGTGCAAAAGTGCTTGTTGTGATCCCAATTGACGGCGAAAGCTCTGCGATTATTGCTGATACCGCCGCCGAAGAAGGCATCCCAACGATTGCCTATGACCGCATGATCAATTCTAAAAACACATCGTTCTGGGTGCAGGCCGACCTTGAAGGTATGGGTTACGATCAAGCGATGCACGTGATCAACAACACTGCTGACGGCGACACATTGGTCATGCTGAAAGGGTCACCTACTGATCCAAACGCCGCCGTAATCCACAATGGTCAATTGCGCGCGCTGACACCGCTTTATGAAAGTGGTGCGCGGGTCATGGGTTATGAAAACTGGACTGAAGGCTGGGATCCAGCGATCGCACGCCGGTCTATGGATCAGGCGCTGACACTCTTGAACAACGGTGTTCAGGGTGTGGTTTCGTCTAATGATGGCAACGCCGGTGCGGCAATTGCTGCGATGGAAGAGCAGGGCATGGCGGGCACGGTTCCCGTTTCTGGACTGGATTGTACAATTCAGGCGCAACAGCTTATGTTGCTTGGCAAACAGACTCAATGTGGCTGGCGTCCGCTGGAAGATATGGCCGCAGCAGCTGCGCAGGTCGCTGTACGGCTGACGAACGGAGAGGATTTCTCTGATCTTGCACCGCAAACCGTCGAGAACGGTGTGGGTGCATCGGTTGCCTACGTGCCGGTTGGATCATACTCGGCCATTGGTGTTGACGGTGTGGCCTATGTCATCGCCAACGACGCCTCCATCACCAAAGAGATGGTTTGTCAGGGCGAAGCAGCCGAAACGACTTTCTGCAAATAATCGGAAATTAGATGTCTGAACATGAAAACAAAGTGGGGCCAACGGCCCCACCCCCTCACCTGCATGTGAGCGGTATTCACAAAAGATTTGGTGGCGTCCATGCCTTACGCGGTGTCGACTTTGAGGTCGCCCGTGGCGAGGTTATGGCGCTGGTTGGCGACAATGGCGCGGGCAAGTCCACGCTGATGAAGGTGTTGGCAGGGGCGCATGCGGCTGACGAAGGTCAGTTCTTCATCGATGACGAACCAGTGGTTGTAAATACCCCTCATGAAGCAAGCAATTTGGGCATCCAGATTGTCTATCAGGACCTTGCGCTTTGCGAAAACCTAGACGTCGCGGCGAACTTGTCCCTTGGAGCAGAGCCCGTAAAATCAGGATGGTCTTTCTTGCCGCGCTTGCTGCGTCCGCTGGACGATCTTGAGATGGAAGTGAAGGCACAAGAGGCGATCGATCGCCTTCAAGTTCGCACCCTGCAATCTATGCGCGCCAAAGTTGGCGGCCTGTCAGGCGGTCAACGTCAGGCAATCGCAATTGCCCGTGCGGTTGGGGCCGATGGCACCGTTGTGATGCTGGATGAGCCCACAGCGGCGCTTGGTGTCGCGCAGACACGGCAAGTCCTCGATGTTGTTAAGCGGCTGCGCGATACGGGTCATGCGGTGATCTACATCTCGCACAATATGCGCGACATCTTTGAAGTCGCGGACCGGATTTGTGTTTTGCGCCATGGCGGCAATGTCGCGACCTGGAACAAGATGGATACCACCCCAGATGAAATTGTCGTCGCAATGACACGCGGCCTGGATGACGAGGCCACAAATGCAGCATGAACATAAATACTCCTTTATCGACCGACTGCGTATGATGCGCGAAACCCGTTTTGGCGCATTCGTACCAGTGCTATTGGCGCTTGCAGCGATCTGGGCTTACTTCGGCCTTGCGGTCCCTCTGTGGGAATATTGGGGAGACGCGGATGCGGAAAGCATTCGGTTCATCTTTTTGAGCCCGCGTAATATCTATAACCTATTTATGCAATCAGCGTTAATCGCGACTCTAGCGGTCGGTATCACTGTTGTGCTGCTATTAGGCGATATTGATCTATCAGCGGCAGCGACCGCTGGCGTATGCGCCGCGCTCCTTGGTGTTTTGGTGCTGGCCGGAGTGCCCGGTCCCATTGCCTGCCTGATCGTCATGGCCGTTGGCATCATTATGGGCACTGCTCAGGGCATTCTGGTCGCCTATGTAGGTATCCCGTCTTTTGTTGTGACACTCGCAGGCCTGCTGGGTTTTCAGGGCTTGATGCAGAAAATCCTGCCGACAGGAAACCTGAACGTGAGCGACCCGTTCGTACGCGGGTTTGCACGGGTGCTATTGTCCGATACGTTGGGTTGGGCATTGGCAATCGCCTGTGTCGTCGTCTTTGCATGGCTCAACCTGCGTAAGCAAACACAGCGCAAAGCACGCGGCCTAGAACTTGAAAGTCACATTGCCGTCTGGGGCCAGATCGCATTCTTTGGCGCGTTGATGTTGGCAACTGTCGCCACGCTCAACGCGTATCGCTCCGTGCCTTTGCTCATCGTTTTGTTGATGGCCATCACCGCGCTCGTTGGCTGGGTGACGACCTCAACGCCTTATGGACGATCAATCTTCTCAGTCGGTGGCAACCCGGAAAGTGCGCGACGTGTGGGGATGAACGTCAAACGTATCCGCGTTTCTGCTTTCGCGATTGTTGGGTTGATGGCAGCGATCGGCGGTATCTTTGGTGCATCGCGGTTCGGGTCTGTCAGCTACACGGCCTTCGCAGGTGGATCACTTCTGCTGGAATCAATTGGCGCTGCTGTCATCGGCGGGACATCGCTGTTCGGCGGGCGTGGATCGGTCTGGAACGCAATTCTCGGTGCGCTGGTCATCGGATCACTTGGCAACGGGTTGGATCTGTCGGGCGCAAGTGCGGCGGACAAGCTGATGTTCTCTGGCGCGATCCTGCTGTTGGCCGTGGCGATTGACGCGGTGTCGCGCAACGGCACGTCGGAAAGGTAGTCGGCCATGTGGACACAAACACAACGCCAACTTCTTGATGCGATTTTGGACGAACTCGTTCCGCCAAGTAATGATGGGATAATTCCCGGTGCGGGCGCATTGGGTGTGGCAGCATTTCTCCCGACTGCTGACGCCCATGCACCCAATCCGGTTGAAACAACGCTGGCCGTGATGGCGGCGCTTGAAGATGGGTTTGTTTACCTGCCACGTGTCGCAAGAGTCGCCGCGCTGCAATTGGTCGAAACGCAAAAGCCTGATGCCTTCGCAACCCTCGTTCGACTGACGTACATGGGGTATTACAGCCGCCCGGACACGCGCCCACTTTTCGGCGTCGGTGCCCATCCTATCCATCCTTTAGGTTATCAGGTCCCGCGTGAGAGTGAGGTGCTGATGAATGAGTTGACCGCGCCCGTGCGCGCCCGTGGAAAGGCATATCGTGATGCAAAATGAACCTGTCGACGTTCTTATTATCGGCGCAGGCGCGTCTGGCGCTGCCATTGCATGGTCACTGCTGGAAACCCGCATGCGTATCCTTTGCCTGGAACAAGGTCCGCATCTGGATGACAAGGAGTTCCCAAGCCGCGATGACGGTTATGAGTTGGCCCGCTATGGCAAATTCTCCTGCGATCCGAATGTGCGCGGGTTAAAGCAAGACTATCCGATCAACGCTGATGATAGCTGCATTATGCCTGTTAACTTCAATGCGGTCGGTGGCTCGACCATTAATTTCCTGGGTCACTGGCCACGATTGAAACCGTCAGATTTCCGCACGCAAAGCCTTGATGGCGTCGGCGCAGATTGGCCCGTCGACTATGACATCCTCGCGCCGTTTTATGACATGAATGACCGCAACACCGGCGTGTCTGGCCTTGGTGGCAATCCCGCCTATCCAGATTACACCCCCGAATTGCCGCCGATCCCGATGGGTAAGCTGGGTCAAACGTTGGCCAAAGGGTTCAACGAAAAGGGCTATCACTGGTGGCCCTCTGATGTATCGATCCTGAGCCAAGATCACGACGGTCGCCAGAAATGCGTAAATGCGGGCACCTGTGATCTGGGCTGCGCGGCAGGGGCCAAAGGAGGGACCAATTTCACCTATTGGCCGATTTTGGAAAACGCAGGCGTTGAGGTGCGTTCTGAGTGCCGTGTGCGTGAAATCCTCGTGGATGAGGCGACGGGCTTTGCCACAGGCGTACTTTACCACGGGGTGGACGGGCAAGTGCATGAACAAAAGGCCGAATTGGTTGTTGTAGCGTGCAACGGGGTCGGCACGCCGCGCCTTTTGTTGAACTCCAAGTCCAAGGCCTTTCCTGACGGTCTGGCCAATCGCAATGGCATGGTTGGCAAAAACCTGATGTTCCATCCTTTGACTGGGGTCGCAGGTGTCTTTGATGAACCCATGCTGGGCCACGAAGGGCCGATGGCCTGTTCAATCCTGTCTCAGGAGTTCTACGAGACCGACCCGACCCGCGACTTTGTGCGTGGATACGGGTTGCATTCGGGGCGCTCCACGACGCCGATGACCTATGCACTTGGCGGCTATGGCATCGACAATCCGATTCCTTGGGGCGCTGAGCATCGTGAAACCATGGACAACGTCTATCCTTTCTTGGCAGGGCTGACCGTGGTGAGTGAGGATCTTCCTGAGCAACACAACTGCGTCACGCTTGACCCTGATTTGACCGACAGCGACGGCATCCCTGCGCCGAAAATCACTTACCGGCTTGGCGACAACACCCGCAAGATGCTGCGCCATGGCGAAGAACGCGCCAAGGACATTCTGCTGGCTGCTGGCGCGAAAAAGGTACTGGCCAAAGGCGATGACACTGTTTGGTGGCGCGCGGGCTGGCATCAGATGGGCACTTGCCGGATGGGCGACGACCCTGAAACCTCTGTGGTGAATGGTTGGGGGCGCAGCCACGACGTCAAGAACCTGTTTATCGTCGATGGCTCGATCTTTCCCACGGCAGGGGCGGTTAACCCGACCTCTACCATTCAGGCGATGGCGCTGTTCATTGGTGACAGCATCAAGACCAACATTGAAACCTTGTTTGATTGAGGCACGCGTGATGAATTTTCCTACAAAGATGTATATTGACGGGGCGCTGACAAACGGAAGTGCGACGCGGGACGTGATCAACCCGGCGACAGACACGCTGGTCGCGACTGTGGCCGTTGCGGGTGCGGACGATGCGGAACGCGCGCTGCAATCGGCCAAGGCGACATTTCCGATATGGGCTGCTATGCCAATTGCTGAACGACAGGCATGGATGCGCAAACTGCGCGATGCTGTCGTTGAGGCCGAGGATTGGCTGCGCACCTGTGTGCATCATGAAATGGGCAAACCTTGGGCGCAAACCGAGGAAGACTGGGGCAGGCTTGTCGCGTCGCTTGATTACTACGCGGAAGAAATTGCAAGGCTGCAAGACTATGGGCTAGCCGACCGTGCGGGTACTCATACCCACCGGATGGTGCATGAACCTGCGGGCGTAGCCGTGGCATTTCTGGCGTGGAACTTTCCGCTTCTGAACCTCGCGTTTAAGATTGGACCGGCCATGGCGGCGGGATGCCCGATTATTATTCGCCCGTCGGATGCAACGCCTATCTCTGCCTACGCTGTGGGTGCATTGTGCGCACAGATTGGCCTGCCCAAGGGTGTGTTGCAGATTTTGGCCACCAAAAGCTATGCAGTTGCCGACGCGCTGACGGCCTCAACTATACCACAAGTAATCACTCTGATCGGGTCCACCAAGACGGGCCAGCACATCATGCGCACCGGTGCCACTTCGATCAAACGCTACTCGATGGAGTTGGGGGGCAACGCTCCCGTCTTGGTGTTTGAGGATGCCAACCTTGATCTGGCAGCGGATATTGTCACGGGAGTAAAGTTCAGCAATGCGGGGCAAATCTGCGTCTCGCCGAACCGTGTTTTTGTGGCGGATGCTGTGCGTGAGGCATTTACACAGAAAGTAACAGACCGCGCAAAGATCGCAAAAGTCGGGTTTGACAAGAACGCCGATATCACTACTGGGCCAGTTATTGACGGGCGCGCATGGGCGCGGCTGAAGGGGTTGGTTGATAATGCTGTCGCTGATGGGGCTAAGCTTCTCGCAGGTGGGGGCCGTCCCGCTGGTCTGAACGCTGGCCACTACTTTGCCCCAACAGTCCTGACAGACGTCACCGAAACGATGGAAGTTTACCGGCAAGAGACCTTTGGTCCCATCGTTAGCATAGTATCTTTCGACGATCAGACCGACCTGCTCCGCATGGCCAACGACTGTGAGGAGGGCGGGCTAACAGCCTATATCTTTACCCGCGATCTGGCGCGAGCTGAACATTACGCCGCGCATCTGCGCTATGGCGAAATTCAAATCAACGGCGTGAAATACGACATTGATCTGCCCCACGGTGGGATCGGACAAGCGGGGATTGGGCATGATTGCTCGGCGCTCGCGCTGCACGATTACCTTGTACAAAAGCGGATCACACGCGCGTTAGATACCACCACATTTGGAGGCCTAAACTCATGAAAATTACTCGCATCACAAGCCATGTTCTGGGTTACGATTTGCCCGAGCCTTTGGGCTATTCACAACAGTATTACCACAAACGAACAGCCCATCTGGTCGAGGTTGAAACCGACGAAGGTATCACGGGTTGGGGTGAATGTTTTGGCGCTGGTAACATCGCGCTGGCCAATAAGGCCATCGTCGAAAAGGTCATACAGCCGATGGTTCTGGGCATGGACCCGATGGATCGTGATGTGATCTGGCACAAGGTCTACAATTTGATGCGTGATCACGGCCAAAAGGGTATGCCATTGCAGTCCCTTTCCGGCGTCGACATCGCGCTGTGGGATATCGCAGGTAAGGTCGCAGGCCTCCCGTTGCACAAATTGATCGGTGGCGCGCACCGCGACAAAATCCAAGTCTATGGCTACGGCATGATGTTGCGCCCTGAAAGTGCTGACAGCCTTGTGGCGCGGTTCGGTGATGAGGCCGCAGCCATCAAGGACATGGGGTTCAAAGCCACTAAGATGAAGATCGGCCTTGGCCCCAAGGACGACGTGCGCCTAATCGAGGCCGTGCGCCGCGGTGTGGGCGACGAATACCGCTTTATGATCGATGCCAACCACGCCTACACTACCCATGATGCCTTCTATGTGGGTCGCGCCATGGAGGAATTTGACCCCTATTGGTTCGAAGAACCCGTCGCCCCTGAAGACCTTGATGGCTATCGCGAATTGCGTAGTGGTCTGAAGGTCAACATTTCGGGTGGCGAGGCAGAGTTTAATCGTTGGGGTTGGCGTGCTTTGCTTGAAAGTCGGGGACTCGACATCGCCCAGCCAGAGGTTTGCGCGTTGGGAGGGATATCCGAATACCTGCGTGTATTGGCTCTGTGCCATGCGCATTTCACGCCTGTTGTGAACCACGTTTGGGGCTCCGCCATTGCAGTGGCCACAAACATGCACCTGCTGGCGGCAATGCCACCTTTGCCGGGTGGGCTGTTCCCGTGGGAGCCGATGCTGGAATTCGACACAACCGACAACAAGTTTCGTGACGACCTTTTGACGACTCCCTTGAATATCCAAGGGCAGGTGGCCGCGAACGATGGACTGGTCTCCATTCCGAACGGGCCTGGTTTAAGTGTAACGCCTGACCGCGACTTCATCCGTCGCTACGACCTGTGCAATTGAAGCCGACGATGTCACTCCCTTCTTTTGTGGCAGTCGATTGGGGCACAACTGGCTTCCGCCTTTGGGTCATGGCCGCGGGCGGAAAAATCCTGAACGCCACCCAAGGTCCCTTTGGTATGTCTCGCCTGAAACGCAGAGATTTTCCCAACGTACTTGAGGAAAACCTCAGCAAACTTGGCATTGGTTCTGATGTTCCTGTGATCATTTGTGGCATGGCAGGAGCGGCACAAGGCTGGTGCGAAGCACCTTACCTTGCTGCCCCAACGCGATTAGACAGGCTTGGCGATGGGGCGGTCAAAGTCCGCGGAACAGCGCGGGATGTACGCATCCTGCCCGGCGTCAAACAAGTATCGCCTGCAAATGTGATGCGCGGCGAAGAAACCCAGATTGCTGGTCTTTTGCATTGTTACCCTGATTTTGAAGGCACCGTCTGCTTGCCCGGAACGCACACAAAATGGGTGTATGTTAAAGACAAGACCATTCGACGCTTTGAGACCTGTATGACCGGCGAACTATTTGCCTTTTTCTCCGAAATCTCCGTGCTGTCACATTCCATGATTGCGGATGGCTGGAGTGATAAAGCTTTCCGGGAGGCCATAAAGACGGTAACGCAAGACCCCATTAGCGTGCCCAAGCGGTTGTTTTCAATCCGGGCAAATATGCTCGTCGGAGAACAATCTAGCGGTGAGGCACGAGCGTCCTTGTCGGGCTTGTTGATCGGACAGGAGCTGATGTCAGTTCAGCCGTATTGGGAAAACCAAACCATCACGCTAATAGGAGCCGAGCCGCTGTACGAAATGTACCTGTGGGCGTTCGATGAATTGGGGATTGGCGGCAAAGCACTTGATATAGCGAAGATGACTCTTTCAGGCCTGCAAAGTGCGCATTTCAACCAAAAAGGAAAGTACAAATGACTAGGGAAATTATCGCCATTTTACGCGGTGTGAAACCTGATGAGGTTGAGAGTATAGGCGCTGTGCTGATCGAAAGCGGAATCACAACCATCGAAGTTCCGCTGAACTCTCCTGACCCTTTCGACAGCATCTCCAGATTGGCCAGGCGGTTTGGAGCGATTGCGCAAATTGGGGCAGGAACAGTGCTGAATGTCGCGGACGTCTTACGGGTCGCTGATGTTGGTGGCCAAATCATCGTTTCGCCCAATACTGCGCCGGATATTATTCAGGCGACGAAAGAATCCAATCTTGCCTCATATCCGGGCGTCATGACACCGACCGATTGCTTTGTAGCGCTTCGAAATGGCGCGGACGGCTTGAAGTTTTTTCCGTCCTCTGTTGTGGGAGTCGGCGGTTTCAATGCCATTTCTGCCGTCTTACCGATGGGCACGAAGACATATGCTGTTGGTGGCGCTGGACCTGACAACTTCAACGAATGGCTGTCCGCAGGGATAACAGGTTTCGGCATTGGTTCGGCGCTTTATGAAACAGGATTCAAACCCATCGATGTTGCGTTTCGGGCAAAAGACATTGTTGCAGCCTACGATCTGGCATTGTCAGACAGACTTGACGTACCAATGATTGCCTCTAGTTTTGTTATCCGCAAAGATTAACACAACCAATACATTACCTCGTATGTTTAACAACACCGCCACTTATTTAGTTTGCTTTTCTAAGTATAAGGTCAGCTGCTTTTTCGGCAATCATGATAGTAGGTGAGTTGGTATTCCCAGAGGTAATGGTTGGCATGATTGATGCGTCAACAACACGTAAATTACGTAAACCTTTTACACAAAGATTTTCATCAACTACAGCCTCAGCATCTGGACCCATTCTACATGTTCCTACAGGATGAAAAATTGTTGTACCTATTTCACCAGCAACAGAAGATAAATCTTCATCACTTTGATATACTTTTCCTGGTTTGATTTCAGATGGGTTATATTTTTTCATTGCAGATTGGTTCGCAATTTCACGGGCCAAACGTATCGCTCGAACTGCAACAATTTTATCTGAGTTTGCACTTAAATAATTTGGATCAATGGTAGGTTGTTTTGATTGATTTGGCGATGAAATATGAACTGATCCCCGGCTTTGAGGTCTTAGTGGAACTACGCTTGCTGTAAATGCTGGAAACGGATGCAATGGATCACCAAATTTTTCTAGGGATAAGGGCTGCACATGAAACTCAAGGTCTGCAGTTTCCACTTCAGGTCCAGATTTTGCAAAAATACCAAGTTGACTGGGTGCCATAGACATTGGACCTTTTCGTGATAGAATGTATTCTAATCCAATGCCAAGCTTACCTAAAACTGATCCAGCTCTTTGATTTAATGTTTTTACATTCTCAACACGAAAAGCAACGCGTAGTTGGAGGTGGTCTTGCAAATTCTCTCCCACATTTTTGGAAGGATGCAAGACATTTATGCTCATATTTTTCAAATGATTTGGGTCCCCTATGCCGGAAAGCTCAAGAATTTGTGGTGATCCAATAGCGCCAGCTGATAGTATAACTTCACCATTCGTTCTATATGTTTCAGTCTTACCATTTCTTTTAACTTCAACACCTACTGCACTTTTCTCATGAAACAGAATTTTCTGCACTTGCGCATTAGTAACTATCTGAAGGTTTTTGCGACTTTTGACAGGCCTTAAAAAAGCTTTTGAGGTATTCCAGCGCCAGCCTTTTTTCTGGTTTACTCGAAAATATGACGAACCTTCG
>Ga0206125_10004387_pt1 | contig 12576 bp, 14 predicted proteins | sample Helgoland_Spring_4_FD_148598 | JGI IMG/M metagenome (GOLD analysis project Ga0206125, IMG submission 148598) | Pelagic subsurface seawater microbial communities from Kabeltonne, Helgoland, North Sea - Helgoland_Spring_Bloom_20160331_1 | ecosystem: Environmental > Aquatic > Marine > Epipelagic ... | reverse complement strand
GGCTTTTGGGAAGGCCAATGGGATTCATTGACTAAATACATGTTATTAGTAATTCCATATGTTATTATAGAATCTATTGCTAATTTATTGATTCCTTTTTTTGAAATGACGAAATCTTTAGTTAACATAAAAACAATTTTCAACTTTTCTGCTACAGCCATTATTTTCTTGTTTATTACTTTAAATGTCAGTTTTAATTTGTTATTGGTGACTGTATCAGTATTGGAGTTAATTAGATTGACAACTTACCTATTCCTTCTAAAAAAAAATAAATAATTATGAATACTCAAATTAATAAAAGAATTGTAAGCTTGGATTATTTGAAATTCCTTGGACCTCTTTTAATAACTAATTCTCATTTTGACTCAATATATCCAATGCCAATTTTTGCAACTGGAGGAGCAATAGGAGATGCAATATTTTTTTTTATCTCAGGGTATACTCTTAACTACTCTTCAAACTTAACTTCATTTAGTAAATGGTATAAGAGACGATTGTTTAGAATATTTCCAACTGTATTTGCTGTTGCAATTATACATGAATTAATATTCGGTTTAGAAAGAAGTATCATAGGTATTATTCTTAATGCTGGTGGATGGTTTGTAAGATGTATATTATTATATTATATCATGTTTTTTATTATAAAAAAATATATACCAAACAAAACGAAGTTATTAACATTTTCTATTCTAGTTATTAGTTTATTATATATTATTTTTTCTAGCAGTATTCAACAAACTGGAATTTATGGCGGAACTTATTTTAAATGGTTTCATTTTTTATTGCCTTTTTTATTGGGGATGATTACGTTTCAAAATAAAATAATTTTTAAAAAAAATATTTTATTTCCAATTATTTTAGTGATCTCATTAGTTCTTTTTTACTTAGTTCAGTATTTGACATTAATTAATATTTTGCATATTAAAATATCATCAGTTGTAAGTTTAATTATGCTGCAATTTCTTATTTTATCTCTTTATTATACAGTAGAAATATCTTTAAAAAAGTACTCTTTTTTGAAATCTAAGAAGGTTAATTTAGTTGTTTATTTCATTGGCGGATTAGCTCTTCAAATATATTTAATTCAAGATCCAATTGTTGATACTGGATATTCTGAAAGCATATTAATTAATATATTAATTAATATTATTTTTATATTGATCGGAGCTTATTTTACAAAGGTTCTAGCAAATATTATCTCAGAAAAAACTATAACTAAAAGTTCATTCTTAGTTACACCTAAAAGAGAATAAATCTATAAATTAAATGAAAAAAGTTAAACTTTCTATAAATAGTCCTATAAGAGGACTTTTAAGACAAACTCCAAATAATGATGGTGTTTGGGGTGACTACAAGTTTTATATAAATACGCAAATTGATGATTGTGATTATTGGGTTATTTATAGCAAAGGAGAGAGTAACAATAATGAAACAAGAGTGGCTAAGGAAAATTTAGTTTTACTTACTGGTGAACCTGAACCAATTTATCACTATGCTCCTTCTTTTGTGAAAAAATTTGGTAGAGTACTTACTTCTAGAAAAGATATAAATCATAAAAACTTGACTTATATTCAACCAGCTCAACCTTGGTGGGTAGGACGTAAATTAAACTCTAATGGGTCAATTGATTTTGTTTCGACCTATAATGACTTGAAAAGGGTTATTGAGAACAAAACAAAACTAATTTCAGTTATTTCAAGCTCAAAAGGATTCACTCAAGGGCACAAGGATAGAATCAATTTTGTAAAAAAACTTAAAAACCACTTTGGTGATAGCTTAGATGTTTTCGGAAAAGGGATTAATGGTTTTGAAGATAAATGGGATACTTTAAAAGATTATAAGTATCATATTGTAATAGAAAACTCATCTTTTGATGATTACTGGACAGAAAAGCTTGCAGACAACTATTTAGCAGAATGCTTTCCGTTCTACCATGGCTGTAGTAATATTAATAAATATTTTGAAAAAGAATCATACGAACAGATAGATATAAATGATTTTGATAAAACCATCAGCATCATTGAAAAAGGTATTTCAAATAATCTTTATGAAAACAGAATCGAGAGTATACGAAAAGCAAAAAAACAAGTTATGGAAGAGTATAATATTTTTCCAATGCTAATAGAAATGTTTAAAAAAAATAAATTAAACGCTCCAAAACAAGTAATCAAAATGAGACATGAGAAAACCTATTTTGATAGTTTTAAATTATGGATGATAATTAAACGATTTTTTATTAAAACATTTTATTAGCTTATGAGTAATTATAGTAAAATCGAAAAGATTATTTCTGCGTTTATGTCGAAATTCCCCAAGCTTAAAAATTTTGCAAAGAAAGCTTACCAAAGCTTAAATTTTTTATTTTACAAAAAAAAATATTTATATAAGTCAGAATATAACATTTCAGAAATAGATAACACAGATAAATCATCATTTTTCGGATATTATGATAAGAGTCCAGAAAATGACGAGGGAAGTAAAGTCATTTATTATCGGACAAGTTTTAATACAAAAAACAAACCTTCACCAAATCATTCAATTGAAATTATTTTAAAATGTTTAGAATCTGGTATAATTAGTTTAATTGACAAAACATACTCTTATAATTGGCAGCAAGGAGCCAAAATGATGTGGTTATCAAATGATAAATTTATTTATAATGTGTATTCAAAACACCTAAATAAATACCATTCTAAAATATATAATATTCAAACAAAAGAATTTGAAATAATTGATTGGCCCATATATGACTGTTCTAAAGATGAGTATGCATTAGGTCTTAATTTTAATAAATTAAGAGATTTACGTCCAGATTACGGATACAGAAACTTAGGTGAATATCCAGAATATAATGATTATTCAAATGATGGGATTTATAAAGTTTCATTACAGAACAATTCTTATTCTTTATTAATATCATTAAAAGAACTAATTGATATTAAATACCTTGAAACCATGAAAGATTCGAAACATAAAGTTAATCATATAATGATAAGCCCTGACGGGAGAAATTTTATGTTTATGCATAGATGGCATCTTAAATCAGGAGTGAAATATGATAGATTAATAATTTTAGACTCATTAGGGATGAATTTAAAAATTATTTCAGATGAAGGAGGTATAAGCCATTGTTGTTGGAAAGATAACGAGACAATTATTGGTTACTTAACTCATAAAGGTAAATTTGATTTTTATGAAATTAATATATTAAATGGAGAAATAAGTTCAATTTCGGAAAAACTTCAGAATCATGGAGATGGGCACCCAACATTTAATAAAAATAAAATGCTATTTGATTCGTATCCAAATCGATCAAGAAATAAAAACCTGTTTATTTATAACTTTGATAATGATGAAGTTATAAGTCTTGGAGAGTTTTATGAAGCATTAAGTTTTTATAACGAATCCAGATGTGATTTACATCCTAGATTTAACTCTGATTTTTCTGCTATTTATTTTGATTCTGTTCATTCAGGCAAAAGAAAATTATATAAACTAAATTTAAATTTTAAAAAATAAATAGTGTTAATTGTATTTTAAATAATTTTCTCTTAAAACATAAAATATAACTTTTAATGAAAGTAATAGAAGTAAAAAAAAGAGGATTTCTTTATGAAGAAACTATAGATTTATTGATTAAAAAGTATGATAAGAAAAATAGAAGTCGTGAATTTTGGATTAATAGATTTGAAAGGAGTGAATCAAATCGAATTGGTTATTTACTTGAAATTAATTTAGAATTAGTAGGTTTTATAGGTTTAATTGAATCTAATAATATGATTGGCTTAAGCACATGGTTCGTAGATGCTACTTATAGGAAGCATTCTATGAGCTTTTTATCTAGAGTTATGATTAGTCTTAAAGAGAGTAAAATAGTAAACTCAAGTCCAAACCCAATTGCTTTGAAAATCTTTCAAAAACTATATAGTTTTACTTTAAATAATGAATTCATTGGGTTGCCAAAAAAGATTTTAGGTTTTTCTAAGTCATACACTAGAAAAATTCATTTTGGCGAAAAAATTAATGTATGTTATGATGATCATATATCTTTATTTGCAATTTTATTTTTTACTGTTAAGTATAAAAAAATCTGTGTAGCTTTAACAAATAATAAAAGTAAATTATTTTTAAGTAAAAAAATTAATGTTTTATCTAAAAATATTAACTACAATTTTCCTTTAAGTATTCACGGAGATATCTTTGAGTAACAAAATGATTTTTTTTACGTAATGTTTTTTGATTGTGATTTTTTTAAACAAATAACTTTAAGTAAAGTGCCTATTAATTTTAAAACTAATAAGTAAATATGGAGACGCTTTTATTAAACAAATCTTCTTTAATGTTTCATGAGATTCTTGATAATGGTGATCAGGACTCTGGATGGCATTCAAGAAATAATGGTAAGTATACTATTTCTAAAAATAAATTTTCAAAAATAATTAGCACTTATGGAAATAGCGTTAATTATACTTTTGACGATGGAGGTATTAGTAATTTATATGCTGCAAATCAATTAAAATCTAACGGAATAAGAGGCGTGTTTTTTATCTGCTCAGCTTACACTGGTAGCTCAGGTTTTCTAAATCTTGATCAGATTAAAGAAATTTCAAAAAACCATTATGTATATGCTCATGGACATAAACATATTATGAAAAAAGAAAGTTATTCAGATTTATTTTTGGATTGGAATACTTCTTTAAATTACATGCGAAATAATAATTTTGATTCATATACAGTTTGCCTTCCTGGGGGCTATTTTACTGCATATCATTATAAAATTTTTTCTGATTTAGGAGTTAAGTATATTTTTCATAGTGCTCCATATAATTTTATTTTAAAAATACTTTATAAAAATAAATTTACATTTATTTCTAGAATTATCATTACGGAAAAATTTAAATCAATAAGAAAAATAAATTATATTGGTATTAAATCCTTAATAAAGCAAGTTGTAGATTTTTTTAACATTTAGAATTGAATAATACATAAATAATTTTATAGAAAATTAAAATAAATATGGGAGCAATCATTGAAAAAATTGAATACGTTTTTCCTGAAAGAGAAATTACAAACCAAGATTTACAAAAGGAATTTCCAGATTATGATTTTCTTAAATTTGAGCAAAAAGTAGGAATTAAATCAAGACGTATAGTTTCAGAAAATGAAACAGCATTAGATTTGGCCATAAGAGCTTGTGAAAAAATTTTTGAAGGTGATATTAATAAAAATGAAATAGATTTTATTTTACTTTGTACACAAAGCCCTGAATATATATTGCCAACAACAGCATGTATCTTACAAGATAAATTATCATTGAGAAAAGATATTGGGGCCCTCGATTTTAACCTAGGATGTTCCGGTTATACTTATGGATTAAGCATTGCTAATGGTTTAATAGCATCTAATCAAGCTAAAAAAATTTTATTAGTTACCGCAGAAACTTATTCTAAATTTATACATAAAAAAGACAGAACAAATCGTTCTATATTTGGAGATGCAGCAGCAGCGACAATCATTTCTCACTGTAGAGAGGATAATATTGGTGGTTTTTTATTTGGTACAGACGGAGGAGGGTATGATAAACTTATAGTGAGAAATGGAGGTAGTAGAAATAATTTCGATACAAATTGTGAAATCAAAAATTATGGAACAGAAAATGAATATTCAGATAATCATTTATACATGAATGGTCCTGAAGTATTTAATTTTACAGCCAAAGTTATCCCTAAATTTACTAAAGAATTATTACTAAAAAACAATTTACAGGTTAATCAAATTGATCAATATATTTTTCATCAAGCTAATGCTTTTATGTTAAACTTTATGAGAAAGCGAATTAAAATTAAGAGTGAAAACTTTTATGTAAACATTGAAAATTATGGAAATACAGTTTCTTGTACTATACCAATTGCATTAAAAGACTATTCACAAAAAATAACATCCTCAGAAAAAATCATGTTAATTGGTTTTGGAGTTGGACTTTCGTGGTCTGGAGGATTAGTAACAATAAATAAATCATTATAATATGAATAAACAAGATTTTATTAAAGAATTATCAGAGGAATTAGAATTAGAAACAGCTGTGACTATAGCTTCATCTATTAAAGATTTAGACGAATGGGACTCGATGGGAGCTATGATTCTTATTGCATACGTATCTGACACGTTTGATGTTACACTAAATGCTGAAGATATTGAATCCATAACTACATTTAACTCTCTGATTGAAAGAATTGGTGAAGAGAAATTTTTAGAATAAATAAAAAAGCCATATTAAAAATTATTTAAATTTTTTAATATTCTACAACCACACTATTATTTTATAATCAATAACTTAATACTATTAAAAATGAATGAAATTTGTTATCCAAGTTTAAGAAGAAAAAAAATTTTAGTCACAGGGGCAACTTCTGGTATTGGAAAAGGGATAAGTCTTGAATTATTAAAACAAGGTTCTCAAGTAATAGGGATTGGTCGAAATACTTCAAATATAAAAAATGATCTTTTATCAAATTCAAATTTCATATTTATTCAGTTAGATCTAACTAAACTGGAAGAAATTGAAAAAATATTGATTGATTGTGTTGATGTACATGGGAAACTAGATGGAGTTGTTAATTGTGCTGGAAGAGAAGAGACTATTCCTTTGACTATATATAATTATCATAAAATAAAATCTCTTTATGATATTAACGTTTTTGCAGGGATTGAAATATTAAGAATTTTTTCAAAGAAAAAAATAAGTAATAATAATTCTAGTGTAATATTTATTTCTTCTGTAATGGCAGAACTTGGGAAGCCAGGTTTAATTGGTTATTGTAGTAGTAAAGCTGCAATACTTGGTGTTGTTAATTCAGCTTCATTAGAATTAGCTAAAAGAAAAATAAGAGTTAATGCTATTTCACCTGGGATTGTAATGACACAAATGGTAGAGAATCTATTCATAAAACTCTCACAAGATAGTATAGATAGTATTAAGGATATGCATCCTTTAGGTATTGGTCAAGTCGGATATATTACTCCGTCTTTATTGTTTTTGTTATCAAATCAATCTTTTTGGATAACAGGACAAAATATAAAAGTTGATGGTGGTTACTCCGTTCAATAAAAAAACTAATTAATTTGAATTTAGATTATTTTTTTATTTCTAGTTAAAGTAAATTATCTATGTTAAAAATATCAGTATTAATGTCCGTTTATAAAAATGATAATCCTTATCATTTTGAAGAAGCATTATTAAGTATATGGGATAACCAAATTTTAAAACCTTTTGAAATTGTTCTTATTCAAGATGGGGCAGTTCCCAAATCTTTACATGAAATTATCTTTAAATGGGGGGATAAACTTAATTCATCTTTAGTGTTAATAGTTAATGATTCTAATATCGGATTAACAAAATCATTAAATAAAGGGGTAAAACTATGTAATGGAGATTTTATTGCTCGAATGGATTCTGATGATATTTCTTCATCCAATCGTTTTAAGATACAATCAGAATTTCTTGAAAATAATCCGAAAATTGATTTAGTTGGCAGTTCTTTACAAGAGTTTAATGAATTTGGGAATTTAAGTCTTATACGAAAATACCCAGTCGACAATTTTGGTTTAAAAAAAATTATTCATCGATCTAGCCCAATGTGTCATGCTTCAGTAATGTTTAGAAGAAATATATTTGATGATGGATGCTTATACAATGAAAAATATAAAACTAGTCAGGACATTGCTTTATGGTTTGAATTATTATCTAAAGGATATAGATTCGCTAATATTGATAAAGTTTTATATAATGCGCGACTTAGTGATGATTTTCACAAAAGAAGATCATATCAAAAAGCGTTAAATGAGTTTGAGATTTATTGGAACGGTATAATAAAAAATTTTGGTTATTCGAAAAAACTAATATTTCCGATTTCCCGATTTTTAATTAGATTACTACCTTCACCAATTACTAAATTGATTTATTATAGTAATATTCGTAAAATTTTAAATTCATAATTAATTCACTTAAGTTATGTTATTCAATTCTTTAGATTTTGCAATATTTCTTCCAATAGTTTTTATACTCTATTGGTTTGTTGCACATAAGAATCTAAAATCTCAAAATACTTTAATAGTTGTAGCAAGTTATGTCTTTTACGGTTGGTGGGATTGGAGGTTCTTATCATTAATCATATTTAGTACAGTAGTTGATTATTTAATTGGACAAAGATTAAGATCTGAGGACAAGCAATCTAAAAGGAAAGTATTGCTGTGGACAAGTATCGTCGTAAATCTTGGCTTTTTAGGGTTCTTTAAATATTACAACTTCTTCTTAGAAAATTTTATTGATACTTTTAGTCTATTTGGAATGCAGATTAGTTCTAATAGTCTTAACATTATTCTTCCCGTGGGTATTAGTTTTTATACTTTCCAAACCTTAAGTTATACTATTGACGTGTATAGAAAGAAATTAGAGCCCACACAAGATTTTATCGCTTTTTCGTCCTTTGTTTGTTTTTTCCCTCAACTTGTAGCTGGACCTATTGAAAGAGCTACAAATCTATTGCCACAATTCTATAAGAAAAGAACTTTTGTTTACCATAAAGCTGTTGATGGTATGCGTCAGATATTATGGGGTTTATTTAAAAAGATAGTGATTGCTGACAATTGTGCTGAATATGCCAATCAGATATTTGATAACTCAGCCGATATGAATGGAAGTGCTTTAGTACTTGGTGCTATATTTTTTACATTTCAGATATATGGTGACTTCTCGGGTTATTCTGACATTGCTATTGGAACATCAAGACTATTTGGGTTTGACTTAAAACAAAACTTCGCTACACCATACTTTTCAAGAGACATTGCTGAGTTTTGGAGACGTTGGCACATATCGTTAAGCACGTGGTTCAGAGACTATCTATATATCCCTCTTGGTGGAAGTAGGGGTGGTACTTGGATGAAAGTTAGAAACACTTTTGCAATATTTTTAGTTAGTGGATTTTGGCACGGAGCGAATTGGACTTTTATTGTATGGGGTGCATTGAATGCTATTTACTTCTTACCTTACTTTTTAACCAATAACAATAGAAAGAACTTAGGAGTTGTGGCTGAAGGAAAATCATTGCCCTCATTTAGAGAATTATTTGCAATGCTAACAACATTTATGTTAACAGTGTTTGCTTGGATATTCTTTAGAGCTGAAAATATAAGTCACGCTTTTAGCTATGTTCGAGGAATTTTCTCTGAAAGCTTTTTCAGTATTCCTGGTTTTTCAGGAAGAACAGATGCTTTAATTACTTTGTTTTTAATTAGTGTTTTTGTTTTAGTAGAGTGGATAGGAAGAAAAGATAAATTTGCAATTGAATCTATTTTACTGAAAAGTGATAAAATATTTAGATATTTATTTTACCTATTGCTCTGTTTTACAATTTTTTATTTTAAAGGTGATAACCAAGAATTTATTTACTTTCAATTTTAATATGAAAATTTTTTTAAAAAAAATAATTTATTTCTCGTTAATGTTTCTGATTTTTCTGGAATTATTAAGCTTTATTATTTTAGTAACAGGTTTATTTAAATTAAACAGATTCCCAGGTAGAGAAATTTACAATGCTATCAGTAAAAGCTATAGCTATAGTAATAAAAAAACATTACTATTAGGTGACAGTGTAGCAAGTCAAATTTTCAGTAATAACAATGAATTTGATTCTATTAACTCTTTAGCCACCAATCAGGCTATTGGTATTGCGGGGAATTATTTTCTTTTGTATAATTATTTGAAAAAGGGAAATAAAATTGATTCATTAGTTTTATTTTTTATACCTGAGTCATTTGGAAATAATTTTAGTCAAAAATATACTTATCATTATTTTTTAAAGCCGTTTAATAATTCTAATTATTCGTCATTATTTACTAAAGATTTAAAAATTCAAATTAGAAAAATAAATTATAATTCATTTAGTCAGATTCCTCATGTAAAAATTTCTTCTTGGTCTCCAAAATTACAATCTCCAGATGCACGTAATTATACTTTTTTGTCTCCACTATCAATAGAATATTTGAATAGAATTAAATTACTTTCCCTTGAATATGATTTTAATATAATTATTAAGTCTCCTCCGCTTTCTGAAACAAAAAGGAGCTTTGTTTTAAGTATTGATAAAACTGAAATATTATCGACTGATCTTTCTAATGAGTTTAATGAATATTTTAAAAGTATTTATTATTTAAATAATAATGAATTTGTTGACAATACTCATCTAAAGAGTCCTAATAAATACTTTAAAAAATAAATCAATAAGCAATTTCACATAAAAATTTTACTCGTAAGTATGTTAATATCAATGATGTTATATGCATTAATAATTCTTATAATAAATACTTTTAAAATATGACTATTCTGTGGTGGCTGCTATATGGTAACATACAGATAAAAATTACCCTTAAGATGAAATTGATAATATTAGAGAGCAAGATGATTTTTGTAGATAAAAAAGAATAAAATGAGTAAGAAAACAGGAATGATAGTATCAGGATACTTTAATCCAATACATAAAGGGCATATTGAGTATTTTAACAATGCCAAAGCATTAGCAGATGAATTATTTGTAATTGTAAATAGTGATCATCAAAGAGGATTAAAAGGATCTAAAGAGTTTCAACAGGAAATTGAGAGAGTCTTTATTGTTTCAAATATAAAATCTGTAGATCATTGTATTTTATCAATTGATCTAGATAGAACCGTATGTAAAACCATTGAAAAAATTGCTTTAGATTTTGAATATGATTTGAGTTTTGCCAATGGTGGAGATCAAAATAATAATACCATTCCAGAAAGACAAATCTGTGATCAAATGGGGATAACTTTAGTAGACGGTTTGGGTGATAAAATTCAGTCGAGTAGTTGGTTGTTAAAGAAGTAAACTTTTTTAACTAAATTTGAATGAGAATTTAATTTTAATATACATGCCATTCGATCCAAATTCAGCAAAGAAAGCAGGAAAAAAATCTAAAAGAGGTCCTGCAAAAAAAGAAGGGCCTTCCATAAAAGAAAAGATGGAAATGCTTTACGAAAAAGTGCTGGATGATCTACTCATAAACCAAGACAAGCTTACAAAAACAGAACGGGTAAAAGTATTTGTTACCCTTTCTAATTATATCTTCCCCAAAACAAAGTCTGTACGAGACAAATTCACCCTAGAACAATTAAAAGAGAAAAGAGAAGATCATTTTAACCAAGATCCAGATCCTACTAAATGATATCTTTCGAGTAAAAAAGAAACAATTGAATTATAAAGAAACGCTATTTTTTATTGCCAAATGTTTGACCATCTCTTTGGAAGAAAAGAATAAAGTTGAAATAGAGATCATTCTTAAAACAACAGATGTAGATTGGGATGCAGTGGTAAAAGTTACCACAGCCCATTATGTGTTTCCTGCATTGTATTGTAATTTTAAAAGAGCTGATTTTTTAAAATACCTTCCCGCTGATTTGGTTGATTATATGAAATATATAACCAACTTAAATAGAGACAGGAATACACAAATCATTAAACAAGCAAAGAAATTAAATAGTTTATTATTAGATAATGGGGTCAGACCTATATTTTTGAAAGGCACGGGGAATCTTTTAGAAGGACTATACGAAGATATTGGAGAACGTATGGTTGGTGATATTGATTTTTTATTTTCTAATATCAAATACTTTAAAGCAATTAATATTTTAAAAAGTGATAATTATGCTAAAGAAGAAAAACAAACAGATTATTTTCCTGGATTTAGACACTATTCAAGACTGGTTAAACAAGAAAATATAGCAGCAGTTGAAATTCATAAAGAGGTTACCATAGAAAAATATAGAAGTGAATTTAATTATAAGATAATCAGTGAAGATGCTCAACTAATAAATGATTTTTCAGTATTGAGTTTTGAAAATCAGTTGTCGCTTTCAATTATCGCTAGTCAGATAAATGATTATGGCTTTGATCTTAAAAATTTTTCATTAAGAAATGCTTACGACGTTTTTTTGTTGTCAAAAAAAGTTGATACTAAAAAGGCTATTTCAAAGTTTACTAAGTTAAAGAACCCATTAAATTGTTTTTTAGCAAACTGTAATCTTGTTTTTGGAGATTTAGAATCTTTAGAGTACTATAAAACAAAAGTATCAGAAAACTACTTAAAATCATTCAACAACACTTTTAATAAAATCAAATCAATTAAAAAAAACAATTTTAAAAGGATTACGATTATTTTAAATAGAAGATTTGGTTACGTCTGTAAATCCATTTTTAATAGTAAAAACAGAAAGTGGTTATTGAACAAAATTAAATTTAAAATTTCTAATTAAATTTTTCTTAAAAAAAATAAAGCGCCAAATTATTTTAATAAAACAAGTTTATTGTTATAAATTTGTTTTTTAATTATAAGCTCCTTTAATATTAATTAAAAAATTCTTATGAATAAACATATAAATTATTCTTCATTAACCATAGTATTTTTATTTTTTCTTTGCTCATGTGTATCTAAAAAAGAACTTTTGTATTTGCAAGATATACAAGCTCTAAATAATAGTAAAGTATTATCTTCTAAAAATAC
>Ga0206125_10004385_pt1 | contig 12579 bp, 6 predicted proteins | sample Helgoland_Spring_4_FD_148598 | JGI IMG/M metagenome (GOLD analysis project Ga0206125, IMG submission 148598) | Pelagic subsurface seawater microbial communities from Kabeltonne, Helgoland, North Sea - Helgoland_Spring_Bloom_20160331_1 | ecosystem: Environmental > Aquatic > Marine > Epipelagic ... | reverse complement strand
AGGTACTATTACTGCTACAGATAATCAGGTTTGTTGGGGCACTGGTAGTTCAATTACGCTTTCCGGTACGAGTGGTGGCGACGGAAGCTATTCTCGTACGTGGGAAATTAGTAGCGATGGACAAAGTTTCACCACAATAAGCGGGCAGACGGGAACATCCTTAAGTTCTGGTAATTTGACTGATGATACTTATTACCGTGTAGTAGTAACCTCGGGATGTGGAGTCAGCGACGTTTCCAATACTCTTTTATTAGATGTTGCTGATGAGTTCGTTGTCCAATCAATTACATATTCAGGTGATGTTATGTTGTGTTATAATAAGAGTCCTAGTATCCTGTCCATAGCACCACAGGGTGGTCGAACTCCATATACCTATACATGGCAGAAAAGCTCCTCAACATCTTCAAATTGGAGCAATATTTCAAACTCTAATAATTCGAATTACACGGAATTAACTGGCTTGACCGAAAATACGGACTATCGTGTTGTTGTGTCTTCTGCTGATGGCTGTGGGTCCATTACTAGTGCAGTGCAAGCGATAGCAGTACGAGATCCTCTAGAAGCTCCAACTATAAGTACGGGACAAACTATTTGTTACGATACTGATGCAACAATTACTAGAGGAAATGCGTCCGGTGCAGATGGAAACTATGTTTACGAATGGCAGTCTTCTACGGATAATGTGACGTATTCAAACTTGTCTAATTCTTTATCATCCCTGAATACAGGTGATCTAACCCAAGACACTTATTTCCGAGTTAAAGTTTCAAACTCACTTTGTGGGACCCAGACATTCTCTTCGACAACACTTATTGCGGTTAGAGATGCAATCAGTCCGGGAACAATCAGTATTCAAGACAATCAGATTTGTTACAATTCAGGCACCACATTAACGTATCAAGGTACTGTAGGAGGTGATGGAAATTATTCCATACAGTGGGAGATAAGTAACGATGGTATTAACTTCGCGAATATTTCTGGGGCCACGACAAGTACATTAAACACTGGTGATTTAACGACTGATAAGTACTATCGAGTCAATGTCACTTCGGGTTGTGGAGTAACTGTCCAATCTTCTATTGTGTATGTTTCTGTCGCATTAGGTTACAGTATCACGCCTCTGACTTATTCAGGGTCTACATTAATTTGTTATGATACTAATCCGACAACAATTTCAGTAACTCCTTCGGGAGGAAGATCTCCTTATACATATACCTGGCAAAAGAAATCTACGGCATCAAATACCTGGTCAAATATTTCTAATGTAAACCAAGGGTTTTTAAATGAAAATACGGGGTTAACTACACAGACGGACTATAGAGTATTAGTAACTTCTAGCGACGGCTGTGGTACCTTGACAAGTAATGTGCAGACTATAGACGTTAGAAACGAACTAACGGCACCTTCCGTGAGTGCTACACAAACAATTTGTCATAATACGGATGCAACAATTTCTAGAAGCGCTGCAAGTGGAGCAGATGGAAATTACAATTACCAATGGCAGTCTTCTACTGATAACATTTCATATTCAAGTTTTGCGTCTAGCGCTGGTTCGATCAATACTGGTAACTTAACGCAATCAACCTATTACAGAGTTAAAGTTTCAAATTCACTATGTGGTACTGAAAAGTTAAGTGGCTCTAGCTTAGTTACGGTTCGTAACGCACTTAACGCTGGATCATTAAGTATCGCTGATGATCAGATATGCTATTCTAGTTTTACAACACTAGGTGCGAATGATGTTTCTGGAGCGGACGGAAACTACACTTACCAGTGGCAGTATCTTGACAATTCAGTTGGAAACTGGACAAATACGGGCTCTTCCAACTCCCCATCGCTATCGACGGGAATCCTGAACAATGATAGAAGTTATCGGGTGATTGTTAACAGCGGATGTAACGTAACTGATATTTCATCTACAGCCGCTATCGATGTTGCTGACGAATTTACGATTGGCAACATTCAAAATAGTGGCACCGATACTATTTGTTACAATACAAAACCTTCAATACTCACAATTGCGGGAACTGGTGGTCGTGCTCCTTACTCGTATCAATGGCAAAGAAAACCTTCATCAGGAACTTTCTGGACAAACGTAGGTACTAACTCTGCCTCCTATAATGAAGCAATAAATCAAACAGAATCGGTTCAGTACAGAGTGGTACAAACTTCATCTGACGGATGTGGTTCTCTGGTAAGTGGAGTTTATGAAATTATAGTTCGACCGGATGTGGTAGCTCCTTCAGTATCTAATGATGTCATCATTTGTCACAATACAAGTACTAATCTGAGTAGGGGGAATTCCTCGGGTGCTAATAGTGTATTTGCATATGAATGGCAGAAGTCTTCAGATAACTCGACGTTCACCCCCTTAGGACAATCAGGGGTTACTTTGTCCACAGGTGATTTACTATCGACGGCGTGGTACAGAGTACAAGTTTCGAATTCCTTGTGTTCGGTAAGCAAAAACAGTCTTGCGGTAAGGGTCAAGGTTAGAGATGAACTTGCGGCAGGAGGGTTGTCTACTAGTGATAATCAGATTTGTCATAATACCAATACATCATTGACATTATCCAATACTGATGGTGCAGATACGAATTACACATATACCTGGCAGTACAACGAAGGAAATGCAGGATGGTCAAACTTCGGATTGAACTCAGTTTCAGTATCTACTCCTAATCACGTTTCAGATGTTCAATACAGAGTAGTTGTTGGAAGTGGTTGTGGAGTAAATGACACCACTGGTGAACTTTCTGTTGATGTTGCAGATTCATTGACAATTGGAAACATTGTTAACCTCGGGTTAGATACCATTTGTTTCAATACGTTACCCTCGACTGTATCGATCACTGGTTCAGGAGGTAGATCACCGTATTCATACCAATGGCAGAGACGCTCTTTGTCAGGCGGGTCTTGGAGTAATGTAGGTACAAATTCAAGTACCTATTCAGAGTCTACGAACCAAACGGCTAGTGTCCAATATAGAGTACTTTTAACTTCTCAGGACGGGTGTGGGACGCTGACTAGTGTACCCTATACTATAATTGTTCGACCAGATTTGACTGCTCCTTCTATTTCACCGAATACAGTTATTTGTCACAACACTAATGCTATTTTAACACGAGGCAGTGCAAGTGGAGCAAATGGTTCATTCGTTTATCAGTGGCAGAGTTCAACGGATGGTGCGAACTTCAGTCCTTTACCGCAATCCGGGCAATCGTATAATACAGGTAACCTTACCTCAACAACCTGGTATAGAGTATTAGCAACCAATAATTTATGTTCGACCTCTATCCTAAGTAATCCTGTAAGAGTTAAAGTTCGTGATACTTTATTTGCTGGTACGATTACGGTGGTTGATGACGAATTATGTTTTAATACCACAGCAGATTTATCTATTGCGGGTACTGCTGGTGCCGATTCAAGCTATTCCTATGATTGGCAGTACAATGAAAATGGTGCCGGTTGGAATTCCTTTTCGACCGCCTCACCAAATGTGGTCAGTCCTCAACATAAAGAAGATGTTCAATACCGGGCAATAGTAAATAGTGGCTGTAATGTAACAGATATTAGTAATGTACTTAATGTAACTGTTGCCGACTCTTTACATGCAGGTGCAATAAGCGTTTATGAAGATTCTGTTTGTTATGGATCAACTCCAATGCAAATGTCTATTTCCGGCAACACTGGCGGCTACAGTCCTTACGCTTATGATTGGGAGAGGAGAATTGGCCTAAGTGGATTGTGGATCTCTGTTTCTACGTTAAGTGCGACTTACCAAGAGTTAGATTCTACTTTAGAAGACACCTATTATCGAGTAGTAATCACTTCTGATCAAGGTTGTGGTAACGTTACCACTCCAATTCAAAAGTTTAGAGTAAATGCTCTTCCTGGAGATGATTCCTGGTCCATCCTTGGCCCTGACGACGTTTGCTCGGGTGCTTCTGGTGTGAATTACCAGCTTTCATCGGATTACAACACTGGAACATTGCTCTGGTCTATTAATAATGCCAGTTTAAGTTCCAATAGCTTGTCGAAGTTGTTTGCTGATTTCGATGACTTAGGTCAATTAACGAACGATACACTTCGAGTTTTACTGACGAGCAACAGAACGGGTTGTGAACGAACGATTATCAAGCCGTTGACTCTTTTGGAGCAGTCAAGTCCCGAGCTTGCTCAAATAGTCCAGAAAACTGGAACCAATATTTTAATCTGTTCGGATACAACGCAAGGCGTTCAATACCATTGGGGCTATATTCCGAAGTCCTCTGGTTCGGTTCAACTGGTTCCAGGAGCCACAGGACGCTATCATAACTTCAATACTAGTTTAGACACCTCGAATAATGTGTATTTCGTACGAACCTCTTACGGTACGTGTCGAACCTTCAGTTACTTCGGAGTTTCATCGAATCCTTTGGTCATTGATGAGAATGTCCTTGACATCATCCTATATCCAAATCCAACATCGGAGTATATCAATATTGAATCTAATATTTCGCCTCAGCGAGTATGGCTCTCGGAGGCATCGGGAAGAATGATACCTCTTGAACCACAAAATAATAGGGTAAGGGTACCCGATCAACTACCTTCTGGGTTCTATGTGTTGACCTTGGAGATAGACGGTTCTTTAGTTCAGAAGAAAGTAATTATAGATAGAAGATAATATGAGAAGATTATTATTAGCTATGACGTTTACTGTTTATTCAGTTACAAGCTGGGGCCAAATAAAACCTGGCGAGGCAAAGCACAGAGGTCGTTTAGTAATTTCTGAGGCACTCTTATTTTTGGATCAATATGAAAATGATGTTATCTGGCGTGGGTCGTACGACGACGGTATGTTCAAGAGCTTTTTTGCGTGTAATGCTTCCATTGTCCATGATATCCCGATGGTTAACAGTCAAGAACAGGTAAGTGTGGCGACATACGTTGACGATGCTTTGGAATTCATTAGAAGTATGTCAAAAATTAGATTGACTCCTTATGCGATAGTTCTAAATCAATCTTATGGATCGAACATCGAAAGCGGAAGTGGTAAAGTTACTATTGATGTATTTAAAGAAATTCAATTTCGTAGTCCTAATAAAATCAATGATGAATTAATTACTTATCAAGACAGGCTAGATCAACGATTTAGTATAATTTATGAATATGATGTTAAAAATGGCTTTGAATTCAAAATCGAACGTATAGAATCCAACATAAAAAAAGATCAATACGTGATAGTCTCGTTCCGAGTAAAAGGGACGGACAAGGAAAGTCTACAAGATAGATTTGGAAGTGTATTGGTTGAATCTAATGAAGGATTTGTGTCGTCTAAATCAGAATCCTTTGGTGTATTTACTTTAAATGATTATTCGAAATCAAAAGGATATAAAATCTATTCAAATAACCATTTATATTTTCAAAAACGAAAGGTGAGTAGTGGCTTTAGATCGGAGCCGGGTCAAGATAAATTCAAATCACCTCAAAATATCTCGGAGATATCTTTTAGAAAACGAAGAATTTCAATTTTACCCGAAGTGGGCTATGAGGTTAGAAATCAGGATGTATTGACTAATTTCAATACTATAGTAGGAACTCGTCTTGAAAGTATAGACTATTCAATGGCGCTAGGTCTGAGAATGGTATCCAAACCTAAGGGATCAATAACGCTCAATGTTCGCGGTGGAACATCGAACAGCTCCCTTCAAACTCAGATAGGTCCATTTGTTACAAACTCATTCGAAATTGATGATGCAGGTGATGCGTATAAGAGAATTCTTAATATCTCCATGTTAAGAGAAAATGCCGTGGTAAGTAGAACTTTTCTTTCTGCGGGACTGTCCGCTGAGAAGCGGTGGAAAGATTTTGAAATATCGGGATTCTCGGAAATGAGGTATTTCCTTTCGGGAACATTTGATTATACCACCGTTGGTCAAGCTCGGTATTCGGGATTATATGGTGACGAGTATTTCAACATTGAAATTTCTGATCCAGAATACTATGGATTCGGAAATTATGATATCGATCTACAGAATCAAATCAACACAATAGAAAGTGTTTCACTTACTATCGGTTTATCTCTGTTATATGATCTAAGCAGAAGATCACAGCTTAAATTCTCGACTGGTTTTGTACAATTTATTGATCCTATTTTCATGACCGTTGAAAACTTGAGTTTTGACTCATCGGAATATCAATCTGTTCTCGAGTTAGACCCAAATATCTGGCTTAATGCTTACCGCTATTCACTATCTATTAATTACTTCTTATAAATCATAAGTATGCTCAAGAAAATCTTACTAACGACTTTACCTCTGGCAGCAATAGTAGTTTCTATCCTCTGTTGTGGAGAACGGGTACAATCTACATTAGTATTCACTTTAATAGAGGATGGTGGGAGTTATTACATTGAAGGTGATATAAAAGCACTATCTGGTGCGTTTTTATCCAGTGGAAAGCGTATCGAAATAGATCCCTCGACTGGTGAATTGATTCCTTGTGAGGACGATAATGGAATTAATAGTCTAAGGTTAATCTGGGGTGATGATTCAAATAAGTCTGATACTACTATTAGTACAGTAGATGGAGCTACAATTTCGTTTAATCACACAATGGTAGAATCGAGTCTAAATCCCGATTGTCCTCCACCTGCTTTATCAGAGGTTGAATTCAGTTTAGCTGGACCAGACGATAAGTGTATGTATGAAATAGTTGTATCAAATTCTGCTCTTGGAAAAGGCTATGTAGTTGCCGATATATTATTCTCGCTTGACGGAGAAGGAGGTAGTTTTAAACCTCTAGACAAATGGCAGAATAAGGCAGCCGGACCCATGGATATATGGGTTCAAGTGAAATCTACCGGACAAAAAATTAATATTTCTGAATCGAGAACATACAGAGAATGTGAAATCTACATTTGTGATACACCAAAGAAATCTAAGAAAAAGAAAGAAGTGAAAAATCAACTTGCTGCCTTCATAGAATCATACAATATATCTTCTTGGAATAAGCTCAATTCAGGTAAAAAATTAATTTTTCAAAAAAAACATATAGGCGATGTTCCTTTAGAAGAATTTAAGAATGACGTTGAGGTTAATGGCGATAACATGTATTATGCAGATGAGCCAAATGCAATTTCAATTGAACTTATAGATGCAATTGATTGCAAAACATTTATCATTAAGTATTCATACAATGGATAAATCACTGAAATATTCGTTTTTCATCTTCTTAGCGCTGTCTCTAAATGTTAGCGGTCAAGTAAAGAATTTAATCTATGTTGATTGTTCTTCAGATATTGCTGGATCCACGTTAGATCAATGGCAAAATTCCATATCTAATGAACTTGCTAGTTTATTGCTAGATGAAACTGTGGTATTTATCTCTAATAAGCGCTCGCCACTAATTAGTGCACCGAACAATTATCAAAATTTGATTAACGATTTGGGGTTAATAAGGCCAGATCCACCTCTGGCTGATTATGATTTAAGACGTATAATTGAGATATTGGATCCGTATGAATTAGCAAATGAATTTCATTTGTATGTGTATACGTCATCTGAGTCTTTTCAGACAAATGTGAATTTAAATCGAAAGCTATACGATAGGATAGCTTTCGTAATCAATCAATACTCAGAGGAATTGATCATGGAATATTATATCCCATTAGACGATAAGTCAAACATCAGCAAGCCTTCTCAAATTCAAGAGGCGAGTCAATTTAGTCCAACATTTATATTCTTTTAATATGAAATTACGTGTATTTTTCATAACACTCTTATTCTCGAGTTTTACTTTTGGGCAAACGTTGTCAAAGCGCGGATTTCGCGTATTACCTGAGGAGTTTTCGTCATATACAAAGCTTAGTTATCTCGAAAAAATCTATTCAGGGGCTATTGCATTAGAGAATTTAAGTTACACTACTAAACGCGAATGGATCGTGTACAGTGATCGTAGTATTAATCCAACTTTTGATGCACCAAATAGTCGTCGTCCATTTGGACGAAACCTCGAATTCATGCAGCCATTACTAGTAAAGAATGTACAAGGCTCTTGGCTTCATGTTTTTATTCCATTCGAGATGGTGAATGGTAGGGTTAATAATGAGCCAGTTGACGCTGGGTGGATTAAGGTGAGTAACATCGTGGTTAGTGGTTTTCCTGTTTTAAATGATCAAGGAGCTTCTAAAAAGGCAATGGCCCTAATAAGCTTTGAGGATGGCATTTTAGATCAGACTTCTATGGAAAATTTCAGCACGAAATATGAGTTTTACACAACTCCTATTGGTAGCGCGGAATCACATAAATATTCAGAGAAGTTTAGGATTTATTATGTTTTAAAGGAAAGCTCTGGGATGAAGTTGTTGTCTAAGAGCGATAATTTGTCAACAAATAAAGAGGCATTACAAGAGAATATCGTAGATGGATGGATGTCGAATTCTCACTTGACAAATTGGGATAGTAGAGTATGTCTTGAGCCGGCAAGCGGTCGAGAGGTATCTAGTTTTACACATAAAACTGCGGATGTTTACGCTACGAAAGATTTTCTAAATGCATGGAGTAGATCGGGCTGGAAAAACACTAATGGTCGAGTTAAAAGTTTCGAATTAAGTAATTCATTAATGGATCCGACATTACCTAGAATGCCAATACTTTCAACCCCCGAAAATAATTCCCGTAAAACAACGAAGGTTGCAACGATAGGTAATGTGGCTGGAGAGACAATGTCGGATAGTGATAAGGCATATTGGAATAATCAATTCAATAGTTTGATTGAGAGACAAAAAAATGTTAATGTGGTTTTTGTGGTTGACGGTACTCTTAGTATGGGACCGTATATTAAATCAATCACGGAAAGTATTCAAAGGATTGTAGAGCAAAACATAGCTTCCGGTATTAATACGAAAATTCGCTTCGGCGCTATAGTTTATAGAGATTATCCCGATGGTGATGAAGCCTATGACTGGTTCAGGTTAAGTTCAGATAAATCGGATTTACAGGAATGGTTGATCAAAATCAAATGTCAATCCAATGATAATGATAGACCGGAAGCTCAGTATAATGGGATTTTAGGTTCAATTGATGCTTTAGGGTTACAGCAAGACCAATCAAACATAATGATTTTAATTGGTGATGCAGGTAATCATAATCCAGATCCAGAGGGTAATACACTTCATGAGGTGGTTGAGGCAATGGCCTCATATAAATTCAATTTGATTTCATTTCAGGTCATCAATGACTTGAGCCATGATGCATATTCATACTTTAATAAAGATTCAAGAGCCTATTTATATGAGCTTGCTCTCAGTGTTAATAAAATTGAAGGTGTAAAACCGAAGCTCAAGAAATCAAAAGATTATCCGAATACGTTTGAACTTGAATTCAAATCAGAAAAAGGTCAAGACCTTTCAGACTTATACATGTTTGGAAGATTTACCTATGCACCGAACAATTCTCAGATGGATCCAAAGATTCTCGAGGGTAATATACGGGATGCTACTCAGGGTTACTTAAATCAAATAAATAGAAGAATTCAAACCATTAACAGAGCGCTTGATGGTGGGTTATCAGGTGGTCAAATGGGAGAATATGATAGTGACTTGCCAAAAGTTATATGTCAAAATCTAATTAATGATCCTGAAAAATATGCAGGTTGTTTGACATTCGTGCGCTCAGCCGGTGATTTCTCCTATGTCGGCCACACCAATATCAATATGTATGATGAAGGTGAAGTTTACATACCAGTAGTTTTTTTGAGTAGGACAGAGTTTAATGAAATGCAGAAAGCCTTCAGCGCGTTAAAAGGTTTTGGTACCAATAGTCAAAAAACCGAAAGATTATATCAGGCAATTATCTCTCAAACTCAGGCAATTACAGGCGATCCCGCGGAAGTAATAGCGGAGAAGACTCTAAATGAAATTTGGCAAATACTGTTGAATATTCCTTTCGATCTTTCAAATACATATGGAGATCTAAAAAATCAAAAGATAAAGGACCTACCAGAGCTTAATAGATCCTCCTCGTTCAGAATGTTCTTAACAGATTTTTCTGATAAAGCAGAAAACTTTACACCCGATGCATATCGTTCCCGTTCATTCAATTTAGCTGATCAGACTTATTATTGGGTACCACTAAAACATTTTCCAGGTAATAATGAATAATGTAATTTATCATGTTAAGGATTTAAGCTGTCAATACAACTCGTATTCATCTCCTGTATTACGAATAAAGGAACTCAAACTTTTCGAAGGAGAAGTGGTCTTTTTCGTTGGCGCCTCTGGAGTAGGTAAAAGTACCTTATTGGAGACTCTGGGTTTAATGAATAACACGATTGATTTTAATTCAGAAGGAGAATTTAGATTTAAATCAAATTCAGAAAATACCAACCTTAGGAATATTTGGGGTCAGCCAGAAAAGGCCTTAGCCTCATTTCGACAACGTAATCTTTCGTTTATATTTCAGAGCACCAACTTATTTCCTAATCTATCTGCGTTTGAGAATGTCTTACTTACGCAAATAGTGGAAGGAAGATCTTACGAAGAGTCTAAAGCTAGAGCTAGAGCTATGATTTTTAGGTTATTTCCAAATGAAAGGGATCGGCAAGAAATTATCCAAGAAGGCAAGGCAATCACAGAGCTTTCAGGAGGTCAAAGACAGCGATTAGCATTCGTTCGAGCAGCTATTTCACAACACTCCATTTTGTTAGCGGATGAACCAACAGGTAACCTAGACTGGTGGAATGCAAAGAATTTAATAGAAATTCTTGTTGAGAAAGTTAAATCAGATACAGGGGTGACAGTCATCGTTACACATGATATAGAATTAGCGACTAATTACGGAGATAGGATTGTGTTAATTAAAAAGGAATACTATGATTCTGAGGATGCTTCTTCGTCTTATGGGTTATTGGATGAATTGGGAATTTTCACCAATGAAGGCGATAGCTGGAAGAACTCGCAGAATGAGTCAATTACGGGTGATGAATTGTCATCGTACCTAAAAAATCGATTGAAATAATGGATCCTAAAACGTATTTTAAAGTATTTGCTAGAAACGAGTTTAGCACAGTAGTTTCAGGCGGTAGAAAATTCATTATCCTAATTTTAATATCGGTCATCTCTCTTTGGTCAATCGGTTTTTCATCAGGTACAAGTAAGTACCTTGGAAAGAAGATGGATAGTCCGTTTGTGAAATTCCTTACGGTAGATATACCAATGGAGAAGGCTACTAAAGACTCGTATATTAAGAATCTAGATGTAACACTGAAGGATTCGACGAATAAAAATGATTTCGGTATTACGAGCCATTCATTTACTGCTTTTTACCAAACAAGTTTCTATAGAAAAGGTGAAATTGGGTCTTCAGAATCTGCGAAAATCAGAATGATAAAGCAAAATGATGAGCTTTATACATTTTTAAGAGAAGATGGATTTTTGTCATCCAATGCTTTGGACCTTTATTCTGCACCTTTCTCCATTGTAGTGACATCACAGTATTTAAAGAGATTAGGGTATAGCGAAGAGTTGGGTTTCCCTGGTTTTTTACAATATCGATACAAGTCGGGTAGTGAAGAATTTAGTGTTGCCATTGGTATTGCAGCTATCGTTGATCAACTTCCGGATAAGTGTGATATTCTCTGTACTGAACGCTTCTACCCTGAACTAGCGAAGTACACTATCAATCATATCTTGGATCCTCGAAAGCATGGGCCGGATGATTTAATTTTTGTCTACAACAACAAAAAGCCTAAGGTTAGTTTCCCATGGTTGAAAGAAACCAGAAACTTTAAGAGCCCAACTTTTCGTCCTGGTAAAACCTACCGAATTAAGCAAGGGGCTTTATCAGATAATGAAATAGAAGAAGGGCTCGTAAAAGCCTTCGGTAAGAACTATCTTAAAATATATGATTTTGCTTCTGTATATAGTGATGTGATCATAGATGGCGAAATTTTAAAGTTGACGAGTAACGATAAGATTATTTATGATAAACTAATCGTTGAGTTTGAAATGAGTTCTTTAGAGAAGGTAAAAGATTTTCAAGATTTTATGTTATCAGAGAGCAACGCTGTTGAGCTTGGCATCGACATGGATGTAATTGAAGCGAGAAACAACTTCATGATATTTAATAGTGTATCAATAATATTGTCTAATGTTCTGGTTCTAATAAGCATAGGGTTTATTATCGTAGTTGTTATTCAAACCTTACTTACTCACATTAATAGAAATTCCAAGAATTTAGGAACGCTAAAAGCATTCGGCATGTCAAATCAGGTAATCGGTATCACATATGCATCGATATCTCTCGCAATGATTTTAATAGTTTACTCCACCTCAGCTCTTTTGCTCCTGATAGGTGGGGAATTGTTAGCTGAATTCATTGCCAGTATGGTCAACTTAAATACTGGTGGCGTAAGCTTATTTGATTCATTTGTATTAGTGACGTATCTCCCATTCTTTACGTTACTACCCCTTGTTACAGTGGTGTTTGCAATTTGGCTCAAAATACGAAACGAGACACCTGGTGATCTTATTTATGAGCGATAGGCCTGATGGGATGAAACGATTTACGTTAGTTATTTTATTGTTGCTTCAATTTT
>Ga0206125_10004378_pt1 | contig 12588 bp, 8 predicted proteins | sample Helgoland_Spring_4_FD_148598 | JGI IMG/M metagenome (GOLD analysis project Ga0206125, IMG submission 148598) | Pelagic subsurface seawater microbial communities from Kabeltonne, Helgoland, North Sea - Helgoland_Spring_Bloom_20160331_1 | ecosystem: Environmental > Aquatic > Marine > Epipelagic ... | reverse complement strand
TAGCCTCAGGCCCGAGGGGCTTGGTGAGCAAAATCAGCTTGGGTAGTAGAGTCATCGAGCCGAGCAGAGCGGCGGTCATGGCCAGTCCGGTCAGCAGACCAAAGTAGATCGATGGAATAAAGTTAGATAGCGCCAGAATCGAGAAGCCGACAATAATGGTAATTGCCGTATAGAACAGCGCCAAGCCAATACTGGCATGGGCCCTGTGCATCGATCCCAGATAGTTGCCATCCACGGCAAACTCACGGCGGAATCTGGTGATGTAATGAATCGCATGATCGACACCAATACCCACGGTAATTGCCGCAATAGTAATGGTCATCATATCTAGCGGTATACCCGCCAGACCCATACCGCCGAGAACGATTCCCGCCGCCAAGAAGTTTGGCAGGATCGCGATAACCGAAATCTTAATTGAGCGGAACAGCACCAAAAACATCAGCATAATGCCGACAAAAACCGCACCCAGAGTGAGGATTTGCGATTTATACAGGCTCTGGAGCATATTGTTATAGAGCACCAGCAGACCGGTAAAGCGGATATCTTCAGGGGCGATACCCACCTCATTTACTGCGTAGTCGCGGATTTTCTCCAGCAGATCAGCGCGGCGTAACAGGCCCTGGGTTTCCATGGCGCGCAACTGAATGCGCGCCTCATCTATATCTTCAATTAAATAGGGTGCCACCATCTGCTGGTAGATCTCATCGCCAAAGCTTTTGCGCATAAAGGCAATTTCAAAATCATTGAGCTTATGGCCGCTGAGGTCACTGGCGACATCGTAGATCTGTACCAGCGAACTGACCTTGCCTACCTCTGGCTGCGCTTCAAGGAATGCCTGCAGCTTGGCCAGATCAGCTAGACCGGTCGAGGTGAACCAATAGGTATCTTTAAGCTCGTTTGCGCTGTCTTCACCAAAGGCATCGGCGTCGCTATCAAAAGCATCTGCAAAGCTATCATCCTCGTAGCCGCCATCCCCGTAGCCATAGTCGTCCTCTTCAGAAAACGCATCGTCACCGAAAGCATCGTCACCAAAAGCCTCATCAGCATATTCACTGTCTTCATTAGCCGCGAAACTCTGCTCAGGCTCGGCAAAAGTCGGTGCCTGCAGAATAATATCCAAAGGTGTAGTGCCGCCTAGCGAGGCATCAATAATCTCCATGCCCTGGTAAATTTCCGTATCGCTGCGGAAGTAATCAATAAAGCGATTCTCCACCTCAAGGCGGGTAATGCCATAGATTGAAAGCACGCTTAGTCCACAGGCAACCAGCAGTACAATATTGCCGTGACGCTCGGTAAAGCTGGCAAATACCGAGGTAAACGATGCCGAGTTATCATTGCCGGCGCTGTCTTTCCCCTTGCCCACCAGCATCATTCCCGCCGGAATAATAATAAACGCCACCACCAGTGCCAGACTGATACCCATGGTCATCATCCAGCCAAAATCGATCACCGGACGAATATTGCTGACCACCAGCGACATAAACGCGACGATAGTGGTTAGCACCGTATACAGGCAGGGCTTTGCCATTGAGGTTACCGTGGCGGTCACCAGCTGTTCTTGAGTCGCCTCTGGCTGAGTGCGATACAGCTCGCGGTAGCGAACAATCAGATGCATGGTCAGCGCGAGGGTAATAATTAGCAGCAGCGAGACAAAATTTGATGAGATAACCGTTAGGCGCCAGTCGATCCAGCTAAGGAAACCGAGAATAATAACCAGACACAGAGCGCAGGTACTCAGGGGCAGAATAACCCAGCGCAGCTGGCGGAAAATAACCCCTAGGGTAACGATCACAAAGATCAGAATACCGGTACCAAAGATCGCCAGATCGCTTTTAATAAAGTCGACCATATCCGCGGTAATCATATCCGGGCCGCCAAGGAAAATAGTGGCGCGATCGCGGTAGCCATCCATCAGGCTGCGCACATCGGCAACCAGCTGATGGCTTACTGCCGCTTTAGCTGTGCGGTAGTCGAGGAACTCTTTACTTACCGCATCCAGCTCAACCTGCTGCTCTTGGCTGAGCCCATCAGTTGACTTGATTAGACGCAGAGCATCGCGGGCCTGTACCAGATCGAGATATTTCTGGTCCAGCTCAAGGGTTGCTAGCATACCGGTGGTCTGGCCGTCGCGGCTTAAAATAAGGTCTTTGTAGATAGGGCTGTTAAGAAATTCCTGCCGTGCCAGATCGCGATCAACCCCGGGCGATAGCAATGTGTTCAGCTCGCCCTTTAAATCCGCAACTTCAATTTTTGGGCTGTAGAGCAGCGGCACATCAAGTAGCGATAGCATACTTTCAACGCCTTTAATCTCAGCCAGCTCATTGCGCAGGGAAGAGAGAGTTTGCAGATTGTTATCGTCAAACAGATCGCCCTCTAATGGCGAAAAGGTCACAATCAGAAAGTTATCACTGCCGAAGCGCTGCACCACCTCACGGAAGAAATTCAGGTCGTCATCATGTTCCAGGGTCAGCGAATCCGCCGAGGCATCCAGCTTAAAATTGGGCAGCCCAAGCGCCATGGCAACCGCCAGCGCCAGAACCATAAAAATGGCGGCGAGGGGGTGGCGAAGAACGGTTTTTTGGTAGAAATTAAAAAGTGCTGCAGACATGAAAATGCGCATCCTTGAAGTCTATTCTTTTTGTGGACGCTATTATGCGGTTTTGGAGAGGAATATTATAGTTGTTAGCTGACTAATTGAAGTTTTCGAAGTGAAGGCAATCAATCGAAATCGATTAACCCCCGCTGGATTGCCTTATAAACTGTATTGGCCTGAGACCGCGATCCAAGCATCTCTTTTGCCATAGCCATATATTTATTAGCTGTGTCTGTGCTGACGCATAATTTCTCGGCCGCCTGACCGAGAGTTACATCGAATTTGGCCATAACGGTTATTAGTTTTAGTGCTTTGGGGTTTATTTTCGGTGCCGGGTTTTTACTTATAAATTTGTTTTTAAAGACACGTACAGCGGTGTCTCCCAGTCCATGTAAAACCGCGCCACGAGATTCAGTAAGCGCCTTAAATTCTTCTGCAGTTGCCCCCTTTGCCATAAGCGAGAACAGCATGCGGCCTTTACGATTACGAGCTGCCTTTTTTATTTGCTCTTTGCTTTTTATTTCTTCCTTATCAACCACTACTTCATTAGCCTCTTCCTCATCAGCCTTTTCGAGGGCAAACAGTTCCTCATCGGTCTTGTATGGCATCAGGTAGGCGTCGTTAAATCCGAACTCTTTATATAGAGCCAGTATTTCCCTGTTCTTGTTAAAGGTATGGGTTGGGATACAGGGGTTATCAATGATTTTTTGGATATCTGAATGATGGATGTGGGTGGGATTAGACGCTTTGAGATAATCCAATGTCATATCGCGCGTATAAAGTTTCTTGGCCTCATAGTCGGCCAGCAGCTTTTCGGGCAATGTGGTTAAAAAGACATGGGGTTTATAGTTATGGGTAAAACCCAAAAAAGAAAAATCAGAAAAGCCGAGCTTATTGAAGATGCTTAACAGGCGTTTTTTTAGATCGTCGGGGGTTTTTGAGACGACCAGCTGTTTAACAAAAACAATATGATCGTTTAATTCTTCCAGCTTTAGAGGTTCATGAAAACCAATAATAGAAAACCTAGGATCATCTTTATCGAGGACAGTTTTCCCCCTGTTGTCTGGCCTGCTATCTGGTTGCATAATCGCTCCTTCCTGAGTGATAGGAAGGAACATATCGTATATACACAATTGGTCCAAATTATAATTTGCTTTGGCCTGATTGTGATCAAGGAAACGCCTAATAAATTCCGACTGCGAAGAGAAAGCTTAATACTGATAATGCCCGGGTGGGTTTAAAAATATAAAATTATTATCACTCTTGGCCATCGACAAATCTGATGAAGAACAGTAATTCCGTATATATACAGTGGACTAGGGGTTTGGATTGGCTGAATCTTCTTCGCATGAAAGTTAAAGGAATAACTTACAAAAGCGTGCTTGGACGATATCTCAGGGAGGCTAGAAAGAATGCTGGGCTGAGTCAGGAAGCATTTGCGGATAAAATAGGGATTAACCGAACCTACTACGGCAATCTTGAGCGCGGCGAGAATAGCATTAGTATTGATAAACTTCAGAAAATTTCCGGAACACTTAATATCCCACTATCAGAACTATTCAGGCAGGTAGAAAAGCAATAAATATCTTTGTTATTTATTGGCTAAACAGCGTATCCAGTTTTTTAGCGACCAAGCTATTTTTAAGTGTTACATACTCCGGAACTCCATTTTTATAAGGCGGATAATCCTCCCCTATAATCAATGGCTGCAAATAATCTCGCGCTTCCTGAGTAATCCCAAAGCCATCCTCAGTAATAAAAGACCGCGGCATCATTTTTTCCACATTGGCGACTTCAGTTAGCGGCGCCTCTCCCAGCGACCAGCTATATTTCTCACCGCTATTGCGCTCGATGGTAACCATAATTGCGCGTTTGCCTTCGAGGGCTTTTTCGACTGCTGCCCTGCCCACCGCATAGGCCTGTTCCGCATCGGTTTTTGAAGCGATATGTCTTGCCGAGCGCTGCAGATAGTCGGCGAGGGCATAATGGTATTTATAACCCAGAGCTTTTTTAACCATACTGGCCAGCGTTGGGGCGACGCCGCCAAGCTGTTGGTGGCCAAAGGCATCTTTATGGGCAGAGCCGGAGATCAGTGCGCCATCGGCATAGCTGGCGCCTTCAGAGGCGACGACTACACAGTAGCCTTTTTGTTTAACCGTCTCTTTGACTTTGGCGATAAATTGTTCCCGAGAAAAGGGGATTTCCGGAAAGATAATAATATGTGGCGGATCACCGGCTTTTTCGGCGGCAAGACCTCCGGCGGCGGCGATCCAGCCGGCGTGGCGGCCCATCACTTCGAGAATAAATATTTTTGTCGATGAGGCGCACATGGAGGCGATATCGAGGCTGGCTTCTCGGGTGGAGACGGCGACATATTTGGCCACGGAGCCAAAGCCGGGACAGCAGTCGGTCAGAGGCAGATCGTTGTCGATGGTTTTGGGGATATGGATGGCCTGAATTGGATAGCCCATCTGTTCTGATATCTGCGCGACTTTTAGGCAGGTATCGGCGGAGTCGCCGCCGCCGTTGTAAAAGAAGTAGCCTATATCGTGGGCTTTAAAGACTTCTATCAACCGCTGGTACTCAGCATCACTGTCGCGGATATCTTTCATTTTGTAGCGGCAGGAACCAAAGGCACCGCCGGGTGTGTGTTTTAGGGCGGCGATCGCGGCGGGGGATTCGAGGCTGGTATCGATCAGCTCTTCCTGGAGTGCGCCGAGAATGCCATTTTTGCCGGCATACAGGGTTCCAATTGTATCGCTGTTGGCGCGGCAGGTTTCGATAACAGCGCAGGCGGAGGCGTTAATAACTGAGGTGACGCCGCCGGACTGTGCGTAGAATGCATTTCTCTTGCCCATAAAAAACTTCCCTTCTTTTTATCAAGTCGATTTTATATCGATATTAAGTCCATTTAAGGCGCTATGGTAACGCTTTAGGTGGTGATCGGTAAGTGGCAGTTAGCGTCCGATTGGCAACTGCAGTGAAAAGCTGATTTCTGAATAGCTGCTGTTTTGATAATTGTGATTGGGCTGGTGGGTGTATTCAGCGCGGGCGGACGCGGTGGCACGACCCCAGGCAAACTGGTAGTTCATCTCCAGTTGCTGTTCGCGGCCCTGGGGCTGCAGGTCGATGGCGACGGTCTGGTAGATAACCTGACGGTCGACAGTTCTGCCGCTGGCGAGTTGCAGGCTGGCCTGTCCGCGCTCTATACGCAGGGGCTGGGCGAGGTAGATACTCAGTTGGTCATTAGGTTGCCAGAGTGAGTGGCCACTTAGGCCAAGGGACCATGAACTGCTGGCAATTGAGCTGTCGAAATTAAGCAGGCCGCTATTTGCGCCCTGCTCGAGACCAGAGTCAGTGGTGCCGCTGTAGAGGGCAAACAGGCCCTGCCAGTTTTTGCGGATTTGCAGATGACCATTGATGCCGGCGAAATAGGTTTCGCTGTTTTCCAGTTGGCCCAGTGCACTGCCAATTTCGGTGCCGAGGAAGGTGTCGCGTTCATTAACAAAGCCACTCTGGATGCTCAATCCTAGAGCTTGATCATTAATTGTCAGGCTGTATTCCATTATGGCGCCATTGCCACGATGTTCGCTGACTGGTTGATAGCGATTCCAGCTGGCCGAGCCCTCGAAAACGCCCATACGCAATTTCCCCTCACCCAGCGCTATAGCGCCGCCGCTGCTCCAGCCATTGCAGGCAAAGCGCAGCCAGGGTGCGGCAAAGCTGCTGTCATCATTGGTGGTGCCCGGGGTGACAAAGGAATCGGCGTAGACGCCAAAGAACCAGCCGGGGTTGGCGTTAATACCGGCAAAGCGTTCGCCACCTTGGCTATCTTGCGCTTGCAGGGCAAAGTAATCTGGTTGTATCTGGTCACTGGGGTTGTCTGTATAGAAACCTGAGTTGTTGCGCTGCCAGTGGTCGATAGCTGCGCCAACCTGAATTCTGCTGCCGCCTTCAAGTTGCTCCGTGCGGTGACGCAGGGTCGAGGTTTTGGGTGTTGTTGGGCTGTTACTGATCAGGGCGCTGGCACTCTGAATAAATGGAAAGCCGAGTTCATCAAAGACGGCCATATTGTGGTCGCCGAGTGCGCTTTGCAGGCTGTTGCCGAGTGCGCCGCTAGAAGTGTTGATGCTGCTTTGATTGAGTGGCACTAATCCGCTGTCGAGGCTGCTGCCAGAGGCAATGGCGGTTGCGCCGACCGGACGGGTGGCTGTGTCGAGATCCAGCAATCCCTGGCCGTAGATACTGCTGTCGCTGTAGATACCGGTTTTATTGGCTGTTACCAGCAGGCGGTTGACCAGTTCATGGTTGCCAACGCTGGGAAACATCTGTTTTAACAGTGCCAGTGAGCCGCTGACCAGGGGCGCGGCAAAAGATGTGCCGAGGGTGCCGGCATAGTAATCACTGTCGGGTTCGCCATCTGCGGGCGGTGGGCTTGGTCCCCAGATTATTTCGTCGTTATCAAAGTTGCCATCACCGTTGGCATCACCGCCGCCGGGGGCGGACAGGCAAAAATCTGCAGCGGCGCCACAGCGATTGGAGAAAAATGAAATTTCACCGCTGCTATCAACGGCGGCTACGGCGAGTACATGGTCTTTTAGTTCAGGGAATAAATAGGGTAAACCGGGCAGTAATTCCGGTGAGCTGGCATCGACTACATTGCCAAATTCGTCGAGATCATTGTAGGCATTGCCGGCGGCGATAACAAAGATTGAGCGGTCTCCGCGGGATTTGTTGAGCTGTTTTAGAGCGTCAATACTGAGGCTAAAGGCGGATTCTATCTCTGCGACACTGTAGGAGGTGATGACGCCGGAAAAGCCAAAACTCATATTGACGATCTGAGCCTGGTTGGCCATGGTGGTAAAGCGCTCGGCAAAATAATTGTCGGTGGAGAAGTTAATATCGTCAACGTCGAGGGGCTCGTAGGGTCCACCACCAGAGCCAAGGGGTATTTCGTAGGCGCTGATACTGGCATCAAAGGCGACGCCGTGCATTTTAAATCCGCTGCCAAAGTTATTGTTGTCGCGATTGGCGGCGATAACCCCGGCGACGATGGTGCCGTGGCCTAAGGCTTCGTCGGTTCTCGGTCTGGCGCTGCTGTAGTCACTGCCGGCATAGGTGACTTTATCGCCACTGCCGCGGGTAAATTCTGCATGTTCCTCATAGACGCCGGAATCGATTACGCCAATGGTAACGCCTTCGCCGGTGGCGCCGCGCGCATAGGCACTGGAGGCATTGATCATGTCCAGCGCGCCCATGCCGGCGTACTCTTCGGTTTCAAATTCGCTGGCCAGTGCGGCGAGATCGTCGGGATCCTGAGCCTGAGCGGAGAAGCTGCTCCAGGGGAGAGTGCTGTTGTCCTGGTTGGTGACTACCGGGGGAATAGTGGTGCCGCTGTCAGTGCTTTTTTGCCCACCGCCACCGCTGCTACAGCCGGAAAGGGCGATAATCGTTATCAGACTGATGGTGATGGATAAATTATTCACTATTATTTAATCCTTTTAGTCCACTGCGCAGTTTGGCTTTAGCCTGGGATAATTGCTGTTGGCTGTTCTATACCAGTATTTTTAGACTATAAATGCAGATTTTTAGCAGTTTTTTTTACGTGGTGACATAATCCCTTAATAATTTTATTTTCCAGGCGCTTTTCAGGAAAATCTCAGACAAATATCAGCAAAGGCAAACTATGCATATTCATATTCTTGGTATCTGCGGCACCTTTATGGGCAGTCTAGCACAGCTTGCCAAACAGCTTGGTCACCAGGTTTCGGGCTGTGATGCCAATGTCTATCCTCCTATGAGTACGCAATTGGAGTTGGCGGGGATCAATCTGATCGAGGGTTTTGATCCGTCGCAGCTGGAGCCTGCGCCGGATTTAATTATTGTCGGTAACGCGATGTCGCGGGGTAATCTCTGTGTTGAGTATATGCTCGACCACGGCCTTGCCTATACCTCGGGGCCGCAGTGGCTTGGGGAAAACCTGCTGCGTGATCAGCATGTATTGTCGGTATCCGGCACCCATGGCAAAACCACAACCAGCAGTATGCTGGCCAAAATTCTCGATTACGCAGGATTAAATCCGGGATTTTTAATTGGCGGTGTGCCCAGTGACTTTGGTCTGTCGGCGCGGTTGGGTGGCAAAACTGAGAGTAAAACTGAGAGTAAAGCTGAGGGTAGCGGCTATTTTGTGGTTGAGGCGGATGAGTACGACAGCGCCTTTTTTGATAAACGCTCCAAGTTTGTTCACTACCATAGCAATACGCTGGTGATAAATAATCTCGAGTTTGATCACGCCGATATCTTTGAAAATCTGGCGGCTATCCAGAAGCAGTTTCATCATCTGGTGCGAACTATTCCAAGTACCGGTTCGGTGATTTATCCGGCGGGTGTTGAGAGTATTCAGCAGGTGGTTGATCAGGGGTGTTGGAGTCAGATACAGACGCTTGCCGAGCAATCTTCTGATGAGAGTACGGCCAACAAGAGTGCAGCTCAGTGGCGCTATCGTTTGCTGCAGAGCGATGGCTCAAGTTTTGAAGTCAGCGATGGGGATAACAATGCTGAGGTTAACTGGCAGCATACGGGTCTGCACAATGTGTTGAATGGCGTTGCTGCTATAGCGGCAGCCGCGACGGTTGGCATTAGCCTGCAAACTGCCTGTGCGGCGCTCAGTGAATTTATTGGAGTTAAGCGGCGTATGGAGGTTATCCACGAGGATAGCCGGGTGCGGGTTTACGATGACTTTGCTCATCATCCAACGGCGATCAAGACCACGCTTGAGGGGCTGCGGGCCAAGGTGGGTGACGAAAAAATTATTGCGATTATCGAGCCGCGCTCGGCGACCATGAAGATGGGTCTGCATCAGGGTATTTTAAGTGGCTCTGTGGATGCGGCTGATCAGGCGCTCTGGTATAAGAGTGCTGCGGTGAATTGGGATATAGAATCAGTTGCTCAAGGTTGCGGAATTCCTGCGGCGGTCTGCGATGATATTGAGCAGTTGCTGGCGAGTGCCATCGCACAGCTCGATGGCGCTGAAAAATCACATATTGTAGTTATGAGTAATGGTGGTTTTGAGGGCTTTCATCAGCGTCTGGTGGCTGCGTTACAGTGATGCTCTTTCTTTGCGCTTTCTAGCTCGGTACTTTATTAACTCTGAAGAGAAAAGGTAACCGGCCCATCATTGCACAGGGAGACTTGCATATCAGCAGCAAAGATCCCGCACTGGGTATCCTGGTGAATACTTTTGGCTCGCGCAGTAAAGTGGTTGTAGAGGGCTTCGGCATCCTGCGGGGCGGCGGCAGAGGTAAAACTGGGGCGCAGGCCTTTTTTGGTGTCTGCGGCCAGTGTGAACTGGGATACGATTAACAGGCCGCCATTAATATCGCGCAGGGATAAGTTCATTTTGCCCTGACTGTCGGCAAAAATTCGGTAGTTAAGTATTTTTTCTAAGAGCCGATCGGCATGGGTCTGGTCATCATCGCGCTGTATTCCCAGCAACAGCATAATGCCCTGATTGATTTCACCGCAGATAGCGTTGTCCACGCTGACGCTGGCATGAGTTACCCGTTGAATTAATCCGATCATAGTTCTTCTGTCGCTGGCCCTGTTGCTTTTAATTAGTCCACATTATCGAGTTCAAGCTGGTAGGCGAGGTTATTGGTTGCACGCACTAATGCATCGGTAGTACCTCGCTCACTGGAAGAGTGCCCTGCATTGGCAATAATTTCCAGTTTTGCAGTGGGCCATGCGGCACTTAATGCAAAGGCTTGGTTGACTGGGCAGACCATATCGTAGCGACCGTGAACTATGGTGCCGGGAATATCTTTTAGTTTTTCGGCGTTGTTAATAATTTGATTGGGTTGTAAAAATGCTTTGTGGATAAAGTAATGGGCTTCGATACGCGCCATAGCCATGGCCATATGGGGGTTGGCAAAACGATCGACGACATCCGGGTTACTGTGCAATGTGGCACAGCGCCCTTCCCAGATTGACCAGGCTTTTGCGGCGGCCATACGCTCTAATTCATTGTTGCTGGTCAGGCGTTTATAGTAGGCAACGAGCATATCGCCACGCTCGTCTTCTGGTATTAGCTGTAAATACTGCTGCCAGTAATCAGGGAAGACGCGTCCGGCACCGTCTTGATAGAACCAGTTGATATCCTCGTCGCGACATAAAAAGATACCGCGCAATATAAGCCCCATAACCAGCTTGGGATAGCTCTGCGCATAGAGCAGTCCGAGGGTCGAGCCCCAGGAGCCACCGAAAATTACCCAGCGCTCAATGTCGAGGGTTTGGCGTATGGTTTCTATATCCTCGATCAGGGCAGCGGTGTTGTTATCTTCCAATCGGGCATGGGGTGTGGATAGTCCTGAGCCACGCTGATCAAAAAGGATAATGCGATATTTCTCCGGATCAAAAAAACAGCGGTCGCTGGTTGCGGTGCCACCGCCGGGCCCACCGTGTATAAATAGCACCGGAATACCGTCGGGATTTCCTGACTCTTCGACATAGAGTTTGTGTGGTGCTGTGACGGAAATAAACTGTTTTCTGTAGGATCGGATGGCCGGGAACTGTTTAAACATTGCGATAGAATTACCCTGAGGGTCTGTTAATTTAAGCTATAACTTGCCAATGGAAATTTCTGTGTGCAGTTATTAATCAGTAAATTTACTAATTAATAAAGTGACAAGATATGCTCCATTTCTAGGATAACCCTAGGTCACAAGTAGAGGAAAGGCAAATGACAGAGATAACCCGTTGTAGCTGGTGTGGTGATGATCCACTGTACCAGCAGTATCACGACAATGAGTGGGGGGTGCCCTGCCGCGATGACAAAAAGTTGTTTGAGTTTGTACTGCTCGAGGGTGCTCAGGCGGGACTGTCATGGATAACCATATTGCGCAAGCGCGAGGGCTACCGCAGTGCTTTTGCCGATTTTGAGGTACAGAAGGTCGCGGCGTTTACGGAAAAAGATGTGGAACGTTTGATGAGCGATGCCGGTATTGTTCGCAATCGCTTAAAGATTAATAGTGCGATTTCCAATGCCCGACTATTTATCGAAATCCAAAAGGAGTTTGGCAGCTTTAGCGATTATTTCTGGGGCTATGTGGATAACCAGCCGATTGTTAATCGCTGGGCGACCCTAGGCGAAATTCCGGCCACTACTGAGCTGTCTGATTTGATTGCCAAAGATATGAAGAAACGCGGCTTTAAGTTTTTTGGCTCGACCATCTGCTATGCCCATATGCAGGCAATGGGGCTGGTTAATGATCACTGCCTGGATTGTTTTCGTTACTCTCAGTGTTAGCCTGAATATTAGTCGCGGATAAATACCGCTTGCAAACTGGTATTGCTCGATCTACTCAGCTCAACGCTGTTATTTGTATTATCAATATCCCCCTGCCAGTGTGAAAACACATAGCCCTGATTGGCAACAGCAGTAAGAGAGACTGGGATATTGTTAAAATACTGGCCCTGCCAGGTGGCGCTAGAGAGTTGGAGAGAATTCAGCTGTACTGATCCGGCGGTGGGATTATTGATAGCAATATTCAGCTGATACATTCCGCTTATACCAAAGTAATTGCGAATATATCCTTTCAGGGGCGATAGTCTATTGTTGCCAAAGTTTCTCAGGGCGCTGACTGCCGACTGCCATACATCAGCAGTTTTTCCATCGCCCCAGCGCTGAAAATGTCTCTCCATTTCAGGCTCCATAGAATTGGCAATAGCATTAATATGTTGGGTGACGCTGGCGGCGTTAAAGCGGCCATTAAATTCATCGGCAAATTGATTGATAAACTGATGTCGAAACTGGCTTTTTTCCATTAGTTTGCGGAAGAGCAAGGTTGACCAAGGTGGGTTGGGCCAGCCTGGGCCATTTTCTTCCAGTGCAAATGACAGGGTGTCCTTGTCGTAGGCAACATCATTCCAGGCCCCAAAGGCAAAATCAGTGTCGTATAAAATCCAGCGCCATTTGGTTGATGGAGAATTCCAGAATT
>Ga0206125_10004377_pt1 | contig 12589 bp, 11 predicted proteins | sample Helgoland_Spring_4_FD_148598 | JGI IMG/M metagenome (GOLD analysis project Ga0206125, IMG submission 148598) | Pelagic subsurface seawater microbial communities from Kabeltonne, Helgoland, North Sea - Helgoland_Spring_Bloom_20160331_1 | ecosystem: Environmental > Aquatic > Marine > Epipelagic ... | reverse complement strand
GCCGAACACATTGCCCGAGTTGATATCCTTGGCCGAGCGGATCGACGTCAGAAAGATCGCGATCAGCGGCAAGAGCCACAACAGCAGCGCCACAGGCAGAAATGCCTGATAGCCTGTCCGAACAGCAGGGCTAGATTTTTCGATAGGACGCGGAAACATCAGCGGCCCCCTTTCTCGTCCTGGTACATGCGCCACAGGAAATAACTAATGAAAAACAGCATGATGCCAAATAGGACGGTTGCAACAGACGACCCATAGCCATAGCGCTCGCCATATTCGGAAATCGCGACCTCATACATGTAGTGTGACAAAACGTTGGTGGAACCGAACGGCCCTCCTTGAGTCATGATGGCGATCATATCGAACGACCGCAGCGCACCTATGACAGTTACAACGATGGCAATGAAGGTGGCGGGTTTCAGTTGCGGCACCACCACGTACCACAACATTTTCCATCCCTTGGCCCCATCAAGGCGCGCGGCCTCGATCTGATCGGCGGCTACATTGTTAAGCCCCGTGAGATACAAGATCATGCAATAGGCGACCTGCGGCCAGAGGCCTGCGGCGATGATGCCATAGGTGGCCCATTCCGGGCTTGATAGAATGTCAGGCGCAGGGCGCGAGCACTTGAATGTGACGTTGCCAAGAATGTTTGTCGTTTCTTCGCAAAACAATGCCTTCCAGACGGTGCCGACAACGCCAAAATCAGGATTGTAGAACCAGCCAAAGATCAGGCCGACGACGACCTGAGAAATGACAAATGGGAAAAAGAACATCGATTTGTAAAACCGCATTCCCGTTACCGTCTGGTTCAGGAACAAAGCGACGAACAGCCCCAAAGGAACGGCAAGCATATAAAGCACAAGCCACGCAATATTGTTGCGCAGCGATGTCCAGAAATTGGGATCGTCCCACAGCTTGAAATAGTTGTTTAGCCCGACCCATGTCGCGGTGGAATTTCCACTCGCATCATACAGCCCATTCCACTCATAAAGGCTTAGCCGCAGGCTCGCAAAGATCGGTATAACCACGTAGATCGCAAAGAAAAACAACGCGGGTATCAGGAAAACCCAAGGTGCAATAGCCAGCTTATTGCGGCTCAGCCAGCTTGGCTCGGCCTGAGGTTGATGCACGGCATCTGACATGGGTCGCGCTCCTGCTCTGGTGTTAAAGTGCCTGAATCAAGTGACACGGGCTAACCTTGCGAAAACGCCTTTTTTAGAAACGTTTGCAGAAAGTTAGAAAGGGAAAAGGGGCAAGCCACGCGGCCTGCCCCTTTGGTCAGAACTTACTTATAGACTTCGGCTTGAACTGCATCGAGGCGCTCAAGGATTGCGTCCACCTTGGATGTATCCAGCATGAATTCCTGGAAGCCTTCCATGCCCGCTTTGGCCATAGCAGCTGGTGCATCACGGTCATAGAACTGCGCAAGGCCTGTGGCCGCGTTTAGCAGGGCAAAACCTTCCTGAATAAACTTGTCGTCCGAAATGTCAGCCTTAGAGTTGATGGGCAGCTGACCAATGGTCTTGTTCAACTTTGTCTGCACATCAGGGCGTGCAACGAACGCTAGGAACTTCTTGGCATCTGCCACGTTTTTCGCATTCGTTGGGATAAAGAACGCATCTGCAGGCGCTTCTTCTGCTGGAGCCACCGACGGATCAATCGTCGGGAACGGCATGAAGTCGATCTGGTCTTCGGTCAGACCGGCGTCTTTGTAGCCACCAACCGAGAAGTTGCCCATGACGTACATCGCCGCATCGCCATTGGCGAATGGCGCGATAGCGTCCTGCCAGCTCATCGAGGCGTGATTGTCGATAAATCCACACTCGTTAATCAGCTGCTCCCAGTTCTGGAACGTTGCTTTGATGCGCGGATCGGTATATTTGATCTCGCCTGCCGTCAGCGCGTTGTGAACGTCATAACCGTTGGTGCGCAGGTTGAGGTAGTCAAAGACACCGGCGGCAGTCCACAGGTACTTGGTGCCGATGGTAAACGGTGTCACACCATTTTCTTTCATCTTGCCACAAGCAGCCATCAACTCGTCCCAAGTGCCCGGCTCTTCCAGCGACAGCAGGTCAAAGACGTCTTTGCGGTAGTAAATGCCCCACTGGTAGTAGGAATAGGGCACGCCCCAGATCTTACCATCGCGCGACATCGTTGCCTTGATTGCCGCCAAATCTTCGTTAAAGCCGTTGTCGGCCCACACGTCGTCAACAGGTTGGAACAGGCCAGCGTCAACAAAAGGCGCCATACGGTTGCCTGGGTACCAGCTGGTTACATCAGGCGCATCCGCCGTCAAAAAGTTGCGAATTGCTGTTTTGTGCGCCTCGCGATCGTTATTGTTGACGATTACGTTGATGTCAGGGTTTTCCGCTTTGAACTGCGCAACCATATCATCAAAGCCCTGCTTTGGGGTGGGGTTCAAGTCATCAAAATTGATGACCAGATCGCGCGCGAAAGCAGACCCAGCCATAGCAGACAAGGCAATCGCCGCCACGGCGGTTTTAATATTCAGGAACATCGTTTCCTCCCTTAGTTCCGTTTCTCCCGATCCAGAGCTTGTATCATTGCTCCGGAAACGGGAAGTCAGATTTCTTTTGACTTCACGTCTTGCATCATGGAAGTTCCACATAGTGAAACTGATTTCCAAATAATGGAACTATGCGGCGAGGCGAACGGCAGGTCAACAGTTTCCTGCACGGCGCCCTGGGAGGACCGCAATGACGATGAACGCAAAGCACGCGTGGCGCAAATGAATACGCAACCACCCCGACACGGTGACGGCACGATTGGCAAGGCGCTTGATGTGCTTGACCTTGTTGCTGGGCTGGAACGGCCCGTGCGGTTTTCAGAGTTGCTTGCACTGTCCCACCACCCCAAGGCCACACTTTACCGGCTTATCCAGACCCTCACAAATCTTGGTATGCTGCGCTATGACGTTGATCGGCAAACCTATGCGCCGGGCTTACGCCTTGTACGCTTGGCCCATGCTGCATGGCGCCAAAGCAGCCTTGCACCAATTGCCAGACCTTATATCGACGCGCTTTCAAAGACCGTTGGCGAAACCGTCCACCTTGCACAACTGGACGGCGGCCAGGTTCTCTATGTTGACAAACGCAACGCTGCCGAACCGCTCGAAATGTTCAGTCAGGCGGGCAAGATCGGCCCGGGCTACTGTACGGGCGTAGGCAAGGCGATGCTGGCCTTTCTGCCAGACGATGATCGTGCGCAGGCTCTCGCGCAACAAGCCTATTTCGCACACACCGAGCACACACACACGGATGCGGGCACACTCGAATCAGAGCTCGCCGAGGTCCGCCGCAACCAGATCGCCTATGATCGGGAAGAACACGAACCAGGCATTATTTGCATCGCAGTGCCGATTCTGTCGGAAACCTGCCGCGCCCTCGGCGCGCTCAGCATAACAACATCCATCGCGCGCAAGTCGCTGACAGATCTGTCAGTACTCGCGCCCCAGTTACAGGCCACTGCCAATGATATCGCGGTAGCCACTGCAAACTGGCAATTTCCAAGCCAATAGATCCGGACCATCACCGGGAGGGGAGAATAATGACAGGCGTGACACTCAAAAAGACGGTCAAGAAATACGGGGCCACACAGGTGATCTTTGATGTCGACCTGACGATCGAAGATGGCGAATTCTGCGTTTTCGTTGGGCCGTCGGGATGCGGCAAGTCTACGCTACTGCGTATGATCGCAGGACTTGAGGAGACAACATCTGGCCAGATCAACATTGGCAATCGCGACGTGACCCACATGGATCCTGCCGCACGGGGCATTGCAATGGTGTTTCAAACCTACGCGCTTTATCCACATATGACGGTCCAAGAAAACATGGGCTTCGGCCTAAAGATGAACGGCGTCAACAAAGCCGAGATCAAACGCAAGGTCGATGGCGCCTCAAAGATCCTCAAACTTGATGAATACCTCGAACGAAAACCGGCAGCCCTTTCAGGTGGGCAACGGCAGCGGGTGGCCATCGGCCGCGCAATCGTGCGCGGACCAGAGGTGTTCCTATTTGACGAACCACTGTCAAACCTTGACGCAGAACTGCGCGTCGACATGCGGGTCGAGATTGCGCGCCTGCACAAAGAACTGGGCACAACTATGATCTATGTGACCCACGATCAGGTCGAAGCGATGACATTAGCCGACAAGATCGTAGTGCTGCGGGCCGGACATATCGAGCAAGTCGGCAGCCCTATGCATTTGTATCAGGATCCTGACAATAAATTCGTGGCGGGTTTCATCGGATCGCCCGCGATGAACTTTGTGAACGGCGTGGCCGCCGCGGGCGGCGTGCGCGTGCCCGCATTGTCCGATACCGTAATCCCCACGAGCGTAAACCTGCCCGCACCGGGCACAGCCGTAACCGTAGGGATGCGCCCGCAGGACATGCAACTGACTTCAGCAGCCTCACCCATCACGTTGGATATACGCGAACGGCTTGGTGGCGTGGCTTATGACTATCTCAACACGCCAACCGGCGAACGGCTTGTTGTCGAGTCCAAGGGTGATCTCGCCATGGAAGAAGGTACGGCGGTCACCATCGCTTTCGACGAGACGCGGGTTATGTTCTTTGATGCCCTAACCGAAGCGCGCCTGCGCTAAGCACACTACACATCGGGCAAAAGGCCGCTGGTCCCAAATGGACAGCGGCCTTTTTTATGCGGGAAAGCGTCGTTCAAATTTAATCCACAAGACGCCCAGTCCTTGTGCTGTTTTATATGAATAACTTACATTTATGTTCGATTATTGATATAAATACTAAGATTATAGTGGGTAAACATGGCAAAATAATACGCTTTATAATATTATTAAAAATCATAATACAGTCAATTTATGATAGACCTGTGGATAAACAGATGTTTCCCATCAGACGTTAATCGCAACACCCTTGGAAACAGCGGGCTAATTCAGTCTCTCTGGCGACCTTCATGGCCAAAACTTTAGCGACAGCACAACGAACGAGCCTGAAATGACCTATTCAAGCGCTGCATGCACTAGGACGCGTATACCCTTTATATAGTTAAGAAAAAATTACTGCGCTACGTCGATGAGCGCAAATAATCCATAATCGCAGGCCGCACATTCATATCGCCCCGATGCCGCGCATCCGCTATTATCTTGCGCACATCGTCAAGGTTTGTGCGCCGCAGTAGTGACTTAACCGGCCCGATGGACGCGGGGCGCATTGAAAGTGTCCGCAAACCGATAGCCGCCAAGCACAACGCTTCTACCGGACGGCCTGCGTCCTCTCCGCAAAAGGACAAGGGCGTGCCAGTCACGTTGCAGCGCTCAACAATCCTCTCAATAAAGCTCAAGAAAGACACGTTTAACGTGTCGTAGCGTCGCCGCACCCTTTCGTTTTCTCGGTCTGCAGCAAAGAAAAATTGCTTAAGATCATTGCCCCCAATCGACAAAAAATCGACTTCTTCAAAGAACTTCTGCGGCGCGAAGGCAAGGCTGGGTGTTTCCAGCATCGCGCCCACCTTTATGTCGGTTGGCAGTACGTGGCCCAAACGACGCTCGCGTTCGATGGCTTTGTCCATTTCAGCCTTGGCCTGATTGTACTCTTCGTATTGCGCCACAAATGGAAACATTACCGTCAAGGGTTTGCCATTGGCCGCCCGCAGCAACGCCTGCAATTGCATCCGCAAAACGCCCGGCTTGTCCAGCCCCACGCGTATGGCCCGCCACCCCAATGCCGGGTTCGGCTCGTCATTGGGCTTCATGTAGGGAAGCACCTTGTCTGACCCGATATCAAGCGTGCGAAACACCACTCGCTTGCCCACTGCGGCATCCAAAACCCGTGTATAAAGCGCACTCAGCTCAGAGCGTTTTGGCATCTGATTGCGAACAAGAAACTGCAGTTCAGTACGGAACAGCCCCACACCTTCGGCACCCGAACCCTCAAGCGAGGGCAGATCCGCCATCAGCCCGGCATTCATATGCAGGCCAATGGTCGCGCCACACAAAGTTTCCGCGGGTTTATTCCGGATTGATTCATAGCGCTTGAGCGCCGCCGCCTGCATCGCGATTTTGTCGCGGAAAGCCGTCACAACCGTGTCGTCGGGGCGCAGATGCACGATCCCCTGTTCGCCATCCACCATCACATGGTCGCCGTTCAGCGCCTCGACCGTCGCCCGTTCGGCATGTACAATCAATGGGATAGCCAAAGCACGCGCGACAATTGCAGCATGGCTGCCCACGGATCCCGCCTCAAGAATGATACCCTTGAGCGATCGTCCATAATCCAACAGTTCTGCCGGTCCGATATTGCGCGCAACAAGGATTGGGTCATCGGGCAATTTGGCCCCCATGTCGCGCCCTTGCCCAGTCAAAATCCGAAGTAACCGATTTGACAAATCATCAAGATCGCTCAACCGTTCACGCAAGTAGCTGTCCGTGACGGTGCCCATGCGCGCGCGGGCCAGAGACTGCTCTTTTTCGACGGCCGCCTCGGCACTCAAACCCCGGCTGATGTCTTCTTCCATGCGCCGCATCCAGCCCTTGGAATTGGCAAACATCCGGTAAGCTTCCAGAACCTCGGCCTGGTCTTTGTCTGCGGTGGCAGCGCTGAGCATCTTGTCGACGCCCACGCGCAACTGCTCAACTGCTTCGGTTAGCCGTTCCAATTCGCGTTTTGGGTCATCAGCGACCGGGTTGGTGACAACAACGCGCGGTTCGTGCAACCAGACATGGCCTTCGGCAACGCCTTCTTGTGCAACAGTTCCACGCATCATAGCGGGCTGGCTGTGACGGGCCTCCATCGCGCTGCCTTCGCCAACGAAAGCACCCAACTCGGCCATTTCCGCCAGCACCATCGCAACCACTTCCAGCGCATAAACTTCGTCAGCGGAATACTCGCGCGCATTCTTGGACTGAACAACCAAGACGCCCAAGGTTTCACCCAAGCGCAAAATGGGTACACCAAGAAAGCTCGAATACACCTCTTCGCCCGTTTCAGGCATAAAACGGAAACCCTTGGCCTGAGGGGCATTGGGCGTGTTGATAACTTGACCGCGCCGCGCCACACGGCCCACCAAACCCTCTCCCAAGCGCATCCGCGTCTGGTGGACAGCTTCAGGGTTCAGCCCCTCCGTCGCGCAAAGTTCCAACGTTTCTTCATCGCGGAACAGATAAATCGAACAGACTTCGCTGCCGATGCTCGACGCGATCAAGGCCGTGATATTGTCCAGCCTTGCTTGCCCCGTGTCGTCGCCCGCCATCGCGTCGCGCAATCGGCCCAGCAATTTTCGACTTTCAGTCTCAATGCGTTCGGCCATGGCCGCGCGTCTCCTGTTTTGTGCGATCCCAGTTTAGATCACACACCGATCAAAGCGAAATGATATTCTTGCACTGCGCTGGGGGCTGTTCCTCAGATGTTCGCACTTGTGCCTATCAAACAAGCACAACCGTCCCATTGGTGGAGCTGCCCTAGGCGGCTTTTTCCAATTCGAACGCATCATGTAACGCCTGCACCGCCAATTCCATGTACTTACGATCAATCAACACACTGATCTTGATCTCAGAGGTGGTGATAACGCGAATGTTGATGCCCTCGGCACTCAGAACACGGAACATTTTGGCTGCAACGCCGGTGTGGCTGCGCATACCAATGCCCACCACGCTGACCTTGGCCACGTCTGTGTCCGCAATCAACTCCTGAAAGTTTATGGTGCCTTTACCCTTTGCATCAGCCATGGCGTTTTCGGCGCGCGCCACCTGATCGGTTGGGCACGACCATGTCATGTCGGTGCGCCCTTCTTCGGCGATGTTCTGGACGATCATGTCGACATTGACACCTGAATCGCTCAGTTCGGTAAAGATGGTCGCCGCGATCCCGGGCCTATCCGCCACGCTCACCAACGTCATCTTGGCCTCATCGCGAGAATAGGCGACGCCAGCTACTACATTGCTTTCCATGATGTCCTCCTCTGAGCAGACAAGGGTGCCTGCGTCATCGCTTGGCTCTTCAAAACTCGACAAAACGCGCAAGCGCACGTCATAGCGCATCGCCAGCTCAACCGACCGGGTCTGCAACACTTTGGCACCAAGGCTCGCCAGTTCCAACATCTCTTCAAAGGCGATCTTGTCGAGCTTGCGCGCCTTGGGCGACACACGCGGATCTGTGGTATAAACCCCGTCCACATCCGTATAAATGTCACAGCGTTCCGCAGAAAACGCCGCCGCGAATGCAACGGCGGTCGTGTCGCTGCCGCCGCGGCCCAGCGTCGTGATCCGCCCCTCTGGGCTAAGGCCTTGGAATCCCGCAACCACCGCCACGCGCATGCCTTCACTGAATTTGGCTGTAATGTTCTCGGTTGGTATTTCTTCGATGCGGGCGCTTGAATGTGCCGAGGTCGTACGCAACGGCACTTGCCAGCCCTGCCAGCTGCGCGCCGGGACATCCATTTCTTGCAATGTCAGTGCCATCAGTCCAGCAGTGACATTCTCGCCGCTTGAAACGACCGCATCATATTCCCGTGCATCAAAAAGCGGAGAGGTCTCGTTGACCCAACCAACCAACTCATTGGTTTTTCCAGACATGGCAGAGACGATGACAATGACGTCATAGCCCTTGGCCACTTCGAGGCCGACGCGCTTGGCCGCTCGCCGGATACGATCCAAAGTCGCCACAGACGTGCCGCCGAATTTCATGACTAGTACTGGCATCGCAGGCCCCGAAATACGTTCCGCTTGCCCTTAGCGCCCCGGCCTTCTGAGTGCAAGGCGCGCCAGCTATGCCGTTCGCACAATCGTGTCCCCGCAATTATATTGCGAGACAATGTTGCTGCCCTGTTGGTGGTTCAAACGATGCAGTCAGTAGTCATGCGCACGGCCATCCCACGTCTCAAAACAGCCCGTCGTTTCATGCGATAATTCATCGAACCGATCAACCAAACCTGTCACAGCTTCGTCGACCGTAATGGCTGCGGTTGCCCCGCCCATGTCGGTCTGCACCCAACCCGGATGATAGATGCCAACCGCGATCTCGCCCGCCAAATCACCAGCAAGATTGCGGCCTACGTTCAAAACCGCCGCCTTGGATGCCCGATAGATATAGCTGCTGCCGGCCGCATGTGTGTGCGACGCCATCTGAGACGAAATAATTGCAACCTTTGGTGCGGCCGCCGCGCGTAAAAGCGGCAGCAGGGACTGGATCGTCAAAAAGACCCCCGTCACGTTTGTTGCAAAGCTTTGCGACCACAAATCAGGCGCGTAGCCCGTTTCTAGATCCTCTCCCTTGTCCAAAAACACTCCCGCATTGCAAACCAGTAGGTCAATCGGCTGTTTTTTTAGCGCCGCTGCCATCGCAGCATGATCGGCAGGTTGGGTAACGTCCAAGGTCATCGCAGCACCCACCGACCGCCCAGTTGCCGTCACCTGATGGCCATTGGCAATGTAATGTGCAGCAAGGCCCGCGCCGATCCCACGTGTTGCACCTGTAATTACGATATGCATCCGTCAGTTCGCTTTGCGTGTTGGAATAAAAGGCAACGGCATCACGGGCACGCCATCTTCGATGAGAGACTTGGCTTCTGCCCCGTTTGCCTCGCCCCAGATTGCGCGCTCTGGCACGTCACCCAAATGCATCGAACGGGCTTCCTCGGCAAAACTGCCGCCAACATAAGTTGCATTCTTTTCAACTTCTTTACGCATTTCAGACAGCGCATTGGTCACGTTTCCCGGCGCAGTTTTCGCCGGCGCATCAGACAATACAGGCGCGTCTGGTTTTCCTCGTGCGGTGCTCACATTCGGAGCCATGATCGCCTTGGCCACATCCGTTCCACCACAGACCACGCAACTTACATGACCGCCCGCGCGCAAGCTGTCGTAAGCTGCTGCAGAGGCAAACCAGCTTTCGAACATGTGTCCTTCACTGCATTTTAGAGCATATTTGATCATTATGACTGTATGAACTCAAACGGATTCTTATGCCAGACAACTTAGGTCGTTGGATAGAAATTACAATTGCGTTCAGAGCACTGGGCGCGGATCAAAATCACGCAAAATACGGGACAGCTCTGGCTCTCCGACCCTAAGCGCCGCCTGTTTTCGACTGAACCATTTACGCTCGCGCTGACCTTTTTCAGGGAAATCCGAAGCCAGAGATTTCACATGAACCGAATAAACCATTGCGATGCAAGGCAGCATTTCGTCATTGGCCATCAACTTCGAAAAAGAATAAAGCCCAAGCGGCTGCGCATCCGGTCGACCGATCACGCCGGCTTCTTCCCATGCTTCTCGCGCCGCGCTTTTTTGTGGCGTGAGTCCATCAATGGGCCACCCTTTGGGTAAAATCCACCGTCCCGTGCGCCGTGTGGTCACCAAAAGAACCTGTACCTTGTTCGATTTTATACGGTAACAGAGTGCCGCGAATTGCGTACGCACCGTTGTCTTGGGCGCGTTGCCAAAATGAAGCGGCAATTGTTTGATCAATGGAGCGGTCACTGCAAGAACCTCTGGTTTTTTTATTATCAATACGGCATCTGGTTCAAAAAAGCCAGTTTATCGTTATTTTTCAATATACGCCACGCTGGTCATGGCATTTCGAAACATATGTCACTGAATTCCACGCTTGAGCAGACCCGCGCCTTGTCTAATAGTGTTTGGGTGATGAAAACCTCTCGCTGGATCAAAGGTTTGACCTTCGCGCTGTGCTGGGTCTTTTGCGCAAGTTCTGGCGTTGCAGCGCCGGTGCGCATCTTTGCTGCAGCCAGCCTTCAGGGGCCGTTGGATACCATTGTAAATAATTGGTCAGAGCATGTTGTTATCAGCTACGCAGGCAGTGGAACTCTTGCGCGGCAGATCAGCCAAGGTGCGCCCGCCGACGTTGTAATCCTGGCAAATACGGTCTGGATGAATTGGCTAGTGGATCGCGGCGATATCGCACGCCCAGTGACCGACATCGTTTCAAACCAGCTCGTTCTGATTGGCCCTGCATCTGCGCTGGCCTTGCCAAACCCTGATCCGCAAGCCCTGCTTGATAGGCTGGCAGGAAGCCGCCTTGCAATGGGGCAGCATCTGTCGGTACCAGCTGGAATCTACGCCCAAGCCTGGCTAGATCATATTGACGCTTGGGCCATTATGCGTCCACATCTTGCCGAAACCGACAACGTGCGCGCCGCACTTTCCCTTGTGGCACGGGGCGAAGTGCCACTTGGTGTCGTTTATGCATCCGATGCGTTCGCAGACGCGCGCGTATCTGTGCTCTGGGCGATCCCTGACGATCATCACCCGACAATCCGCTACCCCGCCGCAGCACTCACAGATTCGGGCGCCGAATTCCTCGCCTATCTTAGCACCCGTACAGACGCCTTTGTCGCCGCCGGGTTCACGGCGCTGCCATGATGCTGGAACCCGCCGGATGGGAGGCCCTGCGCCTTTCGCTTCTCGTCGGGGTCACCGCGACGGCACTGGCCTTACCGCTGGCGATCTGGGTTGCATGGCTTTTGGCGCGACGGGACTTTTGGGGCAAGGCGGCGCTGAATGCGTTTGTGCACTTGCCTTTGGTTCTTCCCCCCGTTGTTACCGGCTATTTGCTACTGATTGCATTCGGGCGCACTGGCCCTGTCGGCCGGTTTCTTGAGGAAACGCTCGGGCTTGTACTCGCCTTTCGCTGGACCGGTGCGGTATTGGCCGCGATTGTCATGGGCTTTCCATTGATGGTGCGCGCGATACGCCTCGCGATTGAAGCGGTCGACCCCAAGCTGGAAGAGGCCGCACGCACGCTCGGCGCGCCCGAGTGGGCGGTTTTTCGCACTGTGACCTTGCCACTGATCTTACCGGGCATTCTTGCTGGCGGGGTCATGGGCTTTGCCAAGGCTATCGGCGAATTTGGCGCAACGATCACATTTGTTGCCAATATTCCTGGCGAAACTCAGACGCTGCCCTCTGCCATTTATGTTTTATTGCAGGTGCCCGGCGGAGAAGACGCAGCGCTACGTCTTGTGCTGTGGGCCTGCGTTCTTGCGCTTGGCGCCGTAGTCCTGTCAGAATGGCTGGCCCGACGGGTCGCCGCGCGGATTGCAGGCACATGACGCTCTTGGTCGCAATGACACACCGGGCCGGTGATCTGACGCTCGACGTTCAGTTTGAAGCGGGGCCCGGCGTTACAGCGCTGTTTGGGCGTTCTGGTGCCGGCAAGACGACAATCGTGAACGCTGTTGCGGGATTGTTGCGGCCTGATCAGGCCAAGATTTCGCTGAATGGCACAGTTTTCAACAGCGCTCGAACCTGCCTTGCTCCTCATAAGCGCCGCGTCGGCTATGTATTTCAGGATGCGCGGCTTTTCCCACACCTGACCGTCGCACAGAACCTTGATTATGCGACTCGCTTTGGGGCCAAGCCCAAGGGGCGTGACCACATCATCGAGATGCTGGACATCGCTGGGCTTTTGGCACGTCAACCTGCCTCGCTGTCGGGCGGCGAGCGGCAAAGAGTAGCTCTGGGCCGTGCACTTTTGGCTGCGCCTGAACTTTTGCTAATGGACGAGCCGCTCGCCGCGCTTGATGGTCCACGCAAGGCAGAAATCCTACCCTATCTGGAACGACTTAAATCC
>Ga0206125_10004375_pt1 | contig 12596 bp, 9 predicted proteins | sample Helgoland_Spring_4_FD_148598 | JGI IMG/M metagenome (GOLD analysis project Ga0206125, IMG submission 148598) | Pelagic subsurface seawater microbial communities from Kabeltonne, Helgoland, North Sea - Helgoland_Spring_Bloom_20160331_1 | ecosystem: Environmental > Aquatic > Marine > Epipelagic ... | reverse complement strand
AGGACCATTTGCTGCTGCGCGAGGGTCGCGACTCGAGACGGGTCATATCCAAATCGTGTTTGCGGAATGGCTCGATCAGGTCGTGGAGTGCGCCGGGTTTATTGTTAACCGACACCACGATGGAGGTTTTATCATTGCCGCTGGGACCTACTGCTTCACGACCAATAATCAGGAAGCGTGTTGAGTTATCCGGACGGTCTTCAATATTTTCCCAGAGCTTATCCAGTTCGTAGAGATCGCAGGACATATCGCCGGCAATTGCCGCGGAGTTCCACTCGCCTTTTACCCGTCGTGCGGCTTCGGCATTGCTGCTAACCGCCACTCGTTCAATATTCGGGTAGTTTGAATCCAGCCACTTGCGACATTGCGCCAGAGACTGAGCATGGGAATAGACTCGGGTAATATTGTCTTTGTTGGTGTTGGGCCCGATCATAAAGTGCTGATGAATACGCAATTCAACTTCACCACAGATCTTCACCGATGAATCCATAAAGCTGTCGAGGGTATGGCTGACCACGCCCTCCGTTGAGTTTTCAACGGGCACTACACCGTAGTTGCAGGAACCGGCGAGAACATCGCGAAACACTTCGTCGATTGCCGCTTTGGGTACAGTCTCTGCAGAGTCGCCAAAGTGCTTGAGTGCGGCTTCCTGAGTAAAGGTTCCCTCGGGACCGAGAAAGGCAACTTTGATTTGTTGTTCAAGCGCTAAACAGGCAGACATAATCTGTCGAAACAGACGTGCCATATCTTCATTGTCGAGAGGCCCGGTATTTCTTTCCATCACTGCGCGCAGCACCTGAGCTTCACGCTCAGGTTTGTAATAGGCAGTGTCGCCGAGCTTTTCTTTTATCTCAGCAACGCTCTGAGCGCAGCGCGCCCGGGCGCTGATTTTTTCCATGATCTGCTGATCAAGGGCATCAATTTCGTTTCTCAGATCGAGAAGTGGATTCTTTTCAGCCATTGTTTTTAACCTTCAGAGCCCTCAGCGGATGAAGTGTCATCGGTAGGTGTTTCATCAGAAGCAGCGACTTCGGCGCTAGATTCAACAACCTCTCCATCTTCATCAAAAATTTCCTCTTCCTCCGGCTCGGCAATACGTGCCAATCGAACCAGATTCTCAGTATCCTTCAGACGAATAATTCGTACACCCTGAGTGTTGCGACCAACCACAGAAACTTCATCACCGCGTGTTCTCACCATGGTGCCCTGATCGGAGATCAGCATAATCTCGTCACCGGCAAACAGCTGGGTCGAGCCTACCAGTGGACCGTTTCGCTCACTGGCCTGAATCGCAATCATACCTTTACCACCGCGACCCTTGGTTGGGAACTCGGTAACCTTGGTGCGCTTGCCGTAGCCGTTTTGACAGACAGTCAACAGGAAGCCATCTTCTTCGGGAACAACCATCGAGATCACTTTGTGCTCTTCCGGCAGACGCATACCGCGCACACCTTTAGAGACACGACCCATGGCGCGAGCATCGGTGCTGGCAAAGCGTACTGCCTTACCTTCCGAGCTCAACAGCATAATATCGCTGTCGTCATCAATAATAGCGGTGCCGACCAGATGATCGCCTTCAACCAGATCAACTGCACGCAGACCCACACTTCGTGGTCGCGAGTACTGCTCCAGTGAGGTCTTCTTCACGGTGCCATTGGCAGTTGCCATAATGACAAACTTGTCGGCGCTGTACTCTTCTACGGGCAGAATTGAGCTAATGCGCTCGCCTTCATCAAGAGGCAGCAGATTAACCACTGGACGGCCTCGTGAATTGCGGCCAGCAACTGGAATCTGATAAACCTTGAGCCAGTAAACCTTGCCGAGGTTGGTAAAGCAGAGAATCGTTGCATGGGTGCTGGCAACCAGCAGATGCTCAACAAAATCTTCGTCTTTAACGGCAGTTGCCGACTTGCCCATACCACCGCGACGCTGGGCCTGGTAGTCACTCAGGGGCTGTGTCTTGGCATAGCCACCGTTGGAGATGGTTACCACTCGATCTTCTTCAGTGATCAGATCTTCTACGGTGAGGTCGTGCATGGATTCAATAATTTCCGTGCGTCGCTCATCGCCAAACTCTTCAACAACCGCTTCCAGTTCTTCACGGATAACCGTCATTAGACGAGTCAGGTCACCAAGAATATCCTGATATTCAGCAATCTCTTCAAGTTTGACGGCAAATTCAGCAATAATCTTGTCCTGCTCCATACCGGTCAGACGGTGCAGACGCAGTTCGAGAATATCTTTGGCCTGTTCTGGTGACAGATGGTATTTGCCATCACGCATTCCGAACTGCTCTTCCAACCAGTCGGGCCGAGTCGCTTGGGGACCTGCACGCTCTAGCATGGCGGTCACTGTACCTGGGTTCCAGCCGCGCGCAACCAGTGCTTCACGGGCTTCTGCCGCAGTCGGTGACTGCTTGATCAGGGTGATAATTTCATCAATATTGGACAGTGCAACCGCAAAACCTTCAAGCGTATGGGCGCGTTCACGGGCCTTGCGCAGCAGATAGATAGTTCTGCGCGTGACCACTTCGCGGCGGTGACGCAGGAAGGCCTGAATTAGCTGCTGAAGATTGAGAATTTTTGGCTGGCCATCGACCAGTGCAACAACGTTGATACCGAATACGCTCTGCAATTGAGTCTGGGCGAAAAGGTTGTTGAGAACCACTTCGCCAACATCGGCGCGCTTAATTTCAATAACGATACGCATACCGTCTTTATCAGACTCATCGCGCAGCTCAGAGATACCCTCGAGCTTTTTCTCTTTAACCAGTTCAGCAATACGCTCAATCAGACGCGCCTTGTTTAGCTGGTAGGGAATCTCGGTGATAATAATGGTTTCGCGCTTGGTCTTTTCATTGACTTCAATATCCGCTTTGGCGCGAATACGAATGCGGCCACGACCGGTGCGGTAGGCTTCAATAATGCCCGCGCGGCCATTGATAATAGCGCCGGTAGGGAAATCTGGGCCGGGAATATATTCCATCAGTTCATCGACGGTAATATCCGGGTTTTCAATCATCGCCAGACAACCTTTAACCACTTCAGTCAGGTTGTGGGGCGGAATATTGGTCGCCATACCTACGGCAATACCAGAGGAGCCATTTACCAGCAGATTGGGTATGCGGGTTGGCATAACCACGGGAACATGCTCGGTCTCATCGTAGTTGGGGATAAAGTCGACAGTATCTTTTTCCAGATCCTCAATCAGCGCATGGGCGATTTTGGTCATACGGATTTCGGTGTATCGCATTGCCGCAGCGGAGTCGCCATCGACCGAACCGAAGTTACCCTGGCCATCAACAAGCATATAACGCAGTGAGAACGGCTGAGCCATGCGAACAATGGTCTCGTAAACGGCCGAGTCACCGTGTGGGTGATACTTACCAATTACATCACCAACAACACGGGCTGATTTTTTGTAGGCTTTGTTCCAGTCGTTGCCCAGCTCATGCATAGCGAACAGTGCGCGACGGTGAACCGGCTTAAGACCGTCTCTAACATCTGGCAGCGCCCGGCCGACAATTACGCTCATAGCGTAGGCTAGGTATGACTGTTTGAGCTCGTCTTCGATATTTACTGGAACAATTTCTTTTGCTATTTCACCCATAAGATTCCATCGCGTCCTAGTTTTTTATTGCTATTATTTTGCTTGCGCATCTAACTCTGGTTTGGCGGTAATTTGCGTTGCACCGCTGGGTGCTAAAACCCGCCATTTCAAAGCCCGAAATATTACCACATATATCCCCCTATGGGTCGCTTTTATTGCCCTGAAACTCACCACAGAGCTTAAACCCAATTAAAAAGTCGGTATACTCCCAGCACTTGCTCAGGAGCCCATATGCAGCCAACAAAAATCGATTTACTTATAAATAGCCGATGGATAATTCCGATCGTTCCGGAGAACAGTGTTTTTGAAGATTGTGCACTGGCAATCAATGGGCAGAAGATCGTCGGCATCTACCCGCAAAGCGAAGCTGCAAATAAATTTGAGGCGCAATCGGTGGTCGATTTGGATGACCACATTCTGATGCCGGGTCTGGTCAATGCTCACGGCCATGCGGCGATGAGCCTGCTGCGCGGTTATGCGGATGACCAAGCTTTAGAGCCTTGGCTGGAGGAGCATATCTGGCCCGTTGAAAATCGTTTTCTAGGTGAACAATTTGTTGCCGATGGCACCAAGCTGGCAATGGCCGAGATGATTCAAACCGGCACTACCTGTTTTGCCGATATGTATTTCTTTGCCGACAGTGCCGCCGAGCAGGTTCGCGCCTGTGGTATGCGCAGTCAGATTGGCTTTACCGTGTTTGATTTCCCGACGGCTGGCGGCAAGGATCCCGATGACTATATTCATCAGGGTCTGCAACTTCGCGACACCTATAAAGACAACGATTTAATTAAGATTGCCTGCGCGCCCCACGCGCCCTATACGGTTGGCGATGAGACTCTGCGCAGAATCGCCACCTATGCCAATGAGCTGGATATGGCGGTGCATATTCACTGTCACGAGACAGAAAAAGAAATTAGCGATTCAGTGCATCTTTACAGCTGTCGCCCAATGCAGCGACTCGATGATCTGGGTATTCTGCTGCCGCAGACTCAGCTGGTGCATATGACCCAGATCGATAAGGATGATATTCGCTTAATTAAAGATAACAACTGCCATGTGGTGCACTGCCCGGAGTCGAATCTAAAACTGGCCAGTGGCTTCTGCCCGGTTGCTGAGTTAATGGATGCAGGTATCAATGTTGCACTGGGCACCGATGGTGCGGCGAGCAACAATGACTTGGATCTATTTGGTGAACTAAAAACTGCGGCACTGCTGGCGAAAGGTGTCTCTGGTGATGCCGCGGCGCTGGATGCCCATGCCGCACTGCGTATGGCAACACTTAATGGTGCCAAAGCGCTGGGCTGGCAGGATCAGATTGGCAGTCTGGAAGCAGGTAAGAGCGCCGATATCATTGCCGTGGAAATCAACTCATTAAGCCAGAAACCGCTGTATAATCCGGCCTCTCAATTGGTCTATACCAATGCGGGCAGCCAGGTGACCCACAGCTGGGTGGCTGGCAAGGCGCTGATGAAAGAGCGCGCACTGCTGACCCTGAATGAGGCCGAGCTGATCCAGTCCGCCGATCATTGGCGTACCCAGATTAAACCTGACTAACACAAACATTTATTGGTACTTACTGCTTATGTCTAACAGCGAAAACAATGGAAATTTAAATGTCGATCCCGGCGAAGTTGCCAAGTTTGAAAAACTGGCAAGCCGCTGGTGGGATCGCAACAGTGAGTTCAAACCGCTGCACGATATCAATCCGCTGCGCGCTAACTGGATAGATAAGCTGGCGCCGGTTGCCGAGCAGAAGGTGCTGGATGTCGGCTGCGGTGGCGGTATTCTCTGTGAGGCGCTGGCTCAGCGCGGCGCGGAGGTTACCGGTATCGATATGGGCGAAGCACCGCTGGCGGTGGGTAATCTGCACAAGCTGGAATCCGGGGTTGAGGTGGACTACCAAAAATCTACCGCGGAAGATTTTGCCCAGAAGCATGGCGAGACTTTTGATACGGTGACCTGTCTGGAGATGCTCGAGCATGTGCCCGATCCCGGCTCGGTTGTTGCCGCCTGTGCCGCCCTAACCAAACCCGGTGGCTCGCTGTTTTTCTCGACCATTAATCGCAACCCCAAGTCCTATTTGTTCGCGGTGATTGGTGTTGAATATGTCTTGCGTATGCTGCCCAAGGGCACCCATGAATACGGCAAATTTATTCGCCCGGCGGAACTCGGCCAGTGGATTAGAGAGGCGGGGCTGGAGATCGATGAGATGACCGGCCTGACCTACAACCCGCTGACTAAAACCTATCGCCTAAATGATTCCGATGTCAGCGTGAACTATATGATTTGCGCGCGCAAACCGGCCTAACGGACTTTTACTATGCTCGATTTTAAGGGACTGCTGTTTGATCTGGATGGAACACTTCTGGATACAGCGCCGGACTTTATTACTGCCTTAAACAAGCAATTAGGTCTGCATGGTCGTGAGCCGCTGCCGGATAATGCTATCCGTACCAGTGTCACTAATGGTTCAGTGGGCTTAATTCAGAGTGGCTTTAAAATTGATCCTAGCCATGAAGATTTTGAAGCTCTGCGCGAGGAGTTTTTGGAACTCTACTTTGCCAACCTGGCGGATAAAACAGCACTTTTTGAGGGACTGCAGCTGGTGCTGGATGAGTGCCGCTTGCGCGAGATTCCCTGGGGTGTGGTGACCAATAAGCCGTGGCGCTATACAGAGTCGGCGATGGTTCAGCTAGGATTGATGGAGGCTGCGGCGACGGTGATCTGTCCGGATCATGTAGCGCAGACCAAACCTCATCCAGAACCGATTTTATTGGCTTGTTCGGAGATTTCCATCGACCCAGTTGATTGCCTCTATGTGGGTGACCATGTGAGAGATATTGAGGCTGGGCGTGCTGCGGGAACAAGGAATGTTGCTGCGGGCTGGGGCTATATTGAGCAGCATGAAAACATTGCCAACTGGCAGGCGGATTGGATTGTCGAAGAGTCCCAGCACCTGCACTCCTTTCTGTTTAAAAATTAACAAGAGCACAAGCTATGCTATCTGCAACACAAATTGCCGAGTACCAGCCACAAACTGACCTGCTGGCAGAACAGATTATTCTTATTACCGGTGCCGGTGATGGTATTGGCAAGGCTGCGGCGCTGAGCTGCGCCGCTCACGGCGCAACGGTGATTCTCGCCGGCAGAACAGTCGCCAAGCTCGAACAGGTCTACGATCAGGTTATTGAGGCCGGCGGCCCCGAGCCAATTATTTACCCTATAGATCTTGAGGGCGCGACCAGCGAGAACTTCGATGAGCTCTGCGTTCATATTGACGAGCAGTTTGGCCATCTTGACGGTCTGCTACACAACGCGGGAATTCTCGGCCAGCGCACACCGCTGAGCAATTATCGTCAGGATGTCTGGGATAAGGTTATGCAGGTTAATGTGACGGCTCAGTTCCAAATGACTCAGGCATTGATGCCGGTTCTGGAAAAGTCTGCGGATGCTTCGGTGATCTTTACCACCTCTGGTGTGGGTCGTGTTGGACGCTCTTTCTGGGGTGCTTATGCAGTATCGAAATTTGCAGTGGAGGGAATGGTTCAGGTCTGGGCTTCGGAGCTCGAGGGGCTGGGCTCGGTGCGAGTTAATGCCATCAATCCCGGCGCCACTGCTACAGGTATGCGCGCTCAGGCATTTCCTGCGGAAAATCCCGGCAGCCTGAAATCAGCTGCAGAGATTATGCCGGTTTATCTTTACTTGCTTGGATCGGATAGCAATGCGGTCAATGGTCAGTCTGTCGACGCTCAACCGCAACGCTAAAGCTCGTAATTAAGAGCTATTACTTATAGGGATTACCACGGGCGCGGAGTTTCTTCTCTTTGCGCTCGCGCATATCGCGCAATACATTCTTTTCACTAAATCTCGGCGGTCTCAAGCTAACCGCATTAAACAGTGATACAACTTGCTTGGGATCCAGTTCGATAAAGTCTGAGCTGCGCACAATGGATGGCAGGTCGATTGGGCCGTAACTGATTCGCTTAAGACGATTAACCTCTACATCCTGAGACTCCCAAAGACGTCTAACTTCGCGAGTTCGCCCCTCGGCGAGAATCACTCTAAACCAGCGGTTGCGACCGCCTTCATCATTGGAACCGCGGGCATGCTGGGCTTTAACTGTCTGAAAACTGGCAATACCATCTTCGAGCACAACACCATCGGTCAGACGTTTAATCATGGCTTCGTCGACATCGCCGTGAATACGCACCATATACTCACGCTTTACTTCGTAGGAGGGATGCATGAGCCGGTTGGCCAGTTCACCATGGTTGGTAAACAGCAGCAGTCCACTGGTGTTGATATCGAGGCGGCCAATGGCGATCCAGCGACCGCGACTTAAACGCGGCAGGCGATCGAATACTGTGGGTCGGCCATCCGGATCTGAGGTAGTTGATACCTCCCCTTCCGGCTTGCTGTACATCAGTACTCGCGGACTGTCATCGGTAACAATTTTAATCGGGCGACCATCAACTAAAATTCGGTCATCGCTCTCGGCGCGATCACCTAATTTAGCCACTGAGCCGTTTACTGAAACTCGTCCAGCAGAGATCCACTTTTCAAGTTCACGGCGCGAACCCAGTCCAGCGGTTGCCAGCATTTTTTGCAGTTTTTCACTCATGGTTGGAGCCGCTTCTTAGTTCGTCTGTATTAAATTCTGTGTCTGGCTGTTCATCAAGATCGCTCTCAAGCTCGCCCTCACTCTCAAGTTCAACGCCGTCATCCTGCTGCTTAAGATCGAAATCTTCGAGGCTAGTGTCTGGCACTTCATCATTGGCCGCGACTGGGGCTTCAGATTTTCCTGAAAGAGCCAGCTCAAGCTCTGGATCGAGTTCGGCGAAATCTTTAATTTCACTGAGTGCCGGCAGCTGTTCGAGGTTTTTAAGATTAAAGTAATCGAGAAAATTCTTGGTGGTTGCATAGAGCGCTGGCTTGCCCGGTACATCGCGGTAGCCAACCACTCGCACCCAGTCGCGCTCTTGCAGGGTGCGGATAATATCTGAACTCACGGCAACACCGCGCACCTGCTCAATATCACCACGTGTCAGTGGCTGGCGATAGGCGATTAGTGCCAGTGTCTCGAGCATGGCGCGGGAGTAGCGTTTGGGCTTCTCGGTCCACAGTCGGTTGACCCATTCGGCAAGATCCTGGCGAACCTGGAAGCGGTAACCGCTGGCGGTCTGCGCAAGCTCAAAACCACGGCCGCGACAATCTTCTTCGATCTCTTCGAGCGCGGCTCGAATCTGGTCGCGCGGTGGACATTGCTCCTCTTCAAAGAGGCTTTCAATTTTCGCTATATCCATTGGCTTGCCGGCGGCCAAAAGAGCGCCTTCGATAATTCTTTTTATTAAATCTGCATTCATGATGTTCTAGCTTTTACATGTATTGGGCCAAAGGATTCGCTCTGCACGATCTCTACCAGTGACTCTTTAATCAGTTCCATAATGGCCAAGAATGTTACCACTACGCCAAGTTTGCCCTCGGAGAGCTTAAACAAGCTTACAAAGGGCACAAATTGCTCACCCTGAAGGGTATCCAGCACTCTGGTCATACGCTCTCTGGTGGAGAGTTTTTCCATTTCCACCTGATGGCTTTCAAACATTTCTGCGCGCTGCAGTACATCCGCAAGAGCAGCCAATACTTCGCGCATATCAACGGTCGGATGCGGCACTTCCTGATTGCGCTCCGGCGCATGAGCTGATGCCTGGTGAATATCGCGACCGAGGCGCGGCATCTCATCAATATCGTCGGCGGCTTTCTTGAATCGCTCATACTCTTGCAGGCGACGGATTAGCTCTGCCCGTGGATCTTCTTCATCATCGTCTTCGGTGACCTGACGGGGCAACAGCATGCGCGATTTAATCTCGGCGAGCATGGCTGCCATCACCAGATACTCTGATGCCAACTCGAGATGGATAGATTCCATCAGACCGATATAACCCATATATTGGCTGGTAATTTCGGCGACATTGATCTCGAGAATATCGAGATTTTGACGGCGAATTAAATACAGCAGCAGATCCAGCGGTCCCTCAAAGGCTTCGAGAAAAACTTCCAGGGCATCCGGTGGGATATACAGATCTTTGGGTACCACGGTGAGCTCTTTGCCCTGAACCATGGCAAACGGCATCTCCTCTTGCTCTGGACGCGGGGCGCCACCAGCAATTTCGCCGGGCTGTTCGAGCGTATTATTTTCTTCCAGAGGAGTGGCTTGGGTAGTCACGGTCGACTCAATTTATCATTTGAACGCAATTATAACCGCAATGCTGTACTTAACCATCATTGAAACGACCATGATTATCAATTTGCCGAAAAATCACCCATTCCCTGACGGGTAATCTGTGGCAGGTCGTCGGTCATATCGACCACAGTGGTTGGCTCAAGCCCGCAATAGCCGCCATCGACAATCACATCCACATGAGCTTCCATGGCGCTGCGAATATCGTAGGGGTCTGATAGCGGATAGTCGTCGCCAGGCAGTATCAGGGTGACGCTCATCATTGGCTCGGCAAGCTCTTCGAGCAGTGCCTGGGCAATCGGGCTATCGGGAACCCGCAGGCCGATGGTTTTACGCTTGGGGTGCATCAGTCGCCGCGGCACTTCTGAGGTGGCCGGCAGGATAAAGGTAAAGGGGCCTGGGGTGCTGGCTTTAAGGCTGCGAAAGGCGCTGTTATCAACCTTGGCATAGCTGGCCAGTTCAGAGAGATCTCGGCACATCAATGTAAAGTTATGATTTTTGTCGATGTGGCGAATAGCACGAATACGATCGAGGGCCTGCTTGTCACCTATATGGCAGCCGATGGCATACACAGAGTCAGTTGGGTAGACAATAACCCCGCCCTTGCGAACAATCTCGGCCGCTTTGGCGATCAGGCGCTGTTGAGGATTTTCTGGATGAATTGAAAAATATTCACTCAAGGACGGACTCTCCAAAGATAAACTTATAGGGCTAAATGAAATATCACACTGGGTAATTTTGGCCGGCATTATCCCATACAGCAATGCCAATAAGTTGATTTAGATTGCTTTTTCTGCGGATAAAAACTTCTTTACAAACGACTTGGAGGTCAGGGGCTTGCTGAACAGATAGCCCTGATAATTATCACAGCCTAACTCTTCGAGTATCTGGCGCTGCTGTTCGGTTTCAACACCCTCGGCAACGGTCTTCATCTTCAGGCTTTTGGCGAGACCGATAATACCTGCGACTATGGCACTGTCGCTGGGGTCTGATTCAATATCAGCAATAAATGAACGATCAATTTTTAATACATCTACCGGCAGGCGCTTGAGATAGTTAAGCGATGAATAACCACTGCCAAAGTCGTCGATGGCAATAGTCACACCCATGCGCTTGATCTTGTTAATTTCGGTGATCATTAGCTCTGGGTGATCCATCAATGTGCTCTCGGTAATTTCCAGCTCAAGAACATTTTTCGGCAGGCTGTTGCGCTGCATAAGATCGTGTAACTTGGTGTGCAGCTCTTCGGCCATCAAGTCCTTGACCGATAGATTAACCGCAAGGGTTAATTGATGACCTTTGTGAATCCATGCTTTTAACTGCACGGCGGCATTTTCCAGCACCCAGTCGCTAAGCTGGTTGATCAAGCCGCTCTCTTCGGCAAGGGGTATAAATACATCTGGCGATACCAGACCTTTTACCGGGTGCTGCCAGCGCACCAGTGCCTCGGCGCCAATCAGTTCGCCGGTCTTTAGGTTGACCTGTGGCTGGTAGTGTAAAACCAGCTCATCTTCATCTATGGCTTTACGCAGTTCCTGTTCCAGCCTTAAGCGTTTGGCAATCTCTGCTTCCATGCCCTGTTCGTAGAAACAGAAATTATTGCGCTTTTCCTTTGCGCGGAACATCGCTGAATCCGCGTGCTTGATCAGTGCGCTGACGTCCTCGCCATCGTCGGGGAAAATCGATATGCCAATACTGGTGGTGACAAACATCTTCTGCTGCATAAATACAAAGGGTTGGCCCACTGACCTGCAGATCTTTTCGGCGACATTGGCGGCACCTTCGGGGCTCTCTATATTTTCCAGCAGAATGGTAAACTCATCACCGCCAAGGCGGGCAATAAAGTCATTCTCGCGCACACAGTGGCGGATTCGATCGGCAACTGCTTTCAATAAAAGATCACCGGCATCGTGACCCATGGTGTCATTGATCATTTTAAAGCGATCTAAATCGAGAAACAGAATCGCGAAGCGCTGCTTTTCTATGGCTGCACGGTTAACAATAATGCGTATCTGCTGCTTTAACTGGGCGCGATTCGGCAGACCTGTTAACGGGTCGTGGTAGGCGAGTTTTTTAACATCTTTCTCTGCCTTATTGGCCTTGATCAGGCGCGCTACACGCTGCTTCATCACCGAGAAGTTTATCGGCTTGGCAATATAGTCTGTGGCACCACTGGAAAATGCCCTGACAATTGAGTCTTCATCTTCAAGGGCCGTTACCATCAACACGGGGATATCGGCGCCCTGAGCGGTATCGCGAATCATCTGGCAGGCATCAAAGCCATCCAGCTCGGGCATCACTGCATCCATCAGGACTAAATCCGGCATCCGCCGTTTGCAGATATTCAGCGCGTGCATACCATTGCTCGCCTCTTCGACTTCGTAGTTCTCTTTTAGAAATGCATCAACTAATGCCAGACGCATGGTGCGATCGTCATCAACCACCAGAATTCGGCTGTGACGATCATTTTTAAACGCCACTTTAGCGGACTGATTGACCGGCGATATTTCCTGCTTTAAATCATCTTCTAAAATATCAAAGGCATCAGAAATTTTACTGACATGATCCAGCACTCGACTGAGATCATCCTGAGCGGCGCGATCTTCGAGAACCCTGCTCAGCTCAACCAGTTTTTGGGCACCAAAATTAGCCGCACTGCCCTTGATGGTATGGGCCATTTCGCGAACATGTCGAGCATTGTTTTCTATGGCAGCCGCTCTTAATTTTTCAAGGTAGACCGGAGTATCTT
>Ga0206125_10004367_pt1 | contig 12612 bp, 8 predicted proteins | sample Helgoland_Spring_4_FD_148598 | JGI IMG/M metagenome (GOLD analysis project Ga0206125, IMG submission 148598) | Pelagic subsurface seawater microbial communities from Kabeltonne, Helgoland, North Sea - Helgoland_Spring_Bloom_20160331_1 | ecosystem: Environmental > Aquatic > Marine > Epipelagic ... | reverse complement strand
GGAGAAGCTAATTTTACAGTTCCTTTAGAATTAGATTCAAAAGCCTCGAAAAACTTATCAATAAATGGTTTATTCCCTTGTAAATCTGCAGTAGCATCTGCTAAAGATTTATTAAAGACTGGATTTTTAGAATTATTAGATAACCCTTTCAAAATGTCTTTAACTGAAATTTGAAGTATCACGTTTATACCTCCTTCTAAATCTAGACCTTTATTAATTTGTTTGTCACTTACTTCATTAAAAGTGAAATTAGTGAAACCTAAGCTAAAAACACTCTCCTTACCGATAGAGTCTAAATACTTAACTTCTTTTTCAGGGTTTCCAGCTGCAAACAATTTTGCATCACTTTTTACTTTGTTTGCCACGAAAGTGAACGAAAGTTGGTAAATACTTACCAATGCAAATAGAATTGCGAAGAATTTAATAAGTCCTTTATTCTGCATTATTACTAAAAATTAATTATTTTTTATTATTTATGTTTGTTTCAAACCTTATAATACAAGCCTCCAAGTGATATTTATGATAAAAAGACACTTAAAAAATTTCTATTATTTTTTTTAAACCGAGCAAATATATAATTAACGAAAAGATTAACCAATTTATTTATTAATTAATCTCAAAAAAAAGACTGCAAAAGTGCAGTCTTCTCCATTATATTACAAATTATTTATTCTAAAATTGATTTTAACGCGTCATTCATTGAACGAACAGCAGCTGCACTCTTCTCGAATAATGCTTTTTCACTCTCGTTTAATTTGATATCTACGATCTCTTCGACTCCATTTTTACCGATAATGCAAGGCACTCCAATACAAATATCCTCTTGACCGTATTCTCCCTCTACGAAAACTGAGCAAGCAATCATTTTCTTTTGATCATTCAAAATGCTGTCAACTAAAAAAGCTACAGAGGCTCCAGGAGCATACCAAGCTGATGTTCCTAAAAGCCCAGTTAATGTTGCACCACCCACCATAGTATCTGCAGCTACTTTTTGCAAAGCTTCTTCAGATAAAAATTGAGAAACAGGTATTCCATTATATGATGCTAAACGAGTCAAAGGAATCATAGTCGTATCTCCGTGACCACCAATAACCATTGCCGAAATATCATTTGCTGGTTTATCTAAAGCCAAAGAAAGATACGTTCTAAAACGAGAACTATCTAAAGCTCCTCCCATTCCAATAATTCTATTTTTTGGCAAGCCAGTTGATTTTAACGCTAGATAGGTCATGGTATCCATAGGATTTGACACTACTACGATAATGGCTTCAGGTGAAAATTCTAAAACATTCTGCGTTACTGTTTTCACAATACCTGCATTGATACCAATTAGCTCTTCGCGAGTCATTCCGGGTTTTCTTGGAATCCCAGAAGTAATTACTACGACATTACTATTTGCTGTTCTTGAATAATCATTAGTAACACCTACAACTTTAGTATTAAAGCCTGTATTTGTTGCGCATTGCATAATATCTAATGCTTTACCTTCTGCAAATCCTTCCTTAATATCTAACAATACTACTTCACTTGCAATTCCTCTATAGGAAATAACATCCGCACAAGTAGCTCCTACATTTCCCGCCCCTACAATGGTAACTTTCATAATTTTAAGTTTATTCGGTTATTCGTTAATTTGGTTGTTTTTTTGTTTGAAAGTGACTACAGTTTACTATTAATCACTTTTCTTGTCTTATGCATCAATATTTGCATAAACTGCATTTTTTTCAATAAATTCTCTTCTTGGAGGCACTTCGTCTCCCATTAACATTGAGAAAACACGATCAGCCTCAGCTAAACTATCAATCGTAACTTGACGTAAAGTTCTAAAATTTGGATCCATTGTAGTTTCCCACAATTGTTCCGCATTCATCTCTCCAAGACCTTTGTAACGCTGAATCGCTGCACTGCCTCCCATTCGCTCATTCGCCTGATCACGCTGTACATCATTCCAAGCATACTCTTTTTTATTTCCTTTTTTTACTAAGTACAAAGGAGGAGCAGCGATATATATATGACCTTCTTCAATCAATTCTTTCATAAATCTAAAAAAGAACGTTAAAATCAAGGTAGAGATGTGACTACCATCGACATCAGCATCACACATAATAATAACTTTGTGGTAACGCAATTTTTCGATATTTAAAGCCTTACTATCTTCTGCTGTACCAATTGTAACACCCAACGCAGTAAATATGTTACGAATTTCTTCGTTTTCAAATACTTTATGATGCATTGCTTTTTCGACATTCAAAATCTTACCACGTAAAGGTAAAATAGCTTGAAATGCACGATCACGGCCTTGTTTCGCTGTACCACCTGCCGAATCTCCCTCGACAAGATACACTTCACATTTAGCTGGATCTTGCTCTGAACAATCAGAAAGTTTACCTGGCAATCCACCGCCACCCATTACGGTTTTACGCTGTACCATTTCGCGCGCTTTCTTGGCCGCATGACGTGCCTGAGCTGCAAGAATAACTTTTTGAACAATAATTCTAGCGTCGTTTGGATTTTCTTCCAAATACGCTTCAATCATATCTCCTACCGCTTGGCTTACAGGTGAAACAACTTCTCTGTTTCCTAGCTTGGTTTTTGTTTGTCCTTCAAATTGAGGCTCAGCTACTTTTACAGAGATAATAGCTGTTAGTCCTTCACGGAAATCATCACCAGCAATCTCAAACTTTAATTTATCCAACATACCCGAAGCATCTGCATACTTCTTTAACGATCTTGTTAATCCTGTTCTAAAACCTTGCAAGTGCGTTCCTCCTTCATGCGTATTAATATTATTCACATAAGAAAAGATATTCTCAGAATAACTGGTATTGTAGATCAATGCAACCTCAACCGGTATATCTCCTTTATCATTATCCATTGAAATTACATGAGCAATAATTGGCTCACGATTTCCATCAAGGTAACGGATATATTCTTTTAATCCTTCAGTAGAATGAAAAATCTCTGAAACAAAATTCCCATCCTTATCTAATTCTCTTTTGTCAGTAAAAGTGATCGTAATTCCTTTATTTAGGAACGACAATTCACGCATACGTGCTGATAAAGTATCATATGAATACTCTATTGTTTGGGTAAAAATAGTTGGATCTGGATAAAAAGTTACAATTGTTCCTCTTTTTGTCGTTTCACCAATTTGTTTTACTGGATAAAGTGCTTTTCCTTTTTCGTATTCTTGCTCATAAACCTTACCATCACTACTATGAACAGTAGCGCGTAAATGATTAGATAATGCATTTACAACAGAAACCCCAACTCCGTGTAATCCTCCAGAAACCTTATACGAGTCTTTATCAAATTTACCTCCAGCACCAATTTTAGTCATTACAACTTCAAGCGCAGAGACTCCTTCTTTTTTATGAATTCCTACTGGAATACCACGACCATTATCTTCAACTGTTATAGAACCATCTTCATTTATATCTACTCGAATGGTATCACAATGGCCTCCCATTGCCTCATCGATCGAGTTATCAACTACTTCATAAACTAAATGATGTAATCCTCGAACTCCCACATCTCCAATATACATAGAGGGACGCATTCTTACGTGCTCCATTCCTTCTAATGCTTGAATACTATCTGCTGAATAATTGCTCTTATTGATTTCTTCGCTCATATACTTTATTCTAAATGAAATTTTGTCTAACACGCAAATATATAAAAATGCAACCTATATATAGGACAAAATACCTTTTTAAGGCCTTAAGTTATTAACATATTGTTGATTTATAGCCAATAAAAAACGCTCTCAACTGGGAGAGCGTTCTGAATTTTAGCAAATTGTAAAATGCATCAAAATATTAACAATTTATTTCGCAACTGTTGATGTAGCGCCAACATGAGCAGCATTGGCTCTTCCGCTTGGGTCTTCATTTTCTTGCCATCTTGGAATCCATTTTCGTACTGTTTGCGCTGCATTAACTTCTGGGAAATATTTATGGAAAATAGTGCGATATAAATACGCTTCTTTTGTTGTAGGTGGATTGTAAGGGAACTCAATTGATGCTCCTGCTAATTGCTCATCCGTTACTTGTGAGGCGCAGTAGGCTTTTAGCTGATCGATCCAGTCATAACCTACGCCATCACTAAACTGTTCCTTTTGCCTCCATAAAATCTCCTCTGGTAAGTACGGATTTTCGCTGTTTTCAAACGCTTTTCTTACTATATGTTTTTCTTTATTGTTATACGTTTTAGGCTGTTTTTCTTCGGGATTTATTCTCATCACCACATCTAAAAAATCCTTATCTAAAAAAGGAACTCTAGTTTCTAATCCTTGTGCCATAGTTGATTTATCGGCACGCAGTAGATCGGCTGTAAATAATTTTTGGACTCTTTCAATAGTTTCTTTCTGAAAATCTTCTGCCGAAGGCGCATTTCTGAAATACAAATAGCCACCAAAAACCTCATCGGCACCCTCGCCAGAAAGCACCACTTTAATTCCTAAGTCACTGATTGCTTTCGATAGAAAATACATGGGAACACTTGCTCTAACAGAGATAATATCGTAAGTTTCTAAATGCCAAATTAGTTTATCTAATAAAGCAATTCCTTGGTCCACTGTAAAAAAAACTTCATGATGTTCTGTACCTATAAAATCAGCTGCTTTTTTTGCCGCAATTAAGTCGGGCGCATTCTTATCTAAACCAATAGAAAACGTATGTAGTTTTTCGTTCTGCTCCTTCAAGATCCGGGCAGTTATCGATGCGATTAGTGATGAATCTAAACCACCTGAAAGCATAACTGCTAATGGAACGTCTGCCATTAATCGTTTTCGAATGGCAGTAGTCAAAGTAGTATTTATAGCTTCTAAATTTAATTCTTGATCAGCTTTTAAATAATCTTCATATTCAGGCCTATAATATTTTACAAAGCCAGAACTAACCGTGTAAAAATGTCCCGGAGGAAAAGTTGATAATGTCACACATTGATCTGTAATTGCTTTCATTTCTGAGGCAAAATACATTCTTCCGCGTTCATCAAGACCATAATACAAAGGCTTTACTCCAAGTGGATCTCTCGCCGCCATAAAATCATCACCGTTGATGATTACAAATGCAAAATCTCCATCCAACATATTACAAAAGTCATATCCAAATTCTTCGTACAAATGAACAATAACCTCCGAATCGGATTTAGTGCGGAACGCATGTGCAGCAAGCACACCATCTCTTAATTCTTGGTGATTATAAATTTCACCATTATGAACCATCCAAGCATCCTTGGTTCCTTGAATAGGCTGTTTTCCTGAACTTAAATCAATAATAGACAAGCGCTCGCTACTTAATATATTGCCTTTTTCAGTAAGATATAAATCGCTTTCATCAGGCCCTCTGTGCGACATCCTTTTTGATAAATCATTCACAAGTTTAAGGTCCTTTCCTTTTCCAATAATGGCTAATATTCCACACATAACATTTTATTTTATTTTATTTTTAATCTAAAAAAGACAGCAATCCGCAACGGATCAGCAAAATTATTATTTTAAATTTCAAGCGAGAATCAAATATAAAAAAGAAACCCAAATAATTAACTAAAATATTGATTTTTACGATTAGTAACTATCTGCATCTCCCTTTTTAGCACACAAGAAAAACGCTCTCAAAAAAGAGAACGTTTTCTATATTTAACCAATTCACTACCTAAAATTTGGGTTTCTTATTATACTTTGGAGTACGCATCATCATGCACATTTGCTACTGCTCTACCCGATGGATCGTTCATGTTTTTAAATGCTTCATCCCACTCTAATGCAATTTTAGTGCTGCATGCTACACTTGCTTCTTGTGGTACACACAAAGCGGCGGCATCGCTCGGGAAATGATCGGCAAAAATGGAACGATAGTAGTATTCTTCTTTAGAGGTAGGCGTTTGCAAAGGGAATTTGTACTTCGCATTTGCTAATTGTTCATCTGAAACTTCTTTTGCCACGACCTCCTTTAAGGTGTCAATCCAACTGTATCCTACTCCATCAGAGAACTGTTCCTTTTGTCTCCAAGCTACACTTGGTGGCAACATATCTTCAAATGCTTTACGAACTACCCATTTTTCCATAGGATGTTCTTTATTAATCATCTTGTCTTGTGGGTTGATTCGCATAGCCACATCCATAAATTCTTTATCTAAAAACGGAACACGACCTTCAATTCCCCATGCTGCTAAACTTTTATTCGCACGCAAGCAATCGTACATGTGTAGTTTGCTTAATTTACGAACATTTTCTTCATGAAATTCTTGTGCATTAGGTGCTTTATGAAAATACAGATATCCTCCAAATAGTTCATCGGCACCTTCTCCTGACAACACCATTTTTATTCCCATCGACTTAATAACTCTCGCCATTAACCACATTGGAGTAGATGCTCTAACAGTTGTCACATCGTATGTTTCTAAATTATAGATAACATCTTTTATGGCATCCAAGCCTTCTTGAATGGTAAACTTAATCTCGTGGTGAATAGTTCCTATATGATCTGCAACAATTTGTGCGGCGGCTAAATCTGGGGAACCATCTAAACCTACAGAAAAAGAATGTAGTTGCGGATACCATGCATCTGTTGTATCATCAGACTCAATGCGTTTTTGAGAATACTTTTTGGCAACAGCCGAAGTTATAGAAGAATCTAATCCTCCAGAAAGCAATACCCCGTAAGGTACATCACTCATTAACTGTCTATGAACGGCAGCTTCAAGAGCTACTTTAATATCTTGTATATTTGTTTCGTTATCTTTTACAGCTTGATACTCTGTCCAATCTCTTTTGTACCATTGTACAAATTCTCCATCCTTACTAGTCATATAATGTCCCGGAGGAAATAACTGAATTTTTGTACAATAACCCTCTAACGCCTTTAACTCAGAGGCTACGTAAAAAGTTCCGTGTTGATCCCAACCAATGTATAAGGGAATAATCCCCATATGATCGCGTGCCACAAAATACTCATCCTTATCCACATCGTAAATTGCGAAACCAAAAATACCATTCATTTCATCTATGAAGTGAGGCCCTTTCTCTTTATACAAAGCCAAAATAACTTCACAATCGCTTTCGGTTTGAAAACTATATTTACCAGCAAATTGCTTGCGCAATTCTCTATGATTGTATATCTCACCATTAGCAGCTAAAACTAATTTACCATCTGCGCTAAACAATGGCTGTTTTCCCGATGCAGGATCTACAATTGCCAATCGCTCATGCGACAAAATCGCTTTTTCATTACTAAAAATTCCGCTCCAGTCTGGTCCGCGATGACGAATTATTTTTGACATCTCTAAGACCTGTGGTCTTAAAGTTTCTGCATTCTGCTTTAAATCAAAGGCACATACTATTCCGCACATAACTATTTATATTACTTATTACTTTACTTATTTTGATAAAGCAAAGATGTGATATAAGTTATAATTACAAAACATAATTAGTATATATGCTTTCAATTTGTAACCTAAAAACACAATATACAACAATAATGAAATCAAAAGACACAAAAAATAAGCCTGCCACTTATAAATAGTTAGTGGCAGGCTTATTCACTTTTAATTTACTTTTAATCTACTTGACCTTTTGACCCTTGAGATAGGTGTTTACAGGTTTCATATTTAAGATTTCACTTTCTGAAATTTGCATTAAATCTTTATCATAGATTACAAGATCAGCCCATTTACCTACTTCTAAACTACCTTTCTCTTTTTCCTCAAAATTTGAAAACGCTGCCCATATTGTCATTCCCTTCAAAGTTTCTTTTCTAGACAATGCATTTTCAGTTTGAAATCCTTTTGCAGGGTAGCCTTTACTATCTTTTCTTGCTACAGCAGCATGATAGGTAAGCATCGGATTCACCTCTTCTACTGGAAAATCAGTTCCTAAAGCAATAACTCCCGCTTTTTGAAGCAATTTTTTATAAGCATAAGCATTTTTAAGACGATCTGTTCCAAGACGATCTCCAGCCCAATACATATCTGAAGTGGCATGTGTAGGTTGTACCGACGGAATTATACCTGATTTAAAGTAATCAAAATCAACTTCTCTCACTACTTGGGCGTGTTCTATCTTCCAACGACGGTCCTTTTTACCTGTTAAGGCATCCTTATAAATTTTAAGCAAGACTGTATTAGCCGAATCACCAATGGCATGTGAATTAAGTTGGAAATTAGAAGCGGCAATTTTTTTTGCAATTGTTTTCATATCAGCAATTGGCGTGATTAAAGCTCCAAGTTGTGCATGACTGTCTGAATATGGTTTATGCATAGCTGCTCCTCTTGATCCTAAAGCTCCGTCACCGTACATTTTAAAAGAACGAACATCGAGGTTATCTGTTTTGTAGGTTCCTTTTTTCAAATACAAATCCAGGTTATCTGGATTGGCACTTACCATAGCATATACATTTAGCTTAAGTACTTTTGCTTTTTGCAAGCTATCAATCAAATCGATTACTTTGTGATCGAGACCTGCATCATTTACTGTTGTTAGTCCATAATCAAACATAATTTTTTCTGCATCTACTAAAGCTGCGATTTGTGTTTTGCGACTTGGCTTCGGGATGATACTAAAAACAAGTTCCATTGGATTATCAATTAAGATTCCTGTAGGTTCTCCGTTTTTTAGTTCTATTTGACCTCCTGACACTTTTGTGTCTTTAGTAATATTTGCTAAAGCTAAAACTTTACTATTTACAATAATAGCATGACCATCGATGCGGTTCAAAACGACTGGTATGTTTGGAAAGTATTTATCTAAGTCTTCTTTTGAAGGAAATTCTTTTACAGCCCAATCATTTTGATCCCAGCCATTACCTACTATAAATTCAGTTTTTTTTACTTTTTGAAACGCTTGAATTCTGGCAACAATCTCGTCCATGCTTTTTGTTCCACGAAGATCTACTTCTTGAAGCGTAAGGCCAAAATTGTAAAAGTGGCAGTGTGCATCAAACAAACCAGGGTAAATAAACTTTCCTTTAGCATCGATGGTATTTCTGGATTGGTATTTTTCTGTAAGCTCCTCTTTTGTACCAATTGCTATTATTTTACCTTCTTGAATGGCTATCGCGCTAGCTTTATCAAAATTGTCATTAACAGTATATATGGTAGCATCAGTGATTATAGTATCTACAGTGATTTTATCTTTTTTAAGACAAGAAGTTAGTGATACTAGCGAGAGAAGTAAAATGATTTTTTTCATAAACTGGTCTTTTTTTATGTTGGCTAAGATAAAAAAAGATGACTATAAAAACGCAAGATCAATTAATAAATATAGCACATTTCTTAGCTAATTTGTTCTACAAGATAGTTCGTACTACCGATCTCGAAAGTGTAACCTACCCTATTACCCATCAACTTATTACCAAGCGGCGATTGAGGAGACAATGCAATTACATTCACCCCGTCGATACTTATTTTTGGCAAAGCCAATGATAGATACAAATAAATTCCATTTGCTTTTACTAAGCTTCCTATAGTCACGATCTCGGATACTATTTCTGGATTAATTTTATCTAAAACCGCTTTTTGCCGCATTACCTCTCGGAGTTTACTATTAAGTTTTTCTTGCTCTAAATGCATCATCGACAATGCGGTTTCGTGTTTATCACCAGCTGATCCCTTGGCATCGTTTTTAGAATCTTCTGTTAAAGCGGTTATCATATCTCTAAAAACATCGATACGATCCTGTACTAATTGGTGATAATAACTGTATGTTTTTTGCTTGAAAGTCATTTTATATTTAATTGCTGAAATTTGTACTTCTCAAAACAACAAGTTTTGATAGATCTGTAAAGCCAAAGTTAGTGCATTATTACGCAGCCAAGTAGTGCTTTTTGTTATCCGTTTTAAATTATTAGAAAATTTTAACATGTGTTATTCATTTAATAGCAACACAATCAATAATTTTAGGCTTTTAACTTTTTAAATACTATTATGAAAAAATCGACATTTATTGCTACAGCTGCATTTGCCTTTACCGTTTTATTAGCAACCAACGCAAATGCTCAAAAATTTCCTGATCTAGACAAAAGTATCATGGACGTTGCTGCCTTCCCAACGGATTATAAAATTGCTGACAAATTAGTAAAAGTGACTTATAGCCGTCCGCTATTGAAAGGACGCAGTTTAGCCGAACTAGCTCCTGACGGAAAAGTATGGAGAACTGGAGCGAACGAAGCTACTGAAATCACTTTGTATATAGATATGAAATTAGGTGGTAAAACTGTAAAAGCGGGAACATACACACTATACGCAATTCCAGGTAAAGACAATTATACTATAATTATCAACAAAGACCTAAATGTTTGGGGATCTTATTTTTACAAAGAGGCAAACGATGTGGCTCGTGTAAGTGTACCAGTAACAACAGCGGCAGACTCTCTTGAAGCATTTTCTATGGTTTTCACTCCAAGTGATAATGGCGTTGTGCTAAACATGGGATGGGACAAAGTAAGAGTTGCTGTTCCTTTTACCAAATAAAATTTGTTTTAAAACGGAAAAGAGCGCTATATTTATTGTAAACATAGCGCTCTTTTTTATTGCACTACTTTATTAGAAATCAAATTTATAATTGGCTCCCAAAACAATTTGAAAAGCTTGTACTGGATAGTTCAACCATTTTTGATAACTTTGATTCGCAATGTTATTTGCTCGTACAAATCCCGTTAATTGGCTGTTGTATTTATAACCTACATGAGCATTAGCATCAAAATAACTTTTTAAGGTTACTGGTGCAGGAGGAATGATATAAATAATATCGGAATTGATTTTTAAATCCTTCCTTTCTCCAACATAAAACACAGTTGCTCCAGCATACCATTTTTCAGTTAGTACAACATCCAAAGATGAGTTTAATTTCATGGTAGGTAAATTCCAAGCTTCTGGCTGAAAAGCATTTGTATAATTACTAAAAACACCTCCAATACCAAAAGTAACATCATCAGAGAAACTAGCCTTTAAATCCCCCGAAAAACGTAGCGTTTTCATGTCATCATACACCACCTGCATAGAATTTCCAAAACCGTAGTCTTGATTATTACTATTCTCGGTATAATCGTTACTTTTAAATAGAGCTTTATTTTTCTCTAATTCGTATGAACCTTTAATATTGTAACTCACATTAGATGCTAGTTTCCCTTTTAAACCTGCAAAAACATCATACTGTTTGTCTGTAGGTGCTATATTTAGCGTTGGAGACAAAAACACATTCTCGTTTGCAAAATCTTGATATGAATTTTGCGCTAAGCTCCCCTCGGCTCCCGCATAAAAAATCATTAAATCACCTACCACTTTATAAGAAGCATTGATATTAGGATACACATAAACTTTATTACTGCTGTTTTGATTATCCATACTATAAAAAATTGATGCCCCTAAATTTAAGGTCCAATCGTTTTTTAGTACTACAAAACTTGGTGCAAGGCCAAGGTTAGTATATCCATATTTTAACGGCTGGGTATTGGTGTTTTGATAATTTTTTTCAAAAGATCCAGCTACATAGTCAACAACAATATTTGTTTTGATAAATTGATCCATGACATTAAACTGTAGTGACGGTTTAATGTAAAAACGATTTTCAGCCGACTTGAAATTATCTGTAAAACGACTAAATTTCATGGTGGTTTCCTTAAAAAAACCTTCATTGAATTCAACTTTAGCACCAGCAGAAAGAGTGCTATAACTGTGCTGAGGATCGATTCCTGCTACTAAAATAGAGCGATCATTTGGTGTTAAGGTATTTCCAAAACTTTCTGGTAGTCCATACCAATTGTAAATTTGGTTTTGATATCCTAAATCAAAATTCCAAGACATATTGTTATAATTGGCTCCATAAGTTAATCCAAGAGAAGTATCATAAAAACGATCGTCTAATTCCACACCTGAAATTCCTCCTTGAGAGGACAAGTGACGAAAAATACCAGCAACATAATCATTGGTACCTAACTCTTGATTCACAAACAACTCCCCATTTAAAACGCGATAGTTACCAAATCCAAGAGTAGCATAGTTATTATTAAACAAACGCTCTTTTTTTGTTTTATCTACGCCTTCGGCTTTTCCTTTAGATGGTGTGAAGGTAGAAGCAACTGGAAAAGAAAATATGGTATATCTAATAGTTTCTTTTTTTGTATTTCCATCATCATCAAGATTTGGTGTTTCTTTAATTTTGAATGCATCTGAAATCGTTGGCGTGTAGGGTTTGACCACATTTACTACCTCTGACCCAATAGTTTCCTCTTTCTTTTGTGCAAAAGAGATTTGAAAAGCTACTAAAAGTAAAGCTACTGTAATCTTATTTTGGCAATTGAAATTCATATATTTTGTTTGTTTTATTTTGTTGTATCTCAAACTACTAAAAAGCAAAATTGATCTACCTACTATTATTTTTTTTATATTTTGATGAGATTGTACTAGACTAATTCCCATTCCCCTTTCGCAACGAATTGCACTTTACCGCCTATATTAATATCAAAATGGTCGTTCTCTAATTTTCCGTTAAAATAAATTTGCGACGGACGTTGAACACTTTCTCCTTGATTATTTATCAGGCTAATTACTGGTTGATGATAGCGCAACAAAAAGGCTTGCAAACAGGTACTTGCACTCCCTGTAGCTGCATCT
>Ga0206125_10004366_pt1 | contig 12614 bp, 7 predicted proteins | sample Helgoland_Spring_4_FD_148598 | JGI IMG/M metagenome (GOLD analysis project Ga0206125, IMG submission 148598) | Pelagic subsurface seawater microbial communities from Kabeltonne, Helgoland, North Sea - Helgoland_Spring_Bloom_20160331_1 | ecosystem: Environmental > Aquatic > Marine > Epipelagic ... | reverse complement strand
TATGGATCTTATGCCGCTCAAGCGTGGCTTCGGAATAACCCTACTCTTACTTATGTCCGCCTTGGCGGTGTTCAGGACCCTGAAGCTGAGACAACAGGATATGCTGGCTGGAAGGCAGGAACTCTGAGCAGTACTGTCACCGAGGGCGGCGCTTGGGGATTGTTTGTATTCCCATCTTCTTCTTGTACTCCTGCTGCTTGTACACGGGTTACGGGAGCCCACGCAGCAACATTCTACCTTCCAGAGGGAAGAATAGGTATCAATGGACTAACTCAGGAACAGGGATATACTGGCGGTACGACCCGCTCGACCAGTGCCGGTGACCTATATATTACTGACACTGATGGAACCTTCACCCTGGCATATGCCACCGACGGAGTTGCAGGAAATGCTAAGAAGGTCAAAGTAAGTCTTGATCCAAATCATAAAAACTTTATTCGTAAGGTATTACCTACGAACCCAACATTTACTAATTCTACCATTACGGCTGCTGCTACAAGAACAGCAAACCTAGGTGGTGGCTTTTGGTTGGGCGAGTCTTTCGAGCACGCCCTGACACAAAGAACCATGAAGGGCGGCACATCAACAACTTCTACAAACATGGTTTTGACAGGAAGTTCTGTAGGCGTTTTGGGCGCTGCTGATGATGCAGCCTCGGTCCTTAACACTCGGTTTCATGTTATGGTTCTCCCGTTGAGAAACCAGGGGGCAACCTCACAAGTCCAGAACGACCACCAATATGCTGGCACCAAAGCAACGACAGGTTTTTTCTTCTCTCAAGATCTTAATACAGACGCTACTGTGTATGATCCAGTGGACAAGCAGAAACTTTTCCGCTTTGAGGCACTTAATGCTGGAAAGAGCGTACAAGAGAAAGTAAAAATATCTATCTCGAACATTAAAGCCCCAACAGGTGATTTCCAAAATTATGGCACATTCAGCGTTCTTGTTCGTGCAATGAACGACAACGACAATGTTCAAGTTATCCTGGAAAGATACGATAACCTAAACTTAAACCCGGCATCTTCTCAGTATATCGCCAATCAAATTGGTGATATATATGAGCAGTATGATCCCACGACAAAGACAAATCGCCAATATGGCACATACACTAACCGATCAAAATATATCCGTGTTGTTATGGACGAGGATGTTGATCGTGGATCGGTCGAGGCAGAACTCTTGCCATTCGGTGTGTTCGGTCCCTTAAAATATAGAGATGTTTCTCTGATTTCGGGCTCTGCGGGATTCCAGCCACTGGGAACTCTTACGGCAGGTGCCCGTGCCGGAGTCGATACTATGGCTGATGGCGACGGCGCTGGTATTTTCGGTGCCTTTGGTGGCGGTGCAACAACAGACGGAAACGGTATTTTTGGTGGTCTTGACGATGTTACGGGCTTCACTGGATCTATTGTTTTCCCGAGTGTTCCTCTTAGAGAAACATATGCCTGGGGCAGTCCCAAATCAAAGAAAGAAACCTTTTGGGGTGCTTGGGTACACAAGACATCTCAGGATGTCAACCTGAATCCTTCAGTAGTTGATATGTTGCGTCCTCGTGCAAAAGGGCTCGAATCTAGCCCTGAATCTACGGCGCATGATATTGCCCCTAGTACTTCAGGACGAGCAGCCACTGGTGGCTCCGCACTGAAGGCTTCGGACCCTGTGCAGATTGCATGGGCTTTCAGCCTGGACAATGTTAGTGGATCTGGTGGTAATCTCTTCTATATTTCTGGCTCTCGCAAGGCAGGAACAAGTGTGAGTGCTGCAAGTGGATCTTATACCGGATCTTTGGATATCGGCGCTGATCGATTTACGACAGTTCTGCATGGCGGATCTGATGGATTTGACGTCACAGAAAGAAACCCATTCAGAAACTCTTTGATGACTACTACTTCTACGGAAGCAACGAGTTATCCACTGCATTCTCTCAAGAGAGCAATTAACCTGGTAGCGGACCCCGAGCAAAGTCAGATGAACCTGATTACGATGCCGGGAGTCACAAACAGTCAGGTTACAAGCCACCTTTTGGACACAGTTGAGGACAGAGGGGACTCTCTGGCTATCATAGACTTGGAAAATGTATATGATGCTGATACAGAAAGTTCTGCAAGTGCAGCGGCACGCAATGCTTATACTGTGAAACAGGCAGTTGACGGAATTAAAGACAGAAACCTGAACAATAGTTACGGTGCTGCTTACTATCCTTGGGTCAAGATCCAAGATACTATAACTAATAGAATTCTGTGGGCTCCTCCTTCGATTGCAGCCCTGGGTGCGTTGTCTAATACAGATCGTATCGCCGCCCCTTGGTTTGCTCCCGCTGGTTTTGCCAGAGGTGGGCTTTCTGAAGGCGCTGCTGGCATTCCAGTCTTGGATACATCGAAGCGTCTGACATCAGACGATAGAGATAGTTTGTATGATGCAAACATCAACCCAATTGCCAAGTTCCCTGCTGAGGGAATCGTGGTCTTTGGGCAAAAAACCCTTCAACAAACGGCATCAGCCTTGGATCGGATCAACGTCAGAAGACTTTTGATTTTCTTAAAGAGAGAAATATCCTTTATCGCTTCAAGGCTCTTGTTCCAACAGAACACCAGAGACACTTGGAACGTGTTCCTAGGTCAGGCAAAGCCATTGCTTGAAACGGTTAAAACAGAGTTTGGTATAGACGAGTTTAAGTTGATACTGGACGAAACCACAACAACCCCAGATTTGATTGATAGAAATATTATTTATGCTAAGTTAATTGTCAAGCCTACCCGCTCCGCCGAGTTCTTTGCAATTGATTTTGTTGTTACAAATAGTGGGGCAGGATTTGAAGATTAAAATTTAAAGTCTTCACTATTTACTATATGCTAAGAGGAGAAAACATCTAATGGCTGCTGATCTTTTTTGGTCAAATGTTAACACGGATCCCAAGAGAAGGTTTCGGTTTACGGTTGGGATAGGAAATATTCCAATCTGGACTGTTAAGACGGCTGCAAAGCCAAGAGCGTCGGTTAACGTGGTTGAACACAGTTTTATTAACCATACGTTCAAATATCCAGGAAGAGTTACTTGGGAAAACATCTCAATGACCCTTGTTGATCCAATATCTCCAGACTTGGCACGAACCTTTCTTGATAAACTGAGAGGCGCTGGGTATGAGTATCCTACTACGTCAAATGTACGAGGTAGTATTAGTAAGAAACGCTCTGTAGAGTCTCTTGGAAGCATAAGAATTTCTCAGATTGACGCTGACGGTAATCCTATTGAAGAATGGGACTTACACGCTCCGTTCTTAACAAGTATTGATTTTGGTGGTAACTTAGATTATACCGCCGACGAGATGAACGAAATCGCTATCGAGGTGGCGTTTGATTGGGCAGAGCTTGTAAAATCTGGCAAGGCTGTCCCGAGCATGTTAAGATAAAGAGTAATAAAAGTTTCTTAGAAAGGTTATAAATGAGTAGAAATGAAAATAGAGCAGGTTTTATACCTGACTTAACACCCGATGATTCAGATATGACAATGGGTGCAGCAAATCAAAGTAGTAATGCATCTTCGGCAGACCTCGGCTGGGCACAGCCCACCGAGTTTGTTGATTTGCCAAGTCAGGGACGATTTTATGGTCCCAAACATCCTCTGCACAATGTCGATACAATTGAGATTAGGTATATGACGGCTAGAGATGAAGACATATTATCTTCTCGGACCTATATCCAAAAAGGTATTGTTCTGGATAAGTTAATAGAGAGCATTGTAATTGACAAGAGAATCAAGGCAGACAATCTGCTGGTCGGAGATAAGAATGCAATCGTGGTTCATGCTAGGATTAGCGGATACGGTTCAGAATACGAAACAGAGGTGACCTGTGCGGCTTGTGGCACATCTCAGAGTAATGTGTTTGATCTAGAAAATTACAAAATAATAGATTCTACAGACGTCCTGGAGAGTACTGAAGCCATTGCGACAGATTCGGGCACATTCCTTATTCATCTTCCGCTGATGGATGTAGAGGTCGAGGTTAAACTTCTGACAGGAAGAGATCAGAATAAGTTTCTCAAAGAATCTCAGAGAAAGAAGAAGAAAAGAATGGATGCAAGTGGTATTACTGATCAACTAAGAACATTCATCCTGAGTATTGACGGGGAAACAGATCCTCTGACGATGCAGAAGCTCATTTTCTCTATGCCAGCCCGAGATGCTCGACATCTTCGAAATGTGTACACGGGACTGATGCCCAACATAGATTTAACCCAGGAGTTTTCCTGTGATAACTGTGGTCACGTAGCAGATCTGGAGGTACCCCTCGGGGCTAACTTTTTTTGGCCTGACCTCTGAGTATATGGAGTCGGTATATGAAGAGTTGTTTGCTCTTAAATACCACGGCGGATGGAGTTTTTTTGAATCATACAACCTGCCCATTCAGTTAAGAGGCTGGTTCCTCATGAGGCTCATAAAACAAAAAGAAGAAGAAAATAAAGCATTATCCGATAGAGGGTAAAAATAATTCACTAAAAACACTACTTATACTAATAGGTCTGTGTATATACAAATGGGTGATGCTATGAAACAAGATAACTTAGATGAAATAGTGTTTGACCTGGGCGCTGCCCGCAAAGGTCAACTAAATGAAAACATCCTCCATGTCTTCGCTGCTTGGATTCAATACCTTTTGTCAAAAATGTACAAAGGTAGAAGAATCCCAGTCCGAGTTCGTGGAAACAAAATTGAAGTAGAGCGGTTTACAGACGCCCTGGTGAACGAAAAAAGATACATGGACTACATCAAAAAATACGGACTTGATGATCCCATGACTTATAAGCAAAAGTCGAAATTGGACGTGGCGATCAAAAGGTTTGAACGTGAGGCACGTATCAATTGGCCTATTCGAAATTAAAACTAGTAGTATCGTTGTTTGGGGAGGTCCTGTAAATGGCTATACCTCCCACTCCCAATGATCAAACAAATCCAACAAACCAAGACGCAGAGGCGATTCAGCAGACTACTGCTGCCTTAGATAATCTGATAAACGTGCTTGAAAAAGCAACCGGATCTTCTACCGTTCGTAATTTGAGTGGTATAGGATCAGGTCTTGCCGACATAGCCAAAGCCGGCATGGACCTTAGGAGCGGCGATCTCCTCGGCGGTATTACGGGCGGCATTGGCGCTTTGGTAGATATAGGTTCTAGCGCAACCACTGCCTTCTTAGATCTAGCAATAAAGATAGATGCGGTCGGCGTAGCCATGGCTCGTACCACGGGTTACACAAGCGAATATAATGAACAAGTTAAGCAAATGGCGATCGCTACTAGTGAAACCGATCAAGCCTTATTTGGTCTTGCCGTAACTCTCGATGAAGGCGGCAAAGCGTTCAGTGCCATGAACAACCAAATGAAGATTTTCCCTACTCTTACTAAGGGCGCTCAAACAGCACTTGCTACTACTGCGCTTCAGTTTGATCGACTGGGTGTGTCTATGGACGATACTGCTAAGGCATATGACTTGCTGACCAAAGGCTTTGGCATGGGGACACAAGACATCAACGGGCAAATGAAGGACTTTTATGCTTTTTCACAACAGACAGGACAGCCCCTACAAGAAGTAGTCGGTGACTTAAATGCTTTGGGTCCAAACCTTGCTCGCTACGGAACACAAGCAAAAAGAGTGTTTAAAGAATTATCAAAAGAGGCAAGGCTTTTGGGGGTTAGCGCCCAGGAAGCATTTCAAGTCGCCAACATGGCAGACACCTTTGAGGGCGCTGCCGACCTAGCCGGAAAACTTAACGCTCAACTTGGTCTCCGTTTGACGAGCACAGAATTATTAAGGGCAGAAGAAGGCGAGCGCCTGCAAATTATTCGTGACGAATTTATGATGCGCCGAAATTTTGATGATTTGGGACGTCGTGAACAGCAGGCGATCGCAGAAATAATGCAAGTCAATGCAGACACAGCAAGAAAACTATTGACGGGGCAGATGGATGTTGCCCAGTTACAGAAGCAAAGACTAACAACCGAAGAGGCAGCCAAAAAACAGACTGAAGCCATGAAAAAGTTTGATGCTGCTCTTCAAGGGTTTATGTTGAGTATGACTCCGATTTTAGAGGCGGTAACTTATCTCTTGGACAAGATGGGCAGCATCGGCGGCGGAGGTGCAATGACGATTCTCGGCGGTCTGATGGCCGGCAAGGGAGCCGGAAAAGTCTTGAAAATGCTAAGACCAGGTAGCGATGTTACCTACCATGCGGAGGGCAGCCAAAGATTTGATACAGGTATTGTGAGAGGCGGGCCAGACGGATTTTATCAACCCATCCTCCCAGGAGATTATACAGTGACAACACCCAAAGGTGATGTTATAGCCGGCACAAAACTCTTTGGCGACACCGCCGCACCTGAAGACAACATGAAAGACAAAAAACGTGATATTGTGTCATTTTTGGGAACTGCCTTGGGCGGCGCAGTCGGCGCTTTGGTGCCTATACCGGGAGTAGGACCTATGATGGGTGCATATCTTGGCAGCATGGCTGGCGACGCTCTTGCTGATGCATTGTATGCTGAAGATGTCGCCATATCAAGAGATGGTAAAATGGTAAAACAACCTGCGGGATCTTTTTCTGTGACAGGACCAGGCATGAACTCCTTCTCCATACCGCAATCACAACTTCAGGGCGCTTCAGCGGGCACAAACACAGGCGGTGAAATTGATTCAAAGGCAATTGCCGATGCTGTATATAGAGCAGTTATCGAAGGCAACAAAAATAGTCCTCCTGTGCGTATTGAAGGAAAAATGCACCGCAGCGGAATGGTGGATTTCGTAAATAAAACGATGCAAGACAGTTTTACGACAACTGGTAGATAGAGGAGCAACATAAGATGGCAAAGAAAAAAGATCCAGTTTTAAACCCCGGCGTCAAAAGGAATACAGGTAACCGCCTAAAGTCTAACGCAGCAGGACTTGAAAGCCACAAGGTCAATCCCACATTTGGTACTGACCGTACAACAAAACCTTCTGCTTTTGCAGATGGCGCTGCCAGTCTTTATAACGATGGCTTCCGCCTGGAAATAACTCATGTTCCATCCGACAGAACTTTATGGTTTGGTGCTTTTGTAGAGGGCTTCTCAGATGCATATAATTCAGAATGGAATGCTCAACAGGTTTATGGTCGTATGGATCCAATCTCGACATTCATGAACACTCGTCGTGCTATTTCTGTTTCCTGGAAGATCCCTGCTGCATCTGTAGAAGAGGGTGTGGATAATATGAACAAGGTAAACGAACTTATGGCATATCTCTATCCATCTTATGAGGGAACATCTGGCGGCGCAGCCACTATTAATATGGCACCTCTTTGGAGAGTGAAATTTGGAAATCTTATCTCTAGCGCAAACGGACACCCGCAAGGCTTACTCGGATATGTTAACGGATTAACAATGGACCCGATCATAGAGGACGGAATGTTTATGTTTGCACCTCGCAAAGATGACCCAAGCCTTGGTCCAGGCTCTGGCAGAGGACCATTAAGGACACATGGGACAGAATATATACCAAAAACTATTCGCCTTAATTTTGAGATGACCGTCCTCCACGAACACCCGCTTGGGTGGACCGCTACATCTAAAGGTGCCCAGGTGTTTAGAGGGGGAGGTAGAAGGGGTTTTCCTTACGCTTCTCGTGGTTTGGGTGTCCGTATGCCCCCGGCTTTGACTTCTATACAATACGGTCAGAACCCTACTCGCAAGAGGAAAGAGACACCTAAGGAAGATCGCAGGAAGAAAACTCCACCAGGACAGACTGGTCCCGGAAAATCTGAGACTTCACAGGTGACTAAGCCCACCCAGGAGCACGGAGAATTCGGCAAGCCAGTGGAAGTTCCGGGAAAACGACTCATGTCGGGTTTAAATTATAAGGATTAATAAATAATGGCATATTCAAGATATTCTAACAGGGGTGTGTTTCGCAACTCTAACTCAAAGTATCGCAGTGCTTTTTTCGAAAACAGAGCAGTGAAATCTATAGAGCAATACGAGTCACCTGAAATAAATTATCCTTCACAAGAAGAGATTGACTCTTTGACAAATATTTCTGTGGTATGGGACTCTTCGTCAAAACTTTATAATTTAGCATATGATCATTATGGCGATGCATCTTATTGGTGGGTGATAGCGTGGTACAATAGAAAGCCAACAGAGGCTCATTTTGAAGTTGGGGATACAGTTTATGTACCTATGCCGTTGTCTAGGGCAATGGAGTTATTCTAGATGGCTATTATAGATTTTGCTAGCGGTCCCTGGCGACCCAATGAGGCTGCTATAGCAGAAATGCGTTCCGGCGCAAAGGCCGGTGTCCGCCGTCAAGGACCGTTTAACTCGAAGGAAGAGTTCGAGAGGCAATATTTCCGCCCTGGTCTTTGGAATACCGCTGACCTACAGGGACAAAATAGTTTTTTGGTAGGTATAAATCCATGGGACCGAGGCAAGAAATTTTATGATGGAACAGAATCAAAAAGCACAGGTAATCCAGCATCGTCTTTGACATCAAGACAGAACCGTATCCCTCCCGCTACAAGAAACAGGTTTGTCTTTACTCCAAGCGGTAAATCACGCAAAAGATTATTTGGTACTTCGCCTGGAGACAAAGGCAACAGACATGACTGTGAATTGGTTGACGGAGTATATTATTGTGCCTACACAGATAATCAGTATCAAAATTATAGAGAGCAAATAATAAGAAATGAGCAACTAATTTCGAAGGACCTTCAGGCTGCGGAAGAAAAGGCAAAAGAAATTGAAGCAATCGCCGAGCGCATGGCAAAAGCAAGAGGCATGGGCTCAGATCAAGACAAATTAATAGACAGCCTAGATAAAAAACTAGAGTTAAGTGAAGAGGAGAAGAAAAGACTTCGCCAAACTAATGCACAGCACGCTCTATTTTTAGGATTCAAGGACATAACGCTGAATAATAGCATCTTGATGCCTGGGGCAATAGTACTTGACAAAATTGAGAATAATTTTAGTTACGACGGAACTCCTGTGTCCCCGATTACTGACATCGAGTGGGAGAGAGCCCTGGACTCTAAGCCTGATAAGATTTGCTTATGGGCAGGGAACCCTGAGCCTTTTGTGAACTCAATCATTAATCCGTACGGCGCTGCTGATTTTTTCTGTGCCGATTCGGGGCAATTGTCTGCACTTGTTCCTACTGTTGATTTTTATCTTGGTGTGGGTGCGAGCAAAAAAGGCGAGGAAATTTACGAGAGGGTTGCATTTTCAGACTTTTCTAGTGGCAATAAAATTAAGACATTATCTTCTGTCGCCTACTCAGATCCAACCGCCGTCCTTAAGGACCGTGGTACCCTCGGCACTGATGTAGGTATAACCTCTTTTGATTGGGAGTGGGACAACAAACACGAAGGGTATCGAGTTCTTAATGCTACACTAAAACTACACTTCCAATCAATCAGGGAATTGAATAATCAAAGATACTTAGATTTTGTATTTCTTGACATGAGAAACAAGCCAGGCGTCCCTGCCGCTGCAACGGGGATAAAAAGTTGGAAAGACTACAAAAAATCTTACTCGAACGCTATGCCACGATCGAAGGAGATTAGGAAACTCTACACCGCTGCCCTTGATGTTGAGGGTGATGGAGTTGTGGCCAAGGACTATGTTTCTGCCTCTGAAAAAAGCCCTTCGGTATCAAGCAGGGAGTTGAAGGTCATAGTAGGTTGGGCAACCCCCCAAGGTCCTGGTGCTGATAAATTAATAGGACCTTCTTTTCGTGCTGCTTTGGACCGTAGTCGGAAGACGATACTCTTGCATCTAAACAAATATGACTTAGAGTTTGGGCAAAACGGACAAGTTGACTTAACCCTGTCCTACAACGGCAGTATAGACACCTATTTAGACGATTCTGGTCAGACTGATATTTTTGAAGTGAATGGAATAGCCAAGGACTCTTATTCGAAACAATATGAAATAAGTGCTGTTTATCGAGGGGATGAACAGAAGGAGGAGCCGGGATATATTGCTGCCGCACTAGACATGGTTGGGCTCAATCTTGATGGCGGAGTCCCGCCGACATATAAAGATGCTATCAGCCCAGGACCAGAAAAGACACCATCCGGTCCCGGACTCATAAGGACTTATGGTGAGTTTGGAAGCATGACAAACAGGGATGATGACGGAAAAAGTCGGTCTGAACCAAGTCTGAAAGTTTCTATGGCTGTCGTGGAGGCTGAAATTAGCCGTTTGAAAATGTTAGTTCATTACTGGAAACTGCGACAGTCATCACAACTAGATGCAACGGGTGGTGTGCCTAGCGCAGCGATTAAGAAGGATCTAGAACTGGCCCAGGGTTGGATGAAGGCTGCCGTATCGATCAAAAATCAAGTGAATATTAAAATGAAGGCAGATAAGAACTCTGCCCTCTTGGCAACCCTTCTTAGATCTGGAAAATTGTTTTATGCAACAATTAATAAAAACTTCATTCGAGACGCTGGCGGACCCATCGGTGCTGACTATGTAATAAATATAAGAAACAGCAACGCCCCAGGTGGAGTTCCAGAATCTACAAATGAGGCTTTGAGTAAGCGTGCTCAAACCGCTGTTCAATCGGCTCTTGACGTACGCAAGAGAGGACCAGAAAAAAATAAGAACAACCCAGTTTATTCCCTAGACCCACTGACCCCAAAGGATATGAAGACCGCCAGTTCTGAGGTCAGGGTTTACTATTTTAGGCTTGGCGATCTTGTTGATATGGTGGTCAAAGAAGTGCCAGATCGTCTTGCTTATGATCTTGTTTTGGGGACCTTTTACCCACAAAGGCTTGGCATACCAGGGTTTAGCCTAGGGCAAGTTGCTTCAATAGCAGATATACCAATATCAATTGATTATTTCAGTCAATGGTTTTTGGACAATATATCAAAAAAAGGTATAGATAGAATGAGCATACGGCGTTTTTTAGACTTGCTGTTTAATCGTCTTGTTGCCCCACTTTTCAATAGCACTTGGAATGATAAAATAGAGGCTGGATCCATAAACGATAGGATTTATTTTGATTTTACTGCTGCTACGCTCCCGTACAAATTTAAAGATGAAATTACTCGGGCTGGCAGAAGAGAGAATGAAATAATTGACTATGTTGTTTTTCCTGATACAGCCGACGAGAATAATCGCAATTACCAAACTCGATTTGGTAACCGCAATTTCAAGGTTCATAACACTATGTTGATCTTTGCCAGTAACGGCAACTCATCTAAGTACTTAAACGGCAACCGCAAAGAGGATGAAGCGAGGGGAATATATCATTTAATTTTGGGCTCTGAGTGTAACGTTGTAAAGAACTTTTCTTTTACCGAAAAACGAATGCCACAACTTAGAGCACAAATGATAGAGAACAACATGCATATGAATGGTTTAATACTTCCACAGGACTGTGATATTACGATGTTTGGAAATACGTTTTTTAAAAATGGTTCTATGGTCTATATTAACGCTGAGTTTGGTCTTGGCGCTGCTGCTGAGGGTTTGGGTGTTGGGGGATATTATAAAGTATATAAGGTCTCAAACTCTATAGAATCTGGAAATTTTGAAACTAGACTTTCGCTGATGCGAGAGTTTGGAAGAGGAGGCTCAGAGATATAAGATGGCTTCTACAAAACCACCATTAGACGCAATACTTACCAGGTACTCTTTTGGGAATACTGGATTAAACAGTCGCCAGATTTTCAAAGAAAGGGATCTTTTTGATAAGTTTGTTTTTCCAAACTTATTGTTAGACAATTTTTTTGATTTTTGGAAAAATGACAATTTATACGGTCGAATAGATACCGAAGGTGATCCAGTATATGTCAAGGAGTCCTTCCTAAAACAGTTAAGATATTCTAGTGACAGTGAAACTTATTTTGCGGCTAACTTTGTTGCTGATGCTTGGCGAGATTTTTGTGACAAAATAAGAGATTTAAAAAATAAAAATATAATTAAAGATTCTGGTCCCTATGCAGACATGACTGTTGCAAAGTCCTGGCGAAGCCCATCCGCAGAGTATCACAATTATATGACTAACATTTTATTCCCCGTGTTTAGTAATACCTTTATGTCGCTTTCGGAAAGAGAAAATAGCACAAAAGATTTTGGCACCTTTTTAAATACCTTCACGGAATTTTCAAATACGGTTCTTCAAGAGGTAGGGCCTTTGACCTTCTCAGGTTTTTTAGAATCAGGGCTAACTTCACCTTTCACTACTGGGCTTGTAATAGAGGTGTCCTATGATGACCACAACGATGATTTTAATAAATTAAAGACTTTCTTTTATGATGAGAACTTTGAGTTGGTAAGTAAAATATGTACCCAATATGGGTTCTCTATTGACAAAAATGCGCCATGGAGGTTCGTTGCCGACATAGGCAGCGAGGCTATGCAAGAGTATATATTTGGACTACCACTGTCTGGCATAGAGCCGCTGGATGTTAACGACCTTACTGACTGTGAGGAGCCAATTGTAAATGATGATATTAATCAACGAAATGAACCTTCGGCATACTCTCAGGTAGTAGGGCTAGAGAGTGTGCTCAGGCACTCGCCAGGGTATCGACCTTATCGAGCCGCAGAAACTTCTGTTTATTCACGACAACC
>Ga0206125_10004361_pt1 | contig 12630 bp, 7 predicted proteins | sample Helgoland_Spring_4_FD_148598 | JGI IMG/M metagenome (GOLD analysis project Ga0206125, IMG submission 148598) | Pelagic subsurface seawater microbial communities from Kabeltonne, Helgoland, North Sea - Helgoland_Spring_Bloom_20160331_1 | ecosystem: Environmental > Aquatic > Marine > Epipelagic ... | reverse complement strand
CAAGCAACGTGGCCTTAACACCAAGCTCATAAGTAATATTTTCTTCTGGATCGTAATCAAAGGTATCAACAATATTACAGTCACAGATATCAACGGCGTCGCCGAATCCACCTGACTTATAGCCAGTTCCGATTGAGCCGTAGACAAATACATCGTCACTTACTAGATAGTCGAAACCAACTTTCCAAGTAACTTTACTCCAATCGCCTTTGTGGCTATTGTCCGAGAACTGCAGACGCTCTAGGAAACCATCACCAAGAGTACCCATATCAGTAGTCAGAACATCTGACTGGTAGAGATCAGCGGCTGAAGTTTGGATGCCGAATTTAGTCCAGGCTTCATAATCAAATGAAGGGCCACTTACGCCGGGAACAAAGGCTGGATCATACAGACCGATATTTGGCTGACGGTAACCAGCAGTGATGTAGTTTCTACCACCAATATCTTCTTTGGCATCGTAGGTATAACGCGCGCCGAATGTAGTATTAAGCTTTTCGTTGACCTTGTAATCAAACTGGGCAAATACCGCAGCTGACTCAACAATACGCTCTGGCTGAACAAATGACTGAGCCAGAGGCAAGACGATGCCACAACAGAAAGCGTCTTCAACATCAAAACGGATTTCGTTATTTTCCTGCATCATAAACAGGCCTGTGATCCACTGTAAATCAGAATCAGAAGTCGACTTCAGCTGCAATTCTGCAACCACTGATCGGTAGTCTGAGTAGTTGGTAGACAGCGAGAGATCGTTAAATGGCTGCATGGCATTATCTTCGTAGCCCAGAGACTGCAGCAATGCCAAGTCATTTACTAGATTAGGACAGACAACCATAGTGCCATTACCACCTTCACAACCCACTGGAGCTGCACCAGCTGACCACCAGGTACGCATAAGGCCGTAAGCTGGGTGATCTGGATCAGCGTATACAACCGAAGCATCGTGCTCCTGTGAACGCTGCTGGCGAGAGAATCCAAGACGACCTTCAAAGAGAACATCTTCGTTAATATCCCAGGTCAGGACACCACGAATACCAACCATGTTCATATCCATCTTTCCGGGAACGTTTACATTGACATCCCACTGACCATGGTCACATTCAAAGAATGTACCTTCTGCTTTTGCACAGTCTTTTAGACCGAGAGTACCAGGCGAGTTATCCTGAAAGTAGTCGGCAACCAGATCCAGGCTGACATCGTTATTTGGCTCAAAGCGCATACCCAGACGGGCACCTTTACGGTCTACAGAACCGTAGGCTTCATCTGCACTGAAAGGCAGAGGATTGCCATCAGCATCCTTTTTGAGACGACGCTGGTCTACATTGGGAATACCATCAGCGGCGATATCGCCAGAACCAATAGTTCCATCACCATTGACATCCCACTCGAGATCGAATGTGTCTGGCATCTGGTTGTACCAGCTGTCAGCCTGATCGACAAAGAAGCTAGCACGCAGGGCAAATTCATTGTTTACCGGCTGGTTATACCAACCTTTAACCGCTTGCTGATTGTACTTGCCGATTTCAACTTCGAGCTTGCCTTCCTGCTGATCAAAGTTAGGACGAGCACTGATCACGTTAACGCTACCAGCAGTCGAGTTACGACCAAACAGTGTGCCCTGTGGGCCACGACTGATTTCTACACGCTCTACGTCATACATAAGAGCCAGACCAGCCTGTGGGCGTGGTGAGTAGAGACCGTCAAAGTGCATAGCAACCGTAGGGTCACCAATTTCAGTGAAGTTATTCGAAGACAGACCACGAACGACTACCTGAACACCTGAATCACTGGGTGACAGTGCGATTTGCATATTCGGAACCATATCACCGATATCGAGCAGGTTTTTAACACCAGCAGCATCGATTGATTCCTGTGAGAATGCAGATACAGCGATCGCTGTTTCCATCAGTGATGTCTCACGTTTTGTCGCTGTAACGATAATCTCGTCAAGCGCTTCAGCGGCACGTCCATCCTGCGCAGCAACGTAACCGGATGTAAGACCCGATAAAGCAACTGTAAGCGCAAGTGAAGACCGAGAAATATTTTTAAATTTATACATTGTTATCTCTTCCCCATAGCTAAACTAATAATTTAATCTTTTTTTATATTTTCACCCGAACGCATAAAGCAGCGCCGGGTGAAATAAAATCTCTATGCACGAAAAGTGTGCAATTTACTGCCAGCGAACATCGTCAATCTGGTAGACAAGTCCTGCGCCTTTGTTTACATCTGGATAGAGCACAAATGGAGCAGTCACAGCAGTAAAATCAACACCGCTGAGGTCAGTCAACGGAACTGTAAATGTCTGCCAAAATTCGCTATCAGCTGGGGTGATATCTACAGGAGGTCGTGCACTACCTGCCGACTGGACCAGTAAGTTAAAGCCAACATCCGCATCGATATTAAGGATTTTGATATCAAATGAGAGCTCAGTAAAAGCAGACACGTCAACAGTTGGATCAGTATTCGCAATCACTAGCACAGCGTGACCTGCATTATCAGAATAAGAAATCTGTAAAACATCACCGCGCTGATCATCAGAAACTGTCTCTTGAGTAATTTCGTCACAGGTACCACAGGCTGCAAAGCTCATAGAAGCATTACCTCCCCACTCACTAGTAACAGTTGCCTCATTAAGAACTTCAATACCCGGGCTTGTAGGCGCTTCATAAACCGCTTCTACATTAAGTCCAGTGCTGCCGCCATCATGGGTAACAACAATATCTTTAACCATAACCGGTGAGTCATTCTCAACCACATACAAGAGGAATGATTCATAGGTATTTGCCGCATCCTGTGCAGGAATGGCAACGGTGTATTCAGTCTCTGCTTCACCGCTGATCAGTACATAGTCCAGGTTGAACGATGGCTCAACATCCGGGTGAGGAAGACGCTCAAATCTGAAGTAGATATTGGTTGCAACGCCATCAGCTGGAATAGCAGCGGTAAAGGTGATGCTGCCAGGATTAGCAAAAGTAAACGGATAAACGTCAGTGTTTAGGTTAGCAAAGCCAGCCCATAGCTCTGATCCTGAAGGGAAGCTATAAACGCTATCCGTAAGCGCTGCACCACCAAAAGAAGCAGTCATATCGACAACAGCAGAAGTATCAGCGCCAGTTCCGCCGTCAGTAGTTCCGCCGTCAGTAGTTCCGCCATCGGTAGTACCACCGTCAGTAGCTCCACCATCAGTAGTTCCGCCATCAGTTACACGATCACCATCAGTAGAACCGCTATCATCGGTTACAACGATATTTTTGATGATTACAGTGGAATCTTGGTCAACTACATATAAAAGGAAAGACTCGTAAGTATTCGCGGCATCTTGTGCAGGGATAGTTACGGTGTATTCCAGCTCAGCTTCACCGCTGATCAATACATTTTCTAAGTTAAACGAGGGATCAACATCCGGAAATGGCAAACGCTCAAAGCGGAAATAAACATTGGTATCAGATCCACCGGCTGCAACCGCTGCCGTAAAGGTAATCGTACCGCCATTAGCAAAGGTGAAGGGGTAGATATCAACGTTTAGGTTAGCAAAGCCAGCCCATACTTCTGATCCTGCTGGGAAGGTGAAGCTAGAAGCCGCTTCGTCAAATACCGCACCGCCAAAGCCTTCGATCATTTCAACGCCAACAGTTGGCTCAGATCCACCATCGGTAGAACCGTCAGTAGAACCGTCAGTAGAACCATCGGTAGAACCGTCTGTAGAACCGTCAGCAGAACCATCAGTAGTGCCGCCACCAGAACCGTCAGTAGAACCATCGGTAGAACCGTCTGTAGAACCGTCAGCAGAACCATCAGTAGTGCCGCCACCAGAACCGTCAGTGCTACCACTGTCATCGGTAACAACGATATTTTTGATGATTACTGGGGAATCTTGCTCAACCACATACAAAAGGAAAGACTCATAAGTATTCGCGGCATCTTGCGCAGGAATAGTCACGGTGTATTCCAACTCAGCTTCACCGACAATCAGAACCTGATCTAAGTTAAACGAGGGTTCAACATCTGGATGAGGCAAACGCTCAAAGCGAAAATAAACATTGGTATCAGATCCACCGGCTGCAACTGCTGCCGTAAAGGTTATCGTGCCGCCATTAGCAAAGGTGAAGGGATAGATATCAACGTTTAGGTTAGCAAAGCCAGCCCATACTTCTGATCCTGCTGGGAAGGTATAGCTAGAGGCCGCTTCGTCAAATACCGCACCACCAAAACCTTCGATCATTTCAACGCCAAGAACTGGCTCAGATCCGCCATCGGTAGAACCGTCTGTAGAACCGTCTGTAGAACCGTCTGTAGAACCGTCTGTAGAACCGTCTGTAGAACCGTCTGTAGAACCGTCTGTAGAACCGTCTGTAGAACCGTCGGTTGAACCGCCATCGGCGCCACCTGTGCTGCCACCGTCATGGATAACAACAATATCTTTTACCATCACTGGGGAATCTTGCTCAACCACATACATCAAGAAAGAAGAGTATGTGTTAGCTGAGTCCTGAGCAGGGATAGTCACTGTGTATTGCTGTTCAGCTTCACCGCTGATAACAACAGCATCCAGGTTAAAGGAAGGCTCAACATCTGGATGAGGCAAACGCTCAAATCGGAAGTAAACGCTAGTATCGCTTCCGCCAGCAGGAACTGCTGCAGTAAAGGTAACAGTACCGCCAGCAGCAAAGCTAAGGGGATATACGTCAGTGTTCAGGTTGGCAAAACCGGCCCAAACTTCTGAGCCTGCGGGGAATGTGTAGGTATTGCCATCAACCAGCGCGCCACCAAAACCTTCAACCATTTCAATAGCAGCAGCTGGAGCAGAACTACCGTCTGTAGAACCACCATCAGTTGATCCGCCGTCTGCAGCACCATCGCTAGAACCACCATCGCTAGAACCACCATCAGTATCGCCACCGTCTGTAGAACCACCGCCATTACCAGTACCACAACCCTCGGCACAGTAATAGATAGCGCTCTCATCCGAAGTAGCCGAAACATCAGCACCTGGATTAGTATTTAAATCAACAAAGGAGATATTAAAGGTAACAACTCCGTCAGCATCAGCTTCAGTCATTACTCGTGAGGCTGTCCAAGAGGTACCAGAACCTCTAACTGAGTCTGCAGCCATTCCATTAATCATTACTGTTGGAGCAATAATCGCTTCATCAGCAGTAATGTTAATTTGGAAGGTACCACCAAGAACCACATCGTTACGCAGAGGTGCATCTGCATCCTGCACTGTAACCGCTGTAAGAGATGGTGATACATAATCATTTGAATCTGGATTATCGTATCCACCACTACAGGCCGACAGAATTATTGAAAATAAAAGTGCCGAAACTGCACCGAAATGATTAGCTTGGAAAAAACCAGCAACGCCAGTCGTTACTTGCGAACGCATAAATCCCCCTGGATTAATTTGATATTCTATTTTTGAGCTTATTTTTTTAGACATGCTCGAACCCCGATTGTCCCGTGCCTGAGTAGACAGAACCAGAACTTTACGGTGAACAGCCATTTTTATGCGGTGAATCGGTTGATTATTCAATGCATGTGAGACGAAAGAGTCTACAAGCTAAGGCTTTCTTGGAACTTTTGAAAAATTGAACCCTGACGGGAAGCTATTTTCCTTTGCTTCCGCCAAGACAATTAGGCGATTCAGGGGCTACAGCATTCTTCTCAGCCCATTCAGAAATAGTGTAAGTATGCAGTGCTAAAGCGTGAACTGGACCGGCCAGATCATCCGCCAGAAGCTTGTATACAGACTGATGACGCTGCACCAGACGCTGACCATCAAACTGGTCGCAGACAATCACTAATTTAAAGTGACTCTCCGAGCCAGCAGGTACCGAATGCATAAAACTCTCATTGGTGACCTGCAGAGTTTGCGCGTCAAAATGCGCGCTGAGCTTATCGGTGATAGAGCGCTCAACCGGGCCCATATTACATGCCGCCGACAAGGTTAATCATCACACCAGCAGCAACTGCAGAGCCAATAACACCGGCCACATTGGGGCCCATGGCGTGCATTAGCAGAAAGTTATGCGGATTGGCTTCAAGCCCGACCTTATTGGCAACTCGCGCAGCCATAGGCACAGCCGAGACCCCTGCCGCTCCGATAAGCGGATTTACTTTGTGCTTGGCCATGGTGTTCATCAGCTTTGCCATCAGTACACCTGAGGCAGTACCAATACAGAAAGCCACGGCACCGAGCGCGAGAATACCCATAGTCTCAGGGTTGAGGAATTTCTCCGCACTCATCTTCGAGCCGACACCCAAGCCAAGAAAAATAGTCACAACATTGATCAGCGCGTTCTGCGTGGTATCACTGAGGCGATTAACCACACCACATTCGCGCATAAGATTACCAAAACAGAACATACCCAGCAGCGGCGCGGCATCAGGCAGCAATAGAGCGACCAGTACCAGCAGCGAAAGTGGAAACACAATGCGCTCAGCCTTGGTCACCGGACGCAGCTGTTCCATTTTGATTTCGCGCTCGGCAGGTGTCGTCAAGGCACGCATAATGGGCGGCTGAATAATCGGCACCAATGCCATATAGGAATAGGCCGCCACCGCAATAGCACCAAGTAAATCTGGGGCCAGTTTACTGGTTACGAAAATTGCCGTCGGGCCATCAGCACCACCGATAATACCTATCGAAGCCGCCTCGCGAATACTAAAATCAAGAATACCAAAGTGCCCCAATGCCACTGCACCGAGCACAGTGGAAAAGATACCCACCTGGGCCGCAGCACCGAGAAGAAGGGTTTTCGGGTTGGCTAACAGCGGACCGAAATCGGTCATCGAGCCCACACCCATAAAAATAATCAACGGGAACAAACCGGTTTCAATACCGGCGTGATAGATATAGTAGAGCAGTCCGCCGGGGCTCTCCATATGCCCCATGGCATCATAGATTGGCGCTGCATCAAAACCGGCACCGGGGATATTGGCCAAAATAGTACCGAAGCCAATCGGCACTAGTAACAGAGGCTCAAAGCCTTTGCTAATCGCCAAAAACAGCAACACTAGACCCACAGACATCATGACTAACTGTCCGAGCTGCATCTGCGCAACACCGGAACTGGCCCATAAACTGATTAAATTTTCCATTCTCAGCGACTCCTTAAGCCAGGGTTACTAAAACATCACCGACTGTCACACTGTCGCCGCTTTTCGCTCTTACCTCAACAATCTGGCCCGCCGCTGGCGCACTCACCGAGGTTTCCATTTTCATCGCCTCAAGAATCGCAATGCTCTCGCCCTCGGCAACCTGCTGACCAGGTTGAACCAACATCTTGACCACTGTACCGGCAAGCGGTGCAGGAACCGGCTCACCACCAGAGACCACAGCAACGCCTGGAGCACCAGCTGCATTGCCTGCGCCAGCAATCGCACTGACATCGCCACCTTCGGTCACTGCAACTGTGTAGGATTTACCCTCAACTTCAACGGTGTAAATCTCTTCGCCGGTATCATTGGTCTGCACTTTGGATTTGCCTGTTGGCACTGGTTCAAATGCATCTGGATTGTTTTTATTTTGTAAAAACTTTAGTCCGACCTGAGGGAACAGTGAGTAGGTCAGTACATCATCAATCTGCCCATCACCCGCAGTTAGTTTAAACCCGTGCTCAGCAGACAACCCTTCCAACTCCATCGTCAGCGTATCGAGTTCTGGCTCGAGATTATCAGCTGGACGGCAGGTGATCGCCACCTCGCCCTCAGCTAAAACTTTCAACTGTAACTCAGCGTTGACCGGGGCCGGGGTCGCACCGTATTCACCGCGCAACACACCAGCAGTCTCTTTAGAGATCGACTTATAACGCTCACCAGTAAGTACATTGAGCACTGCCTGACTACCAACAATTTGCGACGTTGGCGTAACCAACGGCAGAAAGCCAAGATCTTCGCGTACCTTGGGGATCTCCAACAGCACATCATCAAGACGGTCTTCAGCGCCCTGCTGGCGCAACTGAGATTCCATGTTGGTAAGCATGCCACCGGGAACCTGAGCAACCAGGATTCGTGAATCGACACCGCGAAGGGAGCCCTCGAAATCAGCGTATTTTTTGCGCACCTCTCTAAAGTAGGCAGCGATCTCTTCAAGCTTGCCAATATCTAAACCCGAATCGTGCTCGGTACCCTTAAAGATAGAAACCACTGACTCAGTCGGCGAATGACCGTAGGTCATCGACATCGACGAGATAGCGGTATCGACATTATCGATACCGGCTTCAACACATTTCAGAATCGTACTTGTAGAAAGGCCCGTCGTGGCGTGACAGTGCAGCTGCAGCGGAATAGATACCGCAGCCTTTAGTTTTGTCACCAACTCAAAGCCGACATAAGGGGTCAACAGACCCGCCATATCTTTAATACAAATCGAATCGGCGCCAGCGTCTTCAAGCTGACGACCTAGGTCAACCCAGCGATCAACTGTGTGCACGGGGCTCACGGTGTAGGAGATTGTTCCCTGAGCATGCTTGCCAACCTGCTTGACTGCACGCAGTGCTGTTTGCAGGTTGCGCATATCATTCATGGCATCGAAAACACGGAATACATCGATACCGTTGATGGCCGCTCGCTCGACAAACTTTTCGACCACATCATCGGCATAGTGACGGTAGCCGAGAATATTCTGACCGCGAAAAAGCATCTGCTGGGGTGTATTTGGCATCGCCTTTTTGATTTCGCGAATACGATCCCAGGGATCCTCACCAAGAAAACGAATACAGGAATCAAATGTAGCACCACCCCATGACTCCATGGACCAGTAACCGATCTCATCGAGCTTGGCTGCAATCGGCAACATATCGTCGATACGCATACGGGTTGCAAACAGCGATTGGTGTGCATCGCGCAATACTACTTCTGTAATGCCTAAGGCGGCAGTTTTCGAGGGCATATTCATGTCCGTTTAGTAAATTCTAGTGAAATTTATTCTGCTAACTATTTGCGGTGCTGGTCAATTGCAGCCTGTATTACTTTGGCGATACGCGGTTCAACAGTCGCCGCAGTGCCATTCGGCAACGGGGCAACAGGGGCCGACTCAACTTCAACAACCAGTTTATTGACAATCATCGACATCAGAGTAGTAATGCCCACTAATAGGGTGAGAAAGGCAAAAACCGTGCCCATTCCATAGAGCATTAAATCTAAACCCTGTGTAACAAGTGATGAATCCATTAGTATTCCAAGATAATCAGTGATTAATAAATTTTAAAGGGCCTTTAACAGCCCACAGCCCGAAACTATATCAATAAGCGGATTTTTTTCAAGTATGGCTTTGCTTTCAGCACCAGTAAATCTACAATCCGCACTCTTATTTAAGCCTCATATTAAGGATAATTGTCCCCATGCGAATCAAAGAGCTTCTCAATCAACGCTTCTCCGCCGCCATGCAGGCCGCAGGAATTCCCAGCGAATGCTCTCCGACACTGGCCCTCAGCGGCAAACCGCAATTTGGTGACTATCAGGCAAATGGCGCGATGGGCGCAGCCAAGCGATTGAAAACCAATCCCCGCGACATCGCGCAAAAGATTTTAGATAATCTGAATCTTGACGGCATTGCCGACAAGCTGGAAATCGCCGGCCCCGGATTTATCAATATTTATCTCAGCAATCGGTTTCTCGCCACCACTCTTGGGGACTGCGCACCAATATCGAGCACCAACCCAAACCCGCAGACAGTTGTGGTTGACTACTCGTCCCCCAACCTTGCTAAAGAGATGCATGTGGGTCACCTGCGCTCTACCATTATTGGTGATGCCGTAGCGCGGGTACTGGAATATCAGGGTAATAAGGTTGTCCGCCAAAATCATATGGGCGACTGGGGAACCCAGTTTGGTATGTTAATCGCCGAACTTGAACAGCAGCTCAGCGAGGGCGAGCAGGCCGAACTGGCGCTTAACGACCTTGAAGTGTTTTATCAGCAGTCGAAAAAACATTTTGATGAGGACCCCGAGTTTGCCGACACCGCCAGAGCCTATGTTGTAAAACTTCAGTCCGGCGACCAGCACTGCCGCACACTGTGGCAGAAGTTTATTCAGGTCTCTGTGGCGCACAACCTGGATATCTACAAGCAACTCAATGTCGGCCTCGACAGCCAGCATATTATGCCCGAGAGCGCCTACAACGATGATTTACAAAATGTACTCGACGATCTGTTCGCAAAGGGAATAGCTGTAGAAAGCGATGGCGCCAAGGTGGTTTTTCTCGAAGAGCTAGCCGATAAGAATGGCGACCCTTCAGTAATGATTGTGCAAAAATCTGGCGGCGGATTTCTCTATGCCACCTCAGATCTAGCCGCCATGCGTCACCGGGTTAATAAACTCCAGGCCGACCGTATTCTCTACTCGATTGATGCGCGTCAATCGCTGCATATGAAGCAGGTGTTTACCGCCGCTCGCAAAGCCGGCTATGCGCCAGAGACTGTCAGCCTAGAGCACCACCCTTTCGGCACCATGATGGGCAAAGATGGCAAGCCGTTCAAAACCCGCAGCGGTGGAACCGTAAAACTGGCCGATCTGTTAGTCGAAGCTGTCGAGCGTGCCGAGCGATTGCTGCGCGAGAAAAACAATGACCTCAGCGAGGCAGACATAACCGTTATTGCACGCAAAGTCGGCATCGGCGCAATCAAATATGCCGACCTTAGCAAAACCCGCACCAATGATTATATTTTTGACTGGGACGCGATGATGTCTTTTGAAGGCAATACTGCACCCTATCTGCAGTATGCCTATACGCGCATACGCAGCATCTTTCGCAAAGCAGGTATAGATGCGCAGACCTTTGCGGGCGAGATCCATATTGTCGAGCCACAGGAAAAAGCGCTGGCGATGAAGCTGCTGCAATTTGAAGAAGTTGTCAATCAAGTTGCCAGTGAAGGTTATCCGCATATTCTGTGTAGCTATGTCTATGAACTGGCCAGCGCCTTTATGTCATTTTATGAACAGTGCCCAGTGCTTAAAGATGGCGTTGCCGCAGAGGCGAAAATGAGCCGCCTGCAGTTGAGCAAGCAGACTTCTGAGACCATCGCCAAAGGACTCGACCTGCTCGGCATTGAAGTTATGGAAAAAATGTAAAGCGCTATTGTCAGGCTCCAATCTATAGCCAATACTTAGACATGCATCCAGCTTCACTCAATAAAGGATTATTGAATTATGTACGATCTAAGTCTGCTCGCAATTATCTGGACCAGTGTTTTAGTCGCCTCGTTTATTGCCCACCGCACTAGACTCACACCAGTACTCTGGTACCTGTTTCTCGGTGCGGTGATGGTCAACCTCGGCTTCCTGCCGGAAACCATGCCGATCTTTATTATCGACTTTGCCGAACTGGGCATTATTGTGATTATGTTTGCCCTCGGCTTCGAGGAAAACACCGGGCACTTCTTGCAGAGTGTTAAGCGCAGCTGGGGCATAGCATTGTTTGGCGCTCTCGTCCCTTTTCTTGTCTCCTACACGGTCTCCTTAACTATTTGGGACAACCACAATATTGCCCTGCTTTGCGGTTTGGCTATGTCTGCCACCGCGGTTTCACTGACAATGGTATCCCTGAAGTCTGAAGGGCTATCGAAGTCCCCTGCCGCAGTGGGCATTATGACCTCCACGGTAATCGACAGCATCTCCTCTGTCGCACTGGTTGCCATCCTGATTCCAATCACCACCGGCAATGCGACCCTAACCGCGGACGGGGTGCTTTTGACCATTGGCAAAGTCATCGCTTTCTTTATAGTGGTTACCTTTTTCGGGGCCTGGTTATTTCCTGCAGAGAAGGGCTGGCTAACCAAAGTTCCGTTTTTCAAACATCTCAATCTGCCGGTTATGCTAGCCATGGGCCGCGGTCAATACATGATATTAGCGCTGTTGCTAATTGCTGTTTTAGTCGGCGTTCTGGCCCATAAGTTTGGCTTTCACCCGGCAGTTGGCGCCTATATGGCAGGCTTGATTATCAAAAAGGAATACTTCGATTTTCATCCCGAGCGGCAAGTCGACTTCCACAAGCAGGCACTGGAAATGATTAACAATATCGCCTTCTCATGGATTGGGCCGGTATTCTTTGTCACTCTGGGAAGCAAACTGATCTTTGATAGCGAACTGGCAATGACCGTGCTGCCCTACAGCCTGATATTATTTGTCTGCCTGTTTATTGGTCAGGTTCTCTCCGCAGGATTGGCTGCGCGCTTTACAGGGCACTTTGACTGGGCATCTAGCTGGATGATTGGCTTTGGTATGTTAGGTCGCGCCGAACTGGCATTTGTGGTGATGGATATCGCCTTCGTTGAACACCAGATATTTACCATGGAGACGTTTTATACACTGATGTTAACGGCATTTTTATTAAATATTTGTGTGCCACTGACGATTCGCTGGTGGAAACCACGTATGCCAGTAACCTGACCCTTCACCGTATCTACACCCTTAACTTATAGGTCTAGCTGGGCAGGAGGACAGGATTCTAGCGACCCACCTGCGAGCGATACAGCGCGGTGGTCAACGGATCTGAACAGCAAAAAATGACTGCCTCCATCAGCGGGTTTTGACGCAGTGCAGAATCCACCTGTTGAATGGCAATTTTAGTCGCGCGATTAGCGGGAAAACCTTTTGCTCCGCCACTGATTGGCGCAAAGGCAATAATGCG
>Ga0206125_10004360_pt1 | contig 12631 bp, 10 predicted proteins | sample Helgoland_Spring_4_FD_148598 | JGI IMG/M metagenome (GOLD analysis project Ga0206125, IMG submission 148598) | Pelagic subsurface seawater microbial communities from Kabeltonne, Helgoland, North Sea - Helgoland_Spring_Bloom_20160331_1 | ecosystem: Environmental > Aquatic > Marine > Epipelagic ... | reverse complement strand
TGCTGTCGATCCTTGGTATTATCGCCACACTCTTTATCCTGCTTGGTGTTGAAAAAAGCGTGCCGAAAGAAGCTGACATCGATTACCGTCGTCTTGGGGAATATCACCTTGGCCAAGCCTTACTGCTATTGGTGCTGATGGTGACCTATGCGCTTTGTCTGCGACCGTTGGGCTTTCTTGTGTCAACATTAGCCTTTCTGATCCTCGGATCGTATATTCTGGGTGAGCGTAAATGGCATGTTATGCTGCCAGTCGCGTCGATCGCAACGGTTTCCGTTTGGTATTTGGTTCAAGAAATTCTTGGCATATACATGCGCCCGCTGCCGGGCTTTATTGGAGGCTGATATGCTTGAAGGACTACTGATTGGTCTCACAACGGCGCTTTCAATCCAGAACCTTTTGATGGTCGTCGCGGGGTGTTTGATCGGAACGTTCATCGGAATGCTTCCCGGCCTTGGCCCGATGTCAATCATCGCCATAATGATTCCCGTAGCCATTTCCATGGGCGATCCGTCGGCTGCACTGATCTTGTTGGCGGGCGTGTATTATGGGGCGATCTTTGGTGGGTCGACGTCGTCGATTCTGCTCAATGCGCCTGGTGTGGCGGGAACGGTTGCTTCAAGCTTTGACGGTTATCCAATGGCGCGGCAGGGCAAAGCGGGCAAGGCGCTCACAATTGCGGCCATTGCAAGTTTCGCGGGCGGAACCATTGGCGCGCTGCTACTTATGATATTTGCGCCCGCGCTTTCTTCTGTGGCGCTGCTTTTTCATTCGGCAGAGTATTTCGCCTTGATGGTTGTTGGTCTTTCGGCAATTGCGGCTTTTGCGGGCACCGGGCAGGTTGCCAAGGCGATGATCATGACGGTCCTTGGCTTGATCATGGCGACGGTGGGAGAGGGGGCCTTGTTTAATCTCCCGCGGTTCACGATGGGTATCATGGATTTGCAGTCGGGTTTTGGTTTCATCACACTGGCAATGGCGATGTTTGCTTTGCCAGAGGCGCTGTTTCTCGTGCTCAAGCCCAAGAACTTGCAGAGTGGCGAGGGGGATATCAAGGATTTGCGCATCACAGGTGCCGAGGCCAAGGCCATTATGCCCGTGATTGGACGCCAATCCTTGCAAGGTTTCTTTATCGGTGTCCTGCCTGGGGCTGGTGCAACGATTGCCAGCTTTTTGGGCTATGCTGTAGAGCGAAATATCGCCCCGAAGCACGAACAAGATGAATTTGGAAAGGGCTCGATCAAGGGGCTTGCCGCGCCTGAGACCGCCAATAACGCAGCTTGCACAGGCTCTTTTGTGCCTCTTCTTACACTTGGTATCCCCGGCTCGGGCACCACCGCGATACTTCTTGGTGCGTTGATAGCGTTGAACGTAACGCCCGGCCCGCGGCTTATGATTGACAACCCACAAATCTTTTGGGCTGTTATCATGTCGATGTTTATTGGCAACTTGGTGCTATTGATCCTAAATCTTCCGCTTATTCCCTATATCGCTAAAGTCCTTTCGGTTCCGCGTACCTATCTGATACCATTCATACTTTTCTTTACTTTGATGGGCGCTTACATCGGTCAGAACAACGCAACTGAATTGTTGCTACTTGTTGGCTTTGGGGTTTGTGCGACGGCGCTGAAATTCGCGGATTATCCACTTGCCCCATTATTGATCGGATTCATTTTAGGTGGAATGCTAGAAGATAACTTCTCACGCTCAATGCAGCTCTACGATGGCGTTGCATTCATTTGGGAACGACCGATGACATTGGCGCTGCTGGTGATTGCTGTAATTCTGATTGTGCTGCCAAGCTACCGAGCTAGGCGCGCCAAGGCCCGCGCTGGCGGCGTCGCAGAAGGCGACTGAATGTATCCTACCTTGGGTTAGATTTCATACCCGAGATATGATTGTTGCAGCAGACCTGGCTTGAACGGCTCATATAGACCGCGTTTGCCCCACATTTCGCTTGAATTTACAGTTGAAGAAGTCCGAGTAAATATCGGGCTCTTTCCGTTCTGGGACGCGCCAGAAACCTGAGTCATAACTTCAGACGATCGTGGCTTCTGTTGAAGCGATCATCTCTTCGCGGGTGACACCAGGCGCCAGTTCTTGAATGCGCAATCCGTTGTCGGCCACATCAAGGACGCCAAGGTTGGTGATGATTCGATCGACAACTCCTGCTCCGGTCAGCGGTAACGTGCACGCCTTAAGAACCTTGCTGTCACCATGCTTATTGGTGTGGTCCATGACCACCACCACGCGGCCGACCCCGGCGACAAGATCCATTGCGCCGCCCATGCCCTTGACCAGCTTGCCAGGAATCATCCAATTGGCAAGGTCGCCGTTTTCGGCAACTTCCATTGCGCCAAGAATGGCCATCGCGATCTTGCCGCCCCGGATCATTCCAAAGGACTGCGCACTGTCAAAATAAGCGGTCTGTGGTAATTCGGTTATGGTTTGCTTGCCTGCGTTGATCAGGTCAGCGTCCTCTTCGCCCTCTATCGGAAATGGTCCCATGCCCAGCATGCCATTTTCTGATTGCAGCGTGACCTCAATACCTTCGGGGATATAGTTTGACACAAGCGTTGGGATGCCGATACCAAGATTGACATACCATCCGTCTTCAAGCTCTTGCGCGGCGCGAGCCGCCATCTGGTTTCGGTCCCAGGGCATTACTGTTGATCCTATTTTACTACGGAAGCGCCCGCAGGCACATCGATGGTGACAAAGCTACCTGCCGCGCCACGCCCCAAATCCAGCGTGCCTTCGAGGCCCTCGATCAAGCCGCTTACGATGCGGCCGCCCATGTTGACCTGGCTGGGCCAAGTCATGGATTTTGGAATGCCGACCCCGTCATCAGAGACGATAACCCGCAGTCCGCCTCCACTCAGCTGGGACATGCGAACCTCGACAAGGCCGGTATCGATCCTATCAAAAGCATGCTCAAACGCATTGGTCAGCAATTCCGACACCACCAATCCCACGCGTGAAGCAATCTCAATTGGCGCGTCCAGCGGTTCAAGCTGCAGGTTCATCCGAATGCCTGACCGTCCATACACATGCGCGATCGCACATGCCAGCCGCGACACATAGCTTGCCATACGAATGGTGTCTTCATTGGATTGCTGGTCGGAAAGCTTCATCTCTTCGTACAGCAGCTGCAATGTCTCGATCCGGCGGGTCAGGGCGGCATGTTCAGAAGACTGCGATGTCTGGTTGGACTGCTTGCGCACCATCCCAATGATCATCGACATGTCTGCCTCGACCCGGTCCTGGATTTCGGAAAGTTGCCGGTTGGTGGTTTCCGTGTCTTCGTCGCGGTGCTGCGGTTCGAGCTCTTTTTGGATCCCTACGTAATAGCGCAGGTTTCCTTTATTGTCGGTTATTGGGGCGACGACCAGCCGGTTCATGAAAGGTTCGCCATTTGCACGATAATTCAGGATGTCGACCGCGTCAGGTGTCTGGGTTTGAATGCTCTCGCGCAGACGATCGACCGACGCCTTGCTGGTGCCTTCGCCCTGCAGAAAACGGCAGTTGCGCCCGATAGCGGCATGCCTCGTGTAGCCGGTTTGGCGAGTAAATGCCTGATTTACATAGATGATTGGGCTGTCTTCGAGGTGTGGGTCGCACACGACCATTGCGACCTGCGCACCGCTGAACCCGTCAAAGAAAGCGTCCTCCATCAGAACCCGGTGAAGTGTATCTGACATGATTCTTCCCCCTATGCGGCTCTGGTTGTACGGTGTTCGATCCGTTTTTCGTGCGTGCCCTGCACCAGACGATGCACGTAGATTCCCGGCAAATGAATGCTGTCAGGATCAAGGCTGCCAGTTGGTACAATTTCCTCGACCTCGACGATGCATATCTTACCACACATCGCTGCTGGTGGGTTGAAATTGCGCGCGGTTTTGCGAAAGACCAAATTGCCGGTCTCGTCGGCCTTCCACGCTTTCACAATGCTAAGGTCAGCCACGATCCCACGTTCCATGATATAGGTCTGGCCGTCGAACTCCTTGTGTTCTTTGCCCTCGGCGATGGCGGTGCCGACGCCGGTTTTTGTATAAAAACCGGGGATCCCGCAGCCCCCTGCGCGCATACGTTCTGCCAAAGTCCCTTGAGGGTTAAACTCGAGCTCAAGCTCGCCTGACAGATATTGGCGCATGAACTCTGCGTTTTCGCCCACGTAGGACGAAATCATTTTCTTAACTTGTCGCGTTTGCAAAAGGATGCCAATTCCAAAGTCGTCGACACCCGCATTGTTGGACGCGAACGTCAGATCGGTGGTGCCGGCTTGCTTGATGGCGTTCAGTAAGAGTTCGGGAATGCCGCACAGACCAAACCCACCTGATGCGACGAACATTCCGTCGAACAGTACCCCATCGAGGGCTTCAGCCGCCGAGCCATAGATTTTCTTCATGGTATCCCCCAAAACCGCCTTGCCGCGTTTTGACCTTGCCGTGCTTCATAATTAAGCGACTGGCTGTCTGAGTCAACGTATCGAAAGCGTTTGACACTACAATACGGCGCTAAATTGGCCGCATTGGGGAACGGCTACGCCTTTTTAGTTGTCTTGGGCTTTGCACTGGATTTCTTTGGTGCTTTCTTAGCTGGGGCCTTGCGCGCCCGTTTCTTAGTCGGCGCTTTTTCTGAAATCAGCTGTAGGGCCATTTCCATCGTGACGTTTTCAGGCTCTATTTCTTTGGAAATAGTGGCGTTGACCTTTCCCCACTTCACATAGGGTCCGTATTTGCCCTTCATCACATTGACTGGCCCACCCTCGTCGGGATGCTCGCCCAATTCATGTAGCGGCTTGGCCGCCACTCCGCGTCCGCCACGGCTTGCTACTTTTTCGGCCAATAGCTGTACGGCACGGTTCATGCCGACCGTGAAAACCTCCTCAATGCTTTCGAGATTAGCATTCGTGCCACCCCGGTCAGAGGTGGATTCTGCATGTTTCAAATAGGGGCCATAGCGCCCAATATTGGACCAGACCATGATCCCGTCTTCTGGATGAGGGCCGATTTGAAGCGGCAGGCTCAGCAAACGCAGAGCTTGCTCAAGGTCGACCTCAGTGGGCGGCCACTCCTTCGGGATCGACTGGCGAGGTGGTTTCTTGTTGTCGTCAGTGACTTCACCGCGCTGGACGTATGGGCCAAATCGGCCTTTGAACGCGTATATTTTGTCGCCTGTGTCCTCGCCAAGAAGCTTGCCTTCTGGTGGAATGCCGCTTTCGTCCTCAGCCCCGGGTGGGCCAAACGCGCGAGTGTAGCGGCACTCCGGGTAGTTGGAGCAGCCAATAAAAGCGCCGCCAGAGCGGGCCGTGCGCATACTCAATCGACCTGCGCCGCAGTTCGGGCACAAGCGCGGGTCACTTCCGTCTTCATTCGGTGGAAAAAGGTGCGGCTCTAGCACCTCGTTGATCTTTTCAAGGACTTCCGTAATGCGCAACTCGGATGTTTCTGCAATGGCGGCGCTGAAATCCTGCCAGAACCTACCAAGTACATCCTTGTAGTTGCGATCACCGGCGCTGACGTCATCCAGCTCTCCTTCGAGCGTGGCGGTGAAATTATAGCCAACATATTTTCGAAAGTAGTTTTCCAAAAATGCGATGACTAACCTGCCCTTATCCTCGGGGATCAGGCGATTACGGTCTTTTCGAACATAACCACGGTCCTGAATGGTCGTTACGATGCTGGCATAAGTCGAGGGCCGCCCGATGCCCAGTTCTTCCATGCGTTTGACCAGCGTCGCTTCGGTGTAGCGGGGTGGCGGTTGTGTGAAATGTTGTTCAGGAGTGACCGAACGTTTGTCGGCTTTTTCGCCTTGGCTTAGCTGTGGCAAGCGCTTGTCGTCGTCATCGACCACATCGTCATCGCGGCCCTCTTCATAGACCCGCAAGAATCCGTCAAACAGCATGACCTGACCAGTGGCCCGCAGGCCCACCTGGCCATCATCGCTGCCGATCTCGACGATGGTGCGTTCTAATCGCGCGCCGGCCATCTGACAGGCCAATGTCCGTTTCCATATCAGATCATAGAGCTTGCGCTGATCGGAGTCCGAAATATTGAGCGAACCGGCGTCGCGGGTCATATCTGTGGGGCGAATACATTCATGCGCTTCCTGAGCGTTCTTGGCCTTGTTCTTGTAGATACGCGGCTGATCTGGGACGTATTCTACGCCATATCGGTCCTTGATCGCGTCGCGGGCCATGCCAACGGCTTCTGGGGCCATGTCGATACCATCTGTCCGCATGTATGTGATGTGGCCCGCCTCGTACAAACGTTGGGCCGAACTCATCGTTTGTCGTGCGCCCATGCCGAACTTGCGGCTCGCTTCTTGTTGAAGCGTCGAGGTCATGAACGGAGCAGATGGGTTGCGCGACGCAGGCTTTGCTTCGACGGACTGGATTTTGAGTTCGCGGCTTGTAATCGCCTGCTCGGCCATTTCGGCTTGAGTCTTGTTCTCAAGGTCGAATTTGTCCAGCTTTTTACCCGCAAGCGAGGTTAGTCGCGCCTCATATTCCTGACCGCGCGGCGAGGACAAAAGGGCCTTGACTGACCAGTATTCTCTCGCGCGGAACGCTTCAATTTCCATTTCGCGTTCGGTCAGTATGCGCAGGCACACAGATTGCACACGGCCCGCCGAACGTGACCCCGGCAGCTTGCGCCACAGCACCGGGCTCAGGTTGAAGCCAACAAGGTAATCAAGCGCGCGCCGCGCGAGATATGCCTCGACAAGCGGCATATCGACCTGGCGCGGATTAGCCATCGCTTCGGTCACGGCGGCCTTTGTGATGGCGTTAAAGGTTACGCGGCTTACAGGCGTGTCTTTCTTGATTGATTTTCGTTTGGTCAATGTTTCTTGAAGGTGCCAACTGATCGCTTCGCCCTCGCGATCGGGGTCGGTTGCAAGGATCAAAGCATTGTCGTCTTTGAGTGCATCAGCGATTGCCTTGACGTGTTTTTTGCTGTCGCTCGCGACCTCCCACAACATGTCAAAGCCGTTGTCGGGGTCAACCGATCCGTCCTTTGGGGGTAGGTCTCTCACGTGCCCATAGCTTGCCAGAACGGTGTAATCATCGCCCAGGTATTTATTGATGGTCTTGGCCTTTGCGGGCGATTCAACGACGACGACTGGCATAATTAAGGGCGCACCTCGGACAAAAAAGCTGTATTGCTCTATGGCCGCACAAAACGTGGTGTGCAAGTAAAGTTTGTCAACCAGGCTAGATGAGTGCGTGTTAACTGGCCCGGGTGAGCAACCCGCCCGGGGCGCGATCGATGCTGCCATCCAGCTCTAATTCAACGAGGGCTGGAGTGATTTTGGCAGCCGGGCGGCCAAGATCGCGGATCAGTTGATCCTCAGCCAGTGGCGAGGGGCCAAGTCGTGACAGGATTTGACTGTGCAGGTCTGCTGTTTCGCGCAAGGATCTGTTGTCTTTTTGTGGCGCTTCAGGGATGACAAGTGACAGCTCGGGCTGTTGGGTGGCAGCCAACGGTGCCAGCGCTTCCAGCACATCTTGGGCACTGCGTACCAGTGTGGCACCATCCCGGATCAACATGTTGCAGCCCGAGGCGCGCGCATCCATGGGGTGCCCGGGCACTGCCATAACTTCGCGACCCTGATCTAATGCGTCACGGGCAGTGATCAAAGATCCCGACTTTGCAGCTGCTTCGACCACGATGGTTGCCTGCGCCAAGCCCGATATAATACGGTTGCGCGCAGGAAAATGCCGCGCCATCGGCTGGAGGCCCATCGGTTGTTCGCTTATCCGGAGTCCACTCTTGCCTAGATTTAGTGCCAATTCAGCATTCTCTGCGGGATAGATCGTGTCAACGCCACCCGCCTGCACTGCAATGGTGCCGCGATCTAGCGCTGCCAAGTGGGCAGCGGCATCGATGCCGCGGGCAAGACCCGATACAACAACATATCCGGCAGCGCCTAAATCCCCTGCGAGTCTGCGCGCCATGCGCGTTCCCAGTGAAGAAGCGTTTCGCGCACCGACCATCGCGATCATCGGGCGTTGCAGAAGGCGGCTGTCGCCCAGCACCCAAAGAAAAGGCGGCGCATCTGATAAGTTGGCCAGCGCTGCGGGATAATCGAGCGTGCCTTTTTCCACGAGGCGCGCGCCGATGTTGCGCGCCATCTTTAGTTCCTTGTCAATGATGGCTTCGGAACAAATTATGTAGTTCGAAACGCCTGCGGCGCGCGCAACTTCGGGTAGTGCTTCCAGCGCATTCTGCGCGGTGCCGTGTTCAATCAGCAAACGTTGATATGTCGCGATGCCGACCCGGCGTGATCGCAACAGACGGAGACGCGTGAACTGGCCGTCTTCCGAGGTGGGTGGGAGTGGGGGGTGAGTGGAAGAAGGATGGGTGTCCTTGGCTTCAGTCATCCGCTACTCCGTCTATTGCTTAAACTCTTATAGAATCGCCAAGGTTAATAACGGATGAACAAAAGTGGGTGGCCCTGGCAAGTTCTCTCATTTGTGGAATTCCGCATCCGTTCTCTGACTGGCTCATCAAGAGGCTGATCCGCCTACGGTCAGCCCGCCGATCATTAGCGTTGGTTGGCCTACGCCCACCGGCACCCATTGCCCGGCCTTGCCACAATTGCCCATGCCCGGATCCAGGGCCATGTCGTTGCCTATGCCACGTATATGCTTAAGCGCGGTCGCCCCATCGCCAATCAGCGTGGCACCTTTGACGGGTGCGCCGACCTTGCCATTCACCACGCGATACGCCTCGGTACAGGAAAACACAAATTTTCCGTTCGTGATATCGACCTGCCCGCCACCAAAGCCCACGGCGTAGATGCCGTCCTTTAGGTCGGCGACGATATCGCTCGGTTCGGTATCACCGCCCAGCATATAGGTGTTGGTCATGCGGGGCATCGGGGTGTGGGCATAGCTTTGGCGACGCCCATTGCCGGTTGCTTTGACACCCATCAGCCTCGCGTTCTGGCGGTCTTGCATATAACCCACTAGGACGCCGTCTTGGATCAACACGTTTTTCCCCGAAGGTGTTCCCTCGTCGTCAATCGTGATCGACCCCCGGCGATCGGGGATCGTACCGTCATCAAGCACTGTAACCCCTTTGGCGGCAATACGCTCTCCCATCAACCCTGCGAAGGCAGAGGTTCCCTTGCGGTTGAAATCCCCTTCAAGCCCGTGACCGATCGCCTCGTGTAGCAAAATGCCGGGCCACCCTGGGCCAAGAACGACATCCATGACGCCCGCAGGGGCCGGGACCGCATCCAAGTTCACCACGGCCAATCTGAGCGCCTCGCGGGCCTTGCCTTGCCAGTTGTCCCGGTCAATCAGCCCATCCAAACCGACGCGGCCGCCGCCGCCCGCCGATCCGCTTTCGCGTCGACCATTCTGCTCAACAATTACAGAGATGTTCAGGCGGCTCATTGGCCGTATGTCTTTCACGGATAGCCCATCCGGGCGCAGAATCTCAACTTGTTGGAGCGATGCCGCAAGCGAAGCAGAGACCTGAACCACACGCGGATCAAGTGCGCGGAGGTAGTCGTCGATATCTTTTAACGTCTCGAGTTTGACAGGAAAGCTGGCTCCGGAAATTGGATCAGCGTCTGTGTAGAGGCGCGTGTTGGTCGCTTGTGGCGCATCTGCCAATGTTCCGCCCCCATCCCCGACGGCACGGCGCGCAGTTTCACAGGCGCGGCGCAATGCGGCAACGCTCAACTCAGTCGAGTGGGCGTACCCGGTCACTTCACCGCGCACCGCGCGCAGGCCAAATCCTTCGGATGCGTCATAGCTGGCAGTCTTTAGGCGGGCATCGTCATAAACCAGTACTTCAGAGCGGCGGCGTTCCAGAAAAAGCTCGCCATCATCTGCCCCGACAGTTGCATCACGTAGGATGCCAAGAGATTCGTCACGATCCAACGTGGTCTCAAATGGGGCAAAGCGAGCATCAGACATGTTAATTTCCTATTTTGTGTTGAGGCATTGGGCGCAACTGGGTGATCAAAAGCGTCCGTTTGACGCGGCCAAAAGCCTTTATCTTGTTTCCAAGATATGATTGTACTCCGCAACAATACAACGGGTGGGGTCTGCGGTGCGCGTATTTGGCCTTTTTCCGAACCAGAAATGGTCCAGCATGATCAGGACGACCAGATGAAAAAGCTATTCTCGATTTCGGGCGCTATCAGCGCTTTAATAACAAGCTCAGCATGGGCACAGGACACGTTGGAGGTGATCGGTAAGCCAGTTGATGGCGCGATGGGCTTTCAACCCGCGGCGACAGAAGTAGCGCGCCGTCTTCAATGGTTGGACGGTATGATGCTGGTCATCATGACACTGATCACGCTATTCGTGACCGCCCTGATGGTATGGGTTGTTATCCGATATAGCCAAAAACGGAACCCTGTTCCGGCCAGCTTTACCCACAACACGCCGATTGAAGTCGCATGGACCATCATACCAATCGTAATTTTGGTGTTTATCGGGGCATTTTCATTGCCTACTTTGTTCCATCAACAAGAAATCCCTGAAGCGGACGTAACAATCAAAGCAACTGGATACCAATGGTTCTGGGGCTACGAGTATGTTGACGAGGGTTTTGCTTTTGACGCTTACATGATTGGCGCTCCGGCGACTGGTGGTAATAACGCTCTGACACCGGAGACCGAAGAAGCCTTGATCGAAGCTGGCTATGCTCGCGAAGATTTTTTGTTGGCAACCGACAACGCAGTCGTGATCCCGGTAAATAAAACCGTGGTTGTTCAAGTGACTGGCGCTGACGTTATCCATGCGTGGACCGTGCCAGCGTTTGGCGTAAAACAGGATGCAGTGCCGGGCCGTCTGGCAGAGCTTTGGTTTAAGGCCGAGAAAGAAGGCATCTACTTTGGCCAGTGCTCGGAACTGTGTGGAATTGCGCATGCTTACATGCCAATTACAGTCAAAGTCGTAAGCCAAGAAGCTTATGAGGAATGGCTCGGCACAGCACGCGCAGAGTTTGCAGGAACTCTGCAATCCTTTGACGTAGCATCGAACTAATATAAAGGGCGGGTTTGTTCCCGCCCTTGGGTTAGAATTTTCAGCCATCAGGGGTCAAATGACCGACGTTAGCTATCAAAATACGCAGCAGACGACCGAAGCAACCTTGGGCGATTACTTTGCCTTGATGAAGCCGCGTGTCATGCAATTAGTGGTTTTCACTGCGCTGGTGGGCCTGTTAGCGGCCCCGGTTGCAGTGCATCCTGTAATTGCCATCGCTTCGATATTGTTTGTAGCCATTGGAGCTGGGGCATCTGGCGCGCTGAACATGTGGTGGGATGCAGACATTGACCAAGTCATGCTTCGCACTGCAAAGCGACCCATCCCGGCGGGCAAGGTCACTCCGGACGAGGCCAAGATGCTTGGTTTTGCGTTGTCTGGAATGTCGGTTATGATGTTGGCGCTCAGTGCTAACCTTTTAGCGGCTTTCTTGCTGGCGTTCACGATCTTTTTCTACATTGTGATTTATTCAGCGTGGCTGAAACGGTCCACCCCGCAGAATATCGTGATTGGGGGCGCTGCAGGTGCGTTTCCGCCGGTGATAGGCTGGGTTATTGCCACTGGATCGATGTCCATCGAAGCATGGCTGATGTTCGCGCTGATTTTCATGTGGACCCCGCCGCATTTCTGGGCGCTGGCCCTTTTCATGAAGGCAGACTACCATGATGCGGGTGTGCCGATGCTGACTGTCACGCATGGGCGCACGTCAACGCGAAAGCATATCCTCATTTACACCGTGCCACTCGTGATACTTGCTGTGGGCACTGGTTTTACTGCCATCGGCGGTCCGGTTTATTTGGCTATTGCATTGGTTCTGAATGCACTGTTCTTAAAAGGAGCATTCGACATTTGGCGTAGGGACGAAGCGCAGTCCGATGCTGACGGCTATGCAGTGGAAAAAAAGTTTTTCAAACTGTCGCTATGGTATCTGTTTCTGCATTTTGGTGCGATTTTGGCCGAGGCACTGCTCCCTGTAACATGGGGCGTCTGGGCATGAGCATTAGGGCCGAGCACGAGATTCATCAGCGGCGTAAGGGTCGCAACGTCGGGGTTGGGCTGATGTTGGCTGGTTTCGTTGTGTTGGTGCTGGCGCTGACGTTCGTCAAGATCACAAGCGGCGATTTCGAATTGCCACGTGTCGAGGATGCGGGATAATGGCAATATCGGGCGCCAAGAAAACTGTTTTGCAAACCGTGGGACTTGTTGTCTTTATGGGGGGCTTGGCTTGGGCGTCAGTTCCATTTTATGACTGGTTTTGCCGGGTCACAGGCTTTGGCGGCACCACGGGCGTCAGCGAAGTTGCGTCAGATGAAATACTGGAGCAGACCATCAAGGTGCGCTTTGATGCATCGCTGGAACGCAACATGCCTTGGCAATTCACGCCCATGGCCCGCGAAATGGAATTGCGGATTGGCGAAACGGGCCTGGCATTCTACGAAGCGTACAACCCTACAGACAAGCCCGTTGCAGGGTCCGCGAGCTACAATGTCGCTCCCTATTCCGCGGGCGGCTTTTTCACCAAGATCGACTGCTTTTGCTTCCAAGAGCAGGTTTTGGCCCCCGGTGAGCGGGTGCAAATGCCAGTGACTTTCTACGTCGACCCCGAAATCGTCACGGACC